>Ga0137450_1000040_pt1 | contig 9103 bp, 13 predicted proteins | sample EasRivERMGT454_2_FD_102313 | JGI IMG/M metagenome (GOLD analysis project Ga0137450, IMG submission 102313) | Soil microbial communities from meander-bound floodplain in the East River, Colorado, USA - East River MetaG ERMGT454_2 | ecosystem: Environmental > Terrestrial > Soil > Floodplain ... | reverse complement strand
TCGCACGCGATCTTCACCGCGGGCCGCGACGGCTGGCTCGCCAAGGTGGAGGAGGAGAACGAGAAGCTCAGGCCCGATTCGTGGAAGGGCTACACCATCGGCGACAACACCAACAAGCACCTCTCGAAGTGGCCGTTCCGGCTGGATGACGAGAAGATCATGTATCCGTTCTACGAGCGGCTCGTCAAATGGAGCAAGGACCGTCCGAGCCTGGTGAACGTATGCATCCACAAGGGGCTGTTTCCGCCGGAGATCGAGGCGAAATTCCCGCATCTGCTCGCCTACTCCGACTGCCGCGACGTGGGCAAGGCCGCCAAGGACTGGCCGCAGCTGAATTTCGTCATCTATCACTCGGGCTGGCGCTGGACCGGGCCGAACGCGCCGAAAGCGGCGTGGGAGCATTTCGAGAAGACCGGCCGCATCGAGTGGGTCACCGACCTCGCCGAGATTCCGGAGAAGTACGGCGTAAAGAACGTCTACGGCGATCTCGGGCAGCTGTTTGCCTGGACCACCACCGCCAACCCGCGGCTGGGCGCCGCCGTGATGGGCACGCTGGTAAAGGGCCTGGGCGCCGACCACGTGGTGTGGGGCACCGACGCGGTGTGGACCGGCGCGCCGCAGTGGCAGATCGAGGCGCTGCGCCGGCTGGAGATCCCGGACGACATGCGGAAGCGCTACGGCTACGAGCCGCTGGGCCCGGCCGACGGCCCGGTCAAGACCGCGATCTTCGGCGGCAACAACGCGCGCCTCTACAAGTTCACGCCGAAGCAGCAGGCCGAGGTCGTCACCGACCGCGTCGCGCAGATCAAGGAGACCTACGAGAAGCACGGCCCGGGCCGCACCAACCTGGCCTACGGCTACGTCAACATGTCGAAGGCGTAGTAAGCACGCACTTCAACGGAACGGCGCCACCTCGCGGTGGCGCCTTTTTTCGGCCTTTAGCCGCCGCTTGCCGCCTTTCATACAGTCCCCTCGCGGGGCGCAGTGACTTCCTCTTTTTCTACCTTCCTGCCCGAGGAGGGGTGGCGCAAAGCGCCGCGGTCGTGAAAGGGTCTTGCCTTACGCGGCTCCGCCGCGGATTGCGGGGGGCGCCCCGGCGCGCCGCCACACCTCGCAAGCTCGTAGTGGTGACCCTGCGCTGCTCGCCCGGCCCGGCGTCGCTAAGGGGCCCCAAGGTCAAGAACCGTCTCGGCGCTCGCGCCGGGATGCTGTTACTTCCGCCTTTCGACTTTCGCCTTCAGGCAGGCGCAGCTGCCCGGTCATCACTCATCCCTCAAGAAATCGGCCCTCGGTCAATTTTTTTGCTGCTCGGCGGCGAACAGGGGCCCCAACATCCAACCCTTCTTTGCGCCCCTCCTGCCCGGGGAGGGGTGCCACAAGGTGACGGGGTGGTGGGAGAGGGTTTCCGTCGTCCCCCTCCGCCCTCATCCCTCTGCGGCGGTCCTCGAATCGCGCGGGCGTAACGGCAGCGGTCCGGGCTCACACCGCAGGCGGGGTTTAACGCTCGCTCCTCATCTCTTTACGGCGTCTTTACGTGGCTGCCCATAAGTTATCAGTCATGCCTCTGACAAAGGAGTCTGCAATGGTTGGACTGACATTGGTTCTGATTGCGACTGTGATCTACGGCGTAGTCATTGCGATTGGAGCTCTCTATTCCGGGCTGAAGAAGCTTCTCGGGAAGCAGCGGGAGGCGGATTCGGCGCGCGCAGGGCCGGAGATCGGTCGATGATTCGAGTGAGCAAGGCTGCCACGCATGGAGCGAGCATTTTTTACGCGGTCTTTACGCGGTCTTTACGCGGCGACGCGTATCTCGATCTCCATCGCGCAATCGAACCCCGCTCCGCGGTCCGGACAGTGACATGAAAACGCTTCCATCGAAAAAGGCTCCCCGCCCGCTGGGGTCGTACGAGTTCGGGACGGTGATGCTGCTCGCGCTGTTCGTGGCGCCACTCGCGCTGCACCTGCTGGCCGGTCTCGCCCTGTGACCGCAGCCATGAAGACCGACTCTGCTCCGCCCGGAGAACGCTGCTACGGCGTTGATATCGCCGAGGACGGCGCGCTCGTGGTCGCCGAGTACTCGAACGGCAGGACCGGCAGCGCTGTCCGGTACCCCGCCGGCGATGAAGGCGTCTCGGCCGTGCGTGAGCACATCGGGCGCGACACAGCGCGGCCACGTATCTGCATATGCTCCTGCGGCGCCGTTGCGTTGACCGTCGCCATGGGGCTCGCCCCGCTACCCCGGGTGGAAGTCACGCTGGTCGCTCCGCGCGTAATTGAAGCCTCTTCCCGCGCGGGTCGCGAGTCCGCGCCGGCCAGCCCGGAAGAGCGCGCGCAACAGCTGGCACGCCTGGCCGAACGATTGATCTGAGGCACACAATGCAATTGCACAAGTGCCCGGTCTGCGGCGTGATACACAAAGTTTCGCCCGTGCGGGCCCAGTTCGCCTACGGTCGCCAACTCGCATGCAGCTGCGACTGCGAGGCCGAGCGGCGCCGGCGGCGGCGCGCACGCTACCGGCTTTCGCCCGGCCTTGCGCGTAGCGGCAATCAGGGTCAGGCGCAGGCTCCGCTCGTTGCCGCCGAACTTTCAATTGCATGATTCCAAAACGGTTATTGTGTCTATGAACACATTCCTCACCATCGTTCTCGCGTTTGCCGTCCTCGTGGTACCGCTCGCCTGCGCCTATGCCATCGTCTTGAGGCTGGCGCGCCGCAGAACCCGTAATCATTGGCGTACGTCAAGGCCAGGCCCGCCAGCGGGACCATGCTGGCTGCGTTGGAGAGCCAAAGGTCCGCCTGCAGCCATTGTTCCTATTGATTAGTTGGGCGGGCAGGCGGATTTCTTAACGGCATCTTTACGGGGCAATACCCAGACTACAACCTACTGCACCGGAACCCCCGGCGTTGTTGATGAGCGCCAGGGCAATACGCGCTGAAAGGAAACGAATATGGATTTCGCGTTCGTGGCATTGCTGGTCGCGTTCTTCGCGGTAAGCGTGGCGTTGGTTTACGCGCTTGAAAAACTGCGGGGGCGGTCATGAGCGGGATCTACCTCCTCAGCGGGCTCGCCGCGCTGGTGATCTTTATCTATCTCCTCGTCGCCCTGTTCTTCCCGGAGAAATTCTGATGACCGCCAACGGCTATCTGCAACTTGCGTTTTACGTTGTGGTCCTGATCGCGCTCGCGATGCCGCTCGGAACATACATGGCGAATGTCTACGAGGGGCGTTCGCTTGCCGCACGACTCGGCGCGCCGTTCGAGCGGCTCATCTACCGCCTGTGCGGCATCGACCCGGCGCAGGAAATGCGCTGGACACAATACGCGCTGGCCGTGCTCTGGTTCAGCCTGTTCGGGCTGCTGGCGGCGTACACGCTGCAACGGCTCCAGGCCTTTCTGCCGTTCAACCCGCAGAACCTCGGCGCCGTGTCGCCCGATTCGTCCTTCAACACGGCCGTCAGTTTCGTGACCAACACGAACTGGCAGGGCTACGGCGGCGAAACAACGATGAGCTATCTCTCGCAGATGCTCGCGCTGACAGTGCAGAACTTCGTCTCCGCCGCTGCGGGAATGGCCGCTCTGGTCGCACTCATCCGCGGTTTTCTCCGCCAGGGTGCCAGCACGATCGGGAATTTCTGGGTGGACATGACACGCACGACTCTCTATATACTGCTGCCGCTTTCGCTCGTGCTCGCGCTCGTGCTGGTAAGCCAGGGCGTGGTGCAGACTTTCTCCACCTATCACACGGTGCCGCTGGTCGAATCCGTCGAATTCGACAATCCGAAGCTGGACAAGGCCGGCCAGCCGTTGAAGGATGAAAAAGGCAACCCCGTCACCGAGAAGGCCATTCAGAAGGAACAAGTCATCGCCATCGGACCGGCCGCTTCGCAGGTCGCCATCAAGCAGCTCGGAACCAACGGCGGCGGCTTCTTCAACGTCAACTCCTCCCATCCGCTGGAGAACCCGACGCCGCTCTCGAACTTTGTCGAGTTGCTGTCGATCCTGCTGATCTCCGCCGCGCTCTGCTACACGTTCGGGCGCATGGTCGGGGACACGCGCCAAGGCTGGGCTGTCCTCGCGGCGATGACCATCGTCTTCGTCGGGTTGCTTGCCGTCTGCGCCGGCTCCGAACAGGCGGGCAATCCCGTGCTGGACAGGCTCGGGGCGGACCAGGCCGCTTCGCCAATGCAGCCGGGCGGAAACATGGAAGGCAAGGAAACCCGCTTCGGCATCGCGAACTCGGCGCTCTGGGCGGCGGCGACGACGGCGGCCTCGAACGGCTCCGTGAACTCGATGCACGATTCCTACACGCCGCTCGGCGGGCTGGTGCCGATGTGGCTCATGCAGCTCGGCGAGGTGATCTACGGCGGCGTGGGCTCCGGCCTGTACGGCATGCTTGTCTTCGCCCTCGTCGCGGTGTTCGTTGCCGGCCTCATGATCGGCCGCACGCCGGAGTACCTTGGCAAGAAGATCGAATCTTACGAAATCAAGATGGCGGCGATCGCGATCCTCATCCCGCCCCTCATGGTGCTCGCCGGCACCGCCGTCGCAGCGATGCTCGAGGCGGGACGGGCGGGCGTCGCCAATCCCGGGGCGCACGCTTTTTCCGAAATCCTCTATGCCTTCTCGTCGGCCGGCAACAACAACGGCAGCGCGTTCGCCGGGCTTTCCGCAAACACGCCCTTCTACAACAGCGCGCTCGGGGCCGCGATGTGGTTCGCCCGGTTCTGGGTCATGATCCCGGTGCTCGCAATCGCGGGCAGCCTAGCGGCGAAAAAGAAGGTGCCGGCGGGCCTGGGCACCCTGCCCACGCACACGCCGCTGTTCATCTTCTTCCTCATCGGCGTTGTGCTGATCGTGGGCGCCCTGACGTTCGTCCCGGCGCTGGCGCTCGGTCCGGTGGTCGAGCATTTTTTACTTCACGGCGGCAAGTAGCGCCGAACAGGAAAATCCGGAAATCAGGAGTTCACGCGACCATGAGCACACAAGCATTGACGCCGGTCCAGATCCCGCAGCGCTCGCTCGTCACGGGCAGCATACTGCGGAAAGCGCTGGTCGAATCGTTCGTGAAGCTGTTGCCGCATCACCAGTGGAGAAATCCGGTGATGTTCGTGGTGTACGTCGGCAGCCTGCTGACGACGTTTCTCTACTTCCAGGCCCTCGGCGGCCAGGGCGAAGCGCCGGCCGGCTTCATCCTGGCGGTGACCGTCTGGCTGTGGTTCACCGTTCTGTTCGCGAACTTCGCGGAAGCGGTCGCCGAAGGCCGCAGCAAGGCCCAGGCGGCGGCCTTGCGCAGCGCCAAGCACGACACCGTGGCGAAAAAGCTGGATCAGCCACGCAAGGACGGGAAGCGGTCCTTTGTCCCCGGAAGCGAGTTGCGCAAGGGAGACGTGTTCCTCGTCGAAGCGGGCGATTTTATACCCGCCGATGGCGAGGTGATCGAGGGCACCGCATCCGTCAACGAGTCCGCGATTACCGGCGAGTCCGCGCCGGTCATCCGCGAGGCAGGCGGCGATTTCAGCTCGGTCACGGGCGGCACCCGCATCCTCTCCGACTGGATGGTGGTGCGCGTCACGGTCAACCCGGGCGAAGCGTTTCTCGACCGCATGATCGCCATGGTCGAGAGCGCACGCCGTCAGAAAACGCCCAACGAGATCGCGCTCACCATCCTGCTGGTGGCCATGACCCTCGTGTTCCTGCTCGCCACCGTGACGCTGCTGCCGTACTCCATCTACAGCGTCGAGCTCGCGAAATCCGGGACTCCGGTGACAATCACCGTTCTGGTCGCGTTGCTGGTATGCCTGATCCCCACCACCATCGGCGGGCTGCTGTCGGCGATCGGGCTTGCGGGAATCGGGCGCATGCTCCGCGCCAACGTCATCGCCACCTCGGGGCGCGCGGTCGAGGCCGCCGGCGACGTGGACGTGCTGCTGCTCGACAAGACCGGCACGATCACGCTCGGCAACCGCCAGGCCGACACGGTGGTGCCGGCGCCGGGCGTCACGCGCGAAGAGCTCGCCGATGCGGCGCAACTCGCGTCCCTGCCCGATGAAACGCCGGAAGGCCGTTCGATCGTCATTCTGGCCAAGCAGCGATTCGGCATCCGCGAACGCGACATGAAAGCGCTGGGCGCCGTTTTCGTGCCGTTCTCCGCGCACAGCCGCATGAGCGGCGTGGACCTTGGCGGCCGGCGCATCCGCAAGGGCGCGGCCGACGCGATCCGCACGTGGGTGGAGGAACAGGGCGCGCGCTTCCCCGCGGAGGTCCAGACGCTGGTAGAGACTGTCGCGCGCAAGGGTTCGACGCCGCTCGTCGTCGCCGAAAACACGCGCGTGCTGGGCGTTGTCGAGTTGAAGGACATTGTCAAAGGCGGAATCAAGGAGCGGTTCGCGCAACTGCGCCGCATGGGTATCCGCACCGTCATGATCACGGGCGACAACCGGCTCACCGCGGCCGCGATCGCCGCCGAAGCGGGCGTGGACGACTTCCTCGCCGAGGCGACGCCCGAAGCGAAGCTCAAGCTTATCCGCGAAATCCAGGCGCAGGGGCGGCTGGTCGCGATGACCGGGGACGGCACCAACGACGCGCCAGCGCTCGCCCAGGCCGACGTCGCGGTCGCCATGAACACCGGCACGCAGGCGGCGAAGGAAGCAGGCAACATGGTGGACCTCGACTCCAACCCGACCAAGCTGCTCGAGATCGTCGAGATCGGCAAGCAGCTCCTCATCACGCGCGGTGCGCTGACGACGTTTTCGACCGCCAACGACGTCGCCAAGTATTTCGCGATCATTCCCGCCGCGTTCGCAACCACCTACCCGCAATTGAACGCGCTCAATATCATGGGCCTCGCGACGCCGTCTTCGGCCATCCTTTCGGCGGTGATCTTCAACGCGCTCATCATCATCGCGCTGATCCCGCTCGCCCTCAAAGGCGTGCGCTATCGCCCGGTCGGCGCCGCCACCCTGCTGCGCGACAACACGCTGATCTACGGCATCGGCGGCGTGATCGCTCCGTTCATCGGCATCAAGCTGATCGACATGACCCTGGTCGTTCTCGGTATTTCATAACATCGTGATTTTAAATATGTTTATTCCACAAAACCTTTACCCCGTTTTTATGCCCCAGATCCTAAATTACATCCATGAAGGTAGCCGGTCCGCACGGTCCCGCGGGCGCGGGACCGGGAGACCGCAAGGTACGAGGATGCAAGATGAAAACGGGTATCGTAATTCGTGGAATGCACGCAGGATCGCTGGGTCGGTTGGCAGCGAAACTCCTTCCCGCGCGGCACGGCCGGCACCATGCAGCCGGCAGGAGCCGGAAACGCACGTCGGCGGCCGAGTTCGACGTCATGGGCGGGTTATGCGTCGCGGTGTATGCCGCGTTCATGCTGGCTTTCCTGGTGTGACTGGTTGCGAAGGCGCGAGCCGGCGCCGCGCGCGGCGGCGAGGCGTGACACGATGAACTCGCCTGCCGTGTCCGAGCGCCCCAACCCGCTGCCACTGGACCGGATCGGCTCGATCTTCGTTCACGGGCAAGCCGGCCGCTCCGGCGATCTCAGGGACGCCAGCCGTCCGAAGCCAGGCGATAGAGGCGCGTTCGGGAAAGAATGGATCGTTGCAATGACAGCCGCCGCCATCATCGTGACGCTCGTGATCGCGGTCAAGTTCGCCTGGTTCGTACTGTTCTATCCGGGTGCGACGGCCCGCTGACCCAATTCCAGTTACCGATATTCGTCATTTTGGAGAAACCATGTTTGCCCAACTCAGACCGGCCTTCACGATGATCATCCTCATGACCCTGATCACGGGGGCAATCTATCCGCTGGTGGTTACGGGCGTTGCCCAGCTCACGATGCCGGGCCAGGCGAACGGCAGCCTGATCCAGCATGACGGAAAACCGGTGGGTTCCGCGCTGATCGGCCAGCCGTTCAGCGATCCCAAGCATTTCTGGGGCCGCCCCTCGGCGACTTCGCCCTACCCGTACAACGCCGGCGCCTCCAGCGGCTCCAACCAGGGCCCGCTCAACCCGGCCCTGAGCGACGCCGTGAAAGACCGGATCAAGGCGCTGCGTGAAGCCGATCCGGGCAACACGGCCCCGGTGCCGGTGGATCTCGTGACTGCGTCGGGCAGCGGGCTCGATCCCCACATCAGCCCGGCCGCCGCGGAGTACCAAGTGGCGCGCATCGCCAAAGCGCGCGGCCTCGACCCGCAGAAAGTCCGCACCCTGGTCGCAGACGCGACGGAAAGGCGTCAGCTCGGCTTCCTCGGCGAGCCCCGCGTCAACGTCCTGCGCCTCAACCTGGCGCTCGAGGCGCTGAACTAGCACGTTGCAGCAAGGAGGCGGTCCATGGACGCGCGCGACATCCTGATCGGGTTGCTGACGGCGTTCCTGCTGGCGTGGTTCGCCTACATCCTGTTGTTCATAGCCCGCAAACTGTTCGGCCGGCGCAACGAGACGAAGCTCAACTTCGACGAGGCCCAGCGATGACGGATCGGGTCGCTGCCGTGCTCGGCACCGGTCCGCTGACCTATACTTCACGCCATCATGGATGAACAACGCCCCGACCCTGACGCTTTGCTCGCCAAGGTGCAGCGCGACGAGGCGAAGGCGAAGCGCGGCAAGCTCAAGATCTTTTTCGGCGCAACCGCCGGCGTCGGCAAGACCTACGCCATGCTCGAGGAGGCGCGCCGGCTCAAGGCACAGGGGCTTGACGTGGTAGTGGGCTATGTAGAGCCCCACGGCCGTGCCGAGACCGAGGCGCTCGTCGAGGGGCTGGAGCGGCTGCCCTACCTGTCCGTCCAGTACCGCGGCGCAACCCTGCGCGATTTCGACCTCGATGCGGCGCTTGCCCGCAAGCCGCAGCTCCTCCTCGTGGACGAGCTTGCGCACTCCAACCCGGTGGAAGGCGAGCCCAGGCCGCGACACGCGAAGCGATGGCAGGATGTCGAGGAGCTGCTGGCGGCGGGCGTCGATGTCTACACCACGATCAACGTCCAGCACATCGAGAGCCTGAACGACGTCGTCGCCGGCATCACCCGGGTGCGCATGCAGGAGACGGTGCCGGACCGCGTATTCGAGATTGCCGACGAGGTCGAGCTGATCGA
>Ga0137450_1000039_pt1 | contig 9173 bp, 6 predicted proteins | sample EasRivERMGT454_2_FD_102313 | JGI IMG/M metagenome (GOLD analysis project Ga0137450, IMG submission 102313) | Soil microbial communities from meander-bound floodplain in the East River, Colorado, USA - East River MetaG ERMGT454_2 | ecosystem: Environmental > Terrestrial > Soil > Floodplain ... | reverse complement strand
TCCTTGAATGAGGGGGAGAATAGTCCCCCTTTTTTTATTTCCATCTCCATCATGCGCCTTTCCCATTACATAAAAATCTACCCCAGCTCCGACGATCCCGGCAAAGTCCTCCTCTACTCCACAAAGAAGGGTTCGGCCATTCTTGTCCCGAAAACCCTCCTCGAATCGATTGAAAGCGGCACACTGGGTGAAGAAAACCGGGAGACCCTTGCTCGTCTCGGCTTCCTTGTCCCCGACATCGAAGCGGAAAAGAGCGAGATGCGGGAAGCTTTCGCCGAGGCGAACCGGCTGAACGCGAAGTTCACCGCCCAGGTGGTCCTCAACCTGGACTGCAACCTGGCCTGCACCTACTGCTACGAGGGGGGGATGAAGGGACGCCGCTACATGTCCCCCGAGACCGCCTCCCTCCTGGCCGAACTGGCGGAAAACGGATACATCGCCCGGGGCAAGGGTGTCGATCTCTGTTATTACGGCGGCGAGCCGCTCATGAGTGTCGATCTCATCTTCTCTCTTTCGGAGCGGTTGCAAAAGGCTACGGCGGAGAAAGGGACCGGCTACTCCTTTAGCATTGTGACCAACGGCACCCTCCTTACCGCGGCCATGGTGGAGAGACTCCTCCCCCTGGGGCTCACCGGCGCGAAAGTGACCCTGGACGGTCCCAGGGAGAACCACAACCGCTTCAGGCCGTTTGTCTCGGGAAAGGGCTCCTTCGACCTCATAGTCGCCAATGTCAAGGAGGTCTGCGACCTTACAGACATCCAGGTGGGGGGTAACTACACAAGGGAGAATTACCGCGAATTCCCACGCCTCCTCGATTTTTTGCTGGAAGAGGGGATCACCCCTGAGCGCTTATCCCTCGTCAAGTTTGACCCGGTGACAAAGAGCGGCGGGGAATTCCCACTTCCCGAGTTCAACGAGGGGTGCGCATCCACCGACGAGCCTTGGCTCATGGAGGCTGGCCTTTATCTCCGGGAGGAGATATTGAAGCGTGGGTTCCACACCCCCAGGGTTGGGCCCGCAGCATGCATGATCGAGAACCCCAATGACCTGGTGGTGAACTGGGACGGCACACTCTTCAAATGCCCCGCTTTTCTGGGGTGGAAGGATTTGGCGATCGGCGATCTGGAAACCGGCATCTCCGACTACACCGAATCCCACAACATGGACGTCTGGAAAAAGGAGGAGTGCCTCGACTGCGCCTACCTCCCACTCTGCTTTGGCGGCTGCCGTTTTCTCAAGCTCCTGCGCAGCGGCAGGATCGCCGATGTGGATTGCCGCAGGGCCTACCTGGATGGGACACTGGAAGAACTGGTGAGACAGGATCTGAAGCACCAGCCGAAAAGGAGCCTCAAATAAAAGAGCCGCACGGCAATCTCACGGGACTCAAGACGAGCCAGATCAAGGGGCTGGAGAGGCTCTACCGCCGCAGGGTCCCTCCTTGCGACCTGCTGACGCTCGACCTTGCCCGCGAACTTTCCAATATCTCACTGGAGATCCGCCGCCAGACAGGCATCCTCGTAAATCGCTTCGGTGAGGTGGAATATGTGATTGTCGGCGACGAGCGAAGCATCTTCATCCCCGGCCTTCCCGACTATCCGCTTGGGAAAAAGCGGCTGCGGGGTCTACGCCTCATCCATACACATCTGAAAGGGGAGGCCCTTACCGACGACGACCTGACCGACCTGGCAATGCTCCGTTTCGACCTGATCGCCGCCCTCCTTTTGTCAACCGACGGTTCCCAGCCTTCCATACAGATTGCCTCCCTGCTACCTTCAACGGAAGCCAAGAGCCCCTATAGGGTGGAGAGGCCTCAACCGTTCAACTCCTTCCAGATGGATTTCACCGCTTTTGTGCGGGAACTCGAAAACTCACTGGAGAAGGCCCTGAAGGGGGGGGAGGAGATACGAGGAGGCGAAGAGCGCGCCATACTCATCTCCGTCACGAAACAGGCCAGGGAAGAGGCGGAGGATTCCCTCGAAGAGTTGAAGGAGCTTACCAGGACAGCCGGGGTCGAGGTCCTCGACACTGTCATCCAGCGCCCCCGCCAGTTGAATGCCCGTTTTCTCATGGGTGAGGGGAAGATACGCGAGGTGGTAATACGCGCCCTTCAGCTCGGAGCAACGCTCCTAATCTTCGACCAGGAGCTCTCCCCCACCCAGGTCCGCTCCATTTCCGCGATTACGGAACTGAAGGTCATTGACCGTAGCCAGTTGATACTCGACATATTTGCCCGCCGGGCCAGGAGCCAGGACGGCAAGGTGCAGGTGGAACTGGCGCAGCTCAAATACATCCTCCCCCGGCTCACCGGCCGAGGTGTGCAGATGTCGCGCCTCATGGGGGGGATTGGCGGGCGCGGTCCCGGCGAGACCAAGCTGGAGATCGACCGGAGACGGATTAGAGACCGGATCGCCAGGCTGGAAAAGGACCTGGAGGAGCTTTCCGGAGGCCGCTACCAGCGACGCCAGAAGCGGGTGAAAGCCGGGCTCCCGATTGTCTCCATCGTCGGATACACCAACGCAGGCAAGTCCACTCTCCTCAATACCCTGACTAAAAGTTCCGTCTTTACCGAAAACCTCCTCTTCGCCACCCTCGACACATCCACCCGAAGACTCCGCTTCCCCCGTGAGAGGGAGGTGATAATCACCGATACCGTCGGTTTTATCCGCTCCCTCCCCAAGTCTCTTATGGGCGCTTTCAAGGCGACACTGGAGGAGTTGCAGGATGCCGACCTTCTTCTCCATCTGGTCGATTGCGCAACCCCACGCTTCGAAGAGCAGATAACCCAGGTGGAGCAGATCCTTGCCGAACTCTCCCTGGCGGAAAAGCCGAGGATCCTGGTCTTCAATAAGTCGGACCGCCTGGCGGAGATGAAAGGAAAAAATCCCCTGTTATTCATGAAGGTCCGCCAGCTCGGCCGCCGCTTCAAGGCGATTTACATATCCGCACTGGATGAAAAGAGCCTTGATCCCCTCCTGGACGAGATGGAGCGCCGCTTCTGGCCCTCCTGACTTCACCTTTATCTGTTGGCTGGTTAGCATGATTTAATAGTAAAGGCTTGCCAGGATTGACAGGAAGGTCAAATTCCTCTATACTCAGGCTCTCGTGAATGAATATATCCCCATTACCGGATCGAACTGTTTATGGAAAATACTTATGAAATCAGTCATTACAATATTGATCACCATGCTTCTCGCTTCACCTCTAACCGCCGGAGAACTCCCTTCAGCTCCTGAAAATGGGGCATCGGCAGTCGCGTCACTCTCTGAAGTATCCGGTGATTCCGGAGCGACCCCGGATGTTCAATACATAGTAGTCGCCGCCCTTTCCCAGGAAGAGCGCCTGAGCCATGCACTGGAGTTGCAACCTTCGGATCTGTTTACCCTGGAAGAGGAGAACAAGGTCCCGGATGATCTGGAACTCAAGCTTCCTGAAGAGGAACTCCCCGCGTCGGATATCCCCCTGACTTTGAACAACAAGGTGCAATACTTCGTCGATTATTTCCGGACAAATGGCAGGGACGCCTTTGCCCGCTGGCTTTCACGCTCGGAACGCTATATTCCGATGATGAAGCAGGTGCTGAAAAAGGAAGGTCTCCCAGAGGACCTTGTTTATGTGGCTATGATCGAAAGCGGCTTTTCCCCGCATGCCTATTCCGTTGCCAGCGCCGTCGGCCCGTGGCAGTTCATGTCGGCCACGGGCAAGCACTATTCGCTGCGCATCGACCAGTGGATAGACGAGCGCCGCGACCCCCTGAAATCCACCATCGCCGCCGCCATGTACCTAAAGGAGCTTTACGGCATCTTCAACAAGGACTGGTACCTTGCCGCCGCGGGATATAATGCGGGAGAAAACAAGATCCTGCGGGCAATAAATATGTACGAAAGCAGGGACTTCTGGCAGCTTTCCAAAGGGGCTTATCTGAAGCGCGAGACAAAGGATTATGTCCCGCGTCTTCTGGCCGCTGCTATTATCGCCAAGGACCCCGCCAAATACGGTTTTGCCGATGTAGCCTACCTCCCCCCCATCGAGTTCGACACCGTTGTGATTCCATCGCGCACCAACCTGGATCTGGTTGCGAAGGTCTGTGATATCCCCTATCAGACCCTCCGTGATCTGAATCCGGAACTGCGCAGATGGAGCACTCCACCCGACTACCCCAATTATGAACTGAAGATTCCGCTGGGCAAAAAGGGGTTGTTTGATGCGGAGTTTGCCAAGATCGCCGAAGATAAGCGGTATGTTGAAAAAGTCCTGTATACCCGCTACAAGGCAAGGAAGCAGGATACCCTGGCGTCCGTGGCCAAACGTTTCGGCGCCACACAGCAGGCCCTTGCCGAGTTGAACCATCTGAAATCAGGTTCGAAACTCCGGGGAAGGTCTCTTATTGTACCGGTTCTCAATGCTTCCATGGATGGCGAAACGGAAGGGAAGCGGGCAGTGGCAAAGGTAAGGAAAGAGGAGAGCCGGGAGTTTAAAAAATATTACACGGTAAAAAAAGGGGACACGCTCATAACCCTCGCCAGGCGCTTCAATGTATCCGCCAGGCTTCTGGCGGCATGGAACAATCTGAAGGAAAAGGTCGCGCTCCGTCCGGGCAAGCGGATAATTGTCGCCAGATATATGGAGAAAAATGGGGAAATGACCCCGGTTGCAGGGGATAACGTTTAAATGCTAAAAATTCAAAACGGTCTTTCCGAGAGGACACAATTAAATGTATAACATTATAATTTCCCAGATTACAGCGACCGCTGTCTTCCTTATTCTCTTCCTGGTTGCCGGGCTTACCTGGTGGGGCGCGCTCCTGATCGCATTGCCGGTCTTCATAGGTTGCTTCTACCTGCTCGCCCGTTTTGTCATGAAAAAAGTTACCGCCATAATGGAGACGGCTGCCAGGGATCTCCAGGGCCAGCGTGTGGAAAAGGCTATCCGCGAGATGCAGGGCGCCTTCAAGTACGGCAAATGGCAGCTTACCGTCAACGGCCAGATCAATGCCCAGATCGGCATGGTCTACTACATGAAGAGGGAATTCTCCACTGCCTTCCCCTATCTTGAAAAGGCGTTCGTAAAAAACTGGGCCGCCATGGGGATGCTTGCCATAAGTTATATGAAGCGGAACAAGAACGATAAAATGAGAGAGATCTTTGAAAAAGGGGTCCAGGCATCCCCAAAGGAACCGCTTCTGTGGAACCTTTATGCATATTGCCTGGTTGAAACCGGTGATACGACAAAGGCCCTGGAAGTTCTTGTAAAAGGATTGAAGAAGATTCCCGGCGAAGAGCGTATCAAGAATAACCTGGATGCACTGCGTGATGGGAAAAAGATGAAGATGAAAAGCTTCGGGGATATGTGGTTGCAGTTCCATCTGGAGCGTCCCAATGTGGTGATGAAACAGCAGGCCGCGGCCATGGGTGGAGGCATGAAAAGACGTGTCATGAGAAAAAGGGGCTGAATTGATAAATCGGAAAAGGGGACCTTCGGGTCTCCTTTTTTTTGTCGGCAACTATGATTGACTTTGAGAAACCCCGTTGTTACAATTTTTCAGTTCGGCGAATTCAGGGCCTGATGACAGGGAGGTATAAAATGGCTAGAAGAATGCATTTTGTTTTAGTTGTGATCGGGTTGTCATGGGCGCTTGGCGGATGTGTTTCCATGGGGAAATTTGATCTGAAGGAAAAGGAGGCCAATGACACGGCCAGAAACCTTCAGGAACTCCAGCAGAAATATTCAGACCTGATCTCGGAGAACAAGAGCCGCACGGAGAAGCTCGACTGCGATGTGGCGGGATTGTCGCAAGATAAGGAAACTCTGACAGCGGAAAATAAAAAACTCACTGAAATCCTGAACGCCAAATCAGATGAACTCTCAAGAGAGCTCGCAGAGGTCCGGCAGAGGTCAAGCGAACTGGAAGACGAGCATAACCGGTTGAAGGATGAGACGGTCAACCTGAGGAAAACCAAGGCGGAAGAGGCGCAGAAGACCAGCAGGACCTACGAGGAGATGCTGGAGAAGATGAAAATCGAAATATCCCAGGGACAGGTAACCATATCGGAATTGAAAGGCAAACTGACGGTAAACTTGGTGGACGCCGTCCTCTTCGACTCCGGTAAATCCGAGGTGAAACCTGCCGGGCTGGTAGTGCTGCAGAAGGTGATTGATATCCTCAAGACCGTAAAGGATAAGGCTATCCGCATTGAGGGGCACACCGACAATGTCCAGATCAGCGGCTCCCTGTCCAAGAAATATCCGAGCAACTGGGAGTTGTCCTCGGCACGGGCCATCAATGTCACCCGTTATCTACAGCAGCAGGGGATCGACCCTGCCGTGCTCTCCGCGGTGGCTTACGGCGAATACCACCCGGTCGCCGGAAACAATTCCGACGAGGGGAAAGCGAAAAACCGGCGGATCGAGATAATTCTGGTTCCCAAAGACTCGCCCTGAACTGAATTATTATGAAAAAACAGAAGAAACCGGAAAATAAGAGCGGGGAGTTCAGCGTAAAACCCTTCAATTCGCTTAAGGGCTTTCACTCAGAGATCAAAGTCCCTGAAGGAGCAGTGGTGATTGCAGAGCCGCCTCCTCCCCCGCCATCCGATCTAGACGATGCTGCGATCTTCCGGCAGGCGGTAGCCAATGTCAAACGTCTGCACCCTTCCGGCAACTCCGTGGAGAAAAAGAAAAAGGAAATCCCAACTGCACGGAAGCTGGAAGAAGAAGAGAGGAGCGTTTTTCTCCAAGAGGTCGAGAAGCTGAAACTGGATGTAAAATTCCGGGATGAGCTTCCCGACGATGTAACGCCACTTCGAAAACCCGCATCCAACCGTTTGCGTGAACTGAAAAAGGGGGCGATCCGCATCGGTCTGGAGCTGGACCTCCACGGTCTGACACGTGATGAAGCGCTGACGAGCCTGGACCGCTTTATTACCGGCGCATATAACCGCAATCAGAACGCGGTGCTGGTTATTACCGGCAAGGGAAACAATTCTCCTGAGGAGCCGGTTCTGCAGATGGCGGTTTCCGGATGGCTGCGCGATCGCGGCAAGGCTATGGTCGCCGAGTTCGCCCCCGCGCCCAGGCCGCTGGGAGGGAGCGGCGCCTTTGTGGTTTTCCTGAAGGAAAAACAAAAGGACCATGAATGACTCTGTAGTTTGACTATGCTTTTTCGGGTTTTAGACGAGAAGGAACAGGAGAATATCATGGAAAGAAGAAATTTTCTCAAACTGCTGGGGTTGTCGTCCATCTTTTATCAATCCTTGCTGCGAGACCTTTCGGCGGCGGAAATTCCAAAAGTGGCCGTTGCCGAAGGTAAGGACTTTGCCTTGACTACAAGGAGGGCGCTGGCCCTTCTCGGCGGAATCGGCCTCATTGTCAAGCCCGGCGCCACGGTTGTGGTAAAGCCGAACATGGGTTGGGACCGGAGCGCCGAACAGGGGGCCAACACCCATCCACTGGTGGTGCGGACCGTGGTGGAGGAATGCCTTAAGGCCGGGGCGAAGAAGGTAAAGGTCTTTGACCGGACCTGCAACGATGAACGACGCTGCTATGTCAACAGCGGCATCGAGCCGGCCCTCAGGGGGATGAAGAATGTCGATGTTAAACACCTTGAAGAAGAGCGCTACAAGAAGGTAGCCCTGAACGGCAAGGTCCTGAAGGAGTGGGAACTTTACGGCGAGGCCCTCTCCGCCGATGTTTACATCAACATCCCGGTGGCGAAGCACCACGGACTGACCGGTCTGACCCTGGGGCTGAAAAACGTCATGGGGATCATGGGGGGTAACCGTGGGGCAATCCACAAACATATCGATGTCGCACTTGCCGATATAAACGCGGTTTTTAAGCCCCACCTGACTATCATCGACGCGACCCGCATACTGACCGCCCACGGTCCACAGGGTGGGGACATGCGGGACGTAAGGGCGCTCAACAAGGTGATCGCATCCACCGATACGGTCGCGGCCGATGCCTATGCAACCACCCTTTTCGGCATGAAACCGGAGGAGATATCCGTCACTGTCGCTGCATACAGGCGGGGGCTCGGTGAGATGGATCTGAAAAAGATCAAAGTTGTCAAAGGATGACTCAAAGGCGTATAGTCTTTTCATGCGCATTACTAAAGCCCGCATTTCCCAGATTATCTTCCTTGCAGTTTTCCTGATTTTGTTTCTCATGACCGAGTACCGGGGGAGCGACCGGATCGGTGTTGCCGTCAACGCTTTTTTCCGCGCCGACCCGCTTGCCGGCTTGAGCACTCTCCTGGCAACGAAGGAGTGGAACCCGCTTCTCCTTCCCTCCTTTCTCCTCTTACTCTTCTCGGCGATCCTCGGCCGCTTTTTCTGCGGCTGGGTCTGTCCGCTTGGGACAGTTCTCGATCTTGTCACCGCCAGGATAACCAAAACCGCACCCATCCAATGGCTCAAGGGGAGCGCAAAATACTGGCTCCTCCTGCCGCTTCTCACGGCGTCTTTACTCAACCTTAATCTGGCCGGGCTCCTGGACCCTATAGCTATACTGGTCAGGGCGCTTACGTTCTTTATCCACCCCTTTCTGGGCGAGACCGCCCGCTCCGGCTGGGTGGGTCTATACCGTCTCATCGGTGACCGTCGTGATATTCTAGATCCGGGCTACAGGGTTCTGAGAGATTACTTCCTCCCATACCGGGAGACGCTTTACCCACTCGCATTTCTGTCAGCGCTAATCTTCGTCGCCATCATCTGGCTGGAGCGTTACGAGAACCGCAACTGGTGCCGTAACCTCTGCCCCCTGGGGACCCTACTCGGCCTTGCGGCCCGGTTTTCCCCTTTCAGCCGGGTTCCTGTCTCCCTCTGTCCCGACTGCCGCTCATGTGCCGAATTATGCCCCACATCGTTTGACCGGGAGATACTCGGGAAAGAGGAATGTATCCTCTGCATGGAATGCATGCTCCATTGCCCTAAGCAGCGGGCAGGTTTCCGCCTGTCCGGTTTTAATCCGGCCGAGGGGGGCCCGGTGATGGAGCGGCGTGTCTTTATCGGTGGACTTGCCGGAGGTTTCTTCCTGGCAAGGCTCTTCAGGTTCCGGGACCCTGCTCTACAGGCGCGCCTCCTCAGGCCCCCAGGGGTGAGGGATGAGGCGGTGTTCCTGGAGAATTGCGTCCGCTGCGGCGAATGCATGAAGGTCTGCCTGCGCAGCGCCCTCTA
>Ga0137450_1000038_pt1 | contig 9228 bp, 11 predicted proteins | sample EasRivERMGT454_2_FD_102313 | JGI IMG/M metagenome (GOLD analysis project Ga0137450, IMG submission 102313) | Soil microbial communities from meander-bound floodplain in the East River, Colorado, USA - East River MetaG ERMGT454_2 | ecosystem: Environmental > Terrestrial > Soil > Floodplain ... | reverse complement strand
GTAGCACGTTGAACGAAGTCCGCTGTGCGCGTGGACCTTGCCCCTGGCCGGCCGCCCCGCCAGTCCCAGGTCGCGTCGTCGTGGTGTTGCTACCGCCCGTTGTGCCCGGGGCATCCTCCTCGCCGTCCACACGGATGGTGATCTCGCGCTGAAAGAAGACCTGAACCTCGCGCGGACGCATGTTCCTGAGATCGCACTTCGACGGCCAGCCCATGCCGTAGTGCTTCGGCTCTGCGTCCACGACGATGGCCTCTTCGCCCTTGTTTAGCCGGTCGTAGGCGATGACCTCGCCGTCTCGCGTGAGCCTGACCTGGAGTCCGGGTATGTGGGCCTGGACACGGTGCCAGATGTCCGTGAACTGCCCCACGCATTCGAGGTCTTGCACGGGGATGGTCCCTGGCACAAACCCGAACTTGGTCTCGCTCTCCACCTTGGATGGAGTCGAGAAGGCGCCCGAGCCGCGCTTGCCGCTCACGTACTCGAGGATCCGGTCCACCACCTCGACCGGGTTCCACGGGACCTGTTGCCCGACCGAATCCTTGGTCATCGAGTAGGGAGCCCACTCGACGTCGGGGGCGATCTGCTGAACGGCCACCGGCTTGCCGCCGATGATGTGCGTGTTGCCGGTCTGGCGCCGGATGTTGAAGTACTCGCGCACGGCGATGTAGGCCCACCACCACCGGAGGTCCACCACGAAGAGGGAGCGCCGATCTGGGCGCGCAGCGGGAGCTTCGCGCAGGATGGTCAGCTTGCGGAAGACGAGCCCTTGCGCCGGCAGCACAAGCGTGGACTCGAGCGGCTTGCTGCTGGAGAGCAGGGCCTCCGCGGCGTCGTTGCGGAGGTCGAACGTAGCGGTGGATGGGTAGACGCCTGGCTTCTCGACCCACATCACGTCGCCCTCGAGCGTCACGCCATCGAGGGTGGTGGTGGCGTAGTCGGGCATCAGCGCACCCGTCCAGCGACGGGGTCCGTGCGCGGCTTGGGCGTCCCGAGCGCCTTCACGAACGCCACCACGGACTCGTAGGTCACCTCCGTGACCTGGAGTTGCTCACCCTCGATGCCCCAGATGATCGGCCGCGCACTCGACCGCCTCGTGATAGTGAGCGGGACAAGTCGCCCCGAGTCTGGCGGAGCGCCGAATCCGAGGCCGGACTGGTCGGTGTCCTCGAACGAGAACGAGGGCGGATCATCAGAAATGCCGAAGCCACCTGTGTCGGCCGTGCTCACCGAGTTGTCACTGAGCGGGTTACCGAGGCCGGCTCCGCCGCCAGACACGTTCGTGCCGCCCGAGATGAAGAGGCCGCGCCGGAGCGTCCGCTCGCGCCTCGTGACGATCAAGTCGGACGGGCCCTGGTAGAGCACGCGCGCGAGCTTGTCGCCGTTCCAGGCCGGCTCCGCAAGTGTGTTGGGTCGCACGACGCGCTCGGCGACGATCTCGCACTGAAGGATGTCGCTGTTCAGGAAGATGAACCGCATGGTGGCGGTGAGCGTGCGTGTGGCGTTCTCGAACCGTGGGTGATCCTCGATGACAGCGTAGTCAGGCGTCCCGGCGTGCTGGATCGCACAGGCGACGATCCACGGGCGGACCTTCGCGTCCCACACGGTCTTGATGGTCGTCTGGGCGCTGTCCGCCACCGACCTGTTGACGAGGATGGAGGCCGAGTACAGCACCGTGACCTCGATGGGTCGGGACACGATGACGGAGTCGCCGGGGCCCTGTAGCTTCACGTTGATAGCAATGACCTGGTCCGCGATCTGGGTGTCGTCGAGGAGTGAGGCGCTCTGCTTCCAGACGAGCTCGTTGTAGACGAGCGTGAAGGACAGCGTCTTCTGGTTAGCGTCCATCGTGTTGTAGGTGTTCTGGACCGGAGCGGCCTCCCAGCCGTCCGCCGTGATCGCGCTGAGCGCCTTGATCGTGGTGGCCTGCGCGGTGTATCCGGAGAGGTAGACCGTGGGGGCGTCGTTCGAGCCGGAGGCGGTCACCTCGCCCGTGATCGTGAGCGCGCGCACGCCGGCCCTGTTCTGCGCGATGGACCACTTCACGACACGGAACCCCGCCTCGGACCCGATGGTCGCCACGAGGTCGTAGAGGACCGTGACGGTGTAGCGGCGAGAGAGGCCCGTGTCGGTGTGCTGCGGGTCGGCGACCTTGATGAAAAACGGCTTCGTGTTCACGCCGCGCGTGTTCGTGCTAGGTGTGATCGTTATGGTATCCGTGGACCCGAACGTCACCACGAGCGCTTGATAGCGCGTCTTGAAGGCGAGTTCGAACGTGTCGCACGCCGTCTTGAAGGCGGGGTAGGTCGTCCCGTAGACGATCACATCGTACTCGATGCGACCCTTGCCGGTGTCGTGGTCCTCCGCGAAGCGGAAGGGTCGGCGCGCATCGAGGAGCGCGACGCCGGATGCGCCGCCCGCGCGATAAGACCCGTAGAGGATACTCAGGTCGGAGCTCATTGCGATCCCAGCGTCCTTCCGGCCGCGTTCTTGGCTTCCTCGCCACGCTGGAAGGCGTCACGCATGGTCCCGAACACGGCATTGATCTGGTCTGGCGTCATCTGCTGGCCGGCCATGCCGGCATCGCGCGCGAGGCTCATCGTGAAGTCGAAGGCGGCCGATTTGGCGTGGCTCTCCGCGATGACGCCCGTGAGCTTCTTCATGCCCTCGGCGAGAGCGCCGGCCGCCTGGGCCATGCTGCCCGTGCCGTCACCGGATGCCTGAAGCGTCGCCTCCAACTTCTCGGCCTGGCCCTGGAAGAAGTTGTTCATGTTCGACGAGCCGCCGGGACCGAAGATGTTCTGGTCGGCCGCCGTGGCGACATTCCCCAGCGTGTTCTGTATGCTCTGGAGCACGGGAGAGACGAGGGTGGCCGCGGCGCCCATAGCGACTTGGGAGAGAAACCCGCTCACCTGGCCCTGCTGCTGTTGGATCTGGGTGGGCGTGGGTGCGGCGCCTCCGGTCCCCTGCGCGCCCTGGCCGAACAGGCGCGCGAGGAGGTTGAAGCCCTCCATGAAGGCGTCGCGGATGACGTTCGAGTCGCCACCGCCGCCAAGCCCTCGCGCCCTAGCCACCGTTCACCAGCCGTTCCATCTCCGCACGTTCCAGGTACCGAAGTGCATCCATGTCACCCGAAGCCACGGCAACGTCACGGAGAGCCTTCACGGGCTCCTTGATCGCAGCCCCCAGCATCGCTCGCTCATGCTGCGCAACAAGCTCTCGAGCTGCGAGCCAGGTCTCGCGGGTGGCCCGGCCCCACCACCACCACCGAAGCCACGTCGGCACCACGCCCGCGCGCACGGCCTTGATCGCCTCGGCGAGCCTCTCCTCTTCGCTCATAGGGTCATGTCCACGAGCGGACCCCAGACTACATTTCGCCCGGAGGCGTCGTCGATGGGGACGATCTCGACGCGCAAGGCGAGCTCAGCGGCGAGCGAGTACTCGAGCTCGAGCTCGCGCGCGACGAGCGGGATGCCCTTCGGGAAGTAGATGCCGTAGTCGCGAAGCTGGTCGTAGGGGGTAAAGAGAAAGGCCGCCGCCACCGTGGACATGAGCGTGCCTGGTGGAAGCGAGGCGTGCGGGATCGTGATGACGCGCCTGCCGGACACGGATCCGATGGTCGAGTTCGGCCAGAAGCGTTGGATGACGGAGAGGTCGTAGGGTTGGCGCAGAAGCGCGCGGAAGATCGGCCGGAAGCCGATGAACACCACATCCGTGACGTTCTGCTTCGCCTCGTCCGGGATCACGCCGTACATGGGGTTCGGGCTGAACTGCTGCGTCCCCACCGCCCCGATACCCGTCCCTCCATGCGGCCACGCCGTAGCCAGGTTCGTCGGGTTCACGCAGAGGCGCCCCGGCGAGCGAAGGATTTGCTGGAGGTCGATGTCCCCGGCCGCCATGCGCTAGAGGTCCGTCAGGCCGGCCGTCGCGACGGAGGCGTTCGGGAGCGTGAGTTCGTAGATATAGGCGAGCACGCGCTGAAGCACCGAGTCGGACGCGGCGAGCGCGTCCGTCCACGAGAACGTGTCCTTGATGAGCCAAGGTGTCGCTCCACCGATGGCCGAGTACCAGAGCGAGTCGATCTGGACCATCGGGTGGACGCAGATATCGTCGATGTAGACCGAGCCGCCTGAGCCGAGCGAGTCGAGCTCCACCTCAATGGTCGCGTTCTGCTCGGCCATGTTGCGCGGCCACATCTTCTTGCGGTCCGTCGTCGTGAACGAGTCGAGCGAGAGGATGTTCCAGGCCGCGTTGTTCATGGATGCGAGCGTGGCCGTGACCTCGACCGCACCCACGCGGAAGGTCACGTTCCCGGTCGAGGAGCCGGCGCGATAGACCGCGACCTGGCCCTGATACGGCTTCGTCCAGTCGAGCGTCTGGTTGAAGTTCTGGAGGCTCTGAACGATCTTGAACGTCTGCACGGCGTTGTTGTGGAGCGAGGTCGGCGTCGTGTCGCCTCGCCCGCTCGCCCGATAGAAGGTGTCCACGTCCATGAGGAGGTTCGTGAACGTGTCGATGACGCCGCCGACGTAGACGTCCCAGTTTGAGATGTCCGTGGGGGCGACAGGGGCGCTCGCCGCCGCCGGGACCGTGGCTGTCGTGTAGCGCGAGAAGGACGGGTTCTGGACGATACCGTCATCCGCGACCTGGCCCGTGAGCGTCGTGTCGATGCCCGAGCCCGGGGCCGGGGTTCCCGTGGAGGCGTCCGCTAGGATGGCGTCCATGGCCGGGTTCGCGCCCTTGAAGCGGAACACCTCCTTACCCTTGGTGCCGCGGTTCGTGTTCTGGTCGGAGATGCACTCCATCGACTTCGCCTCGATGGACGTCGCCTCGATGCGGTAGCCCCACTCGTCGTAGTCGAGCCGGCGGATGACGCCCGAGCCGGCGTTGGATCCGCCCGCCGTGATCGTGCCGAGCGAGAAGTTACGGTACTTGACCGTCTGGACGCCGCCCGACTCCGCCAGCGCGAAGCGCTGCGCGAGCCGGCGCAGGATCGCCTCACTCGAGGTCTCAGGGTAGCCAACCGCGCGGGCGTAGTTGAGGAGCACCGGGTCCATGAGTGCGCGGCACGTCGACTTGCTCACGAGGTTCGCGTAGTTCGAGCGCATCCCGCGCGCGGCGGCCTTGATACGGTCCTGGAAGTCGCCGGTCGTGACGACGCCGAAGAGGGCTAGGTAGCGCTCGTTGAAGTCGGACGACGAGGAGCCGCCTAGGCCACCACCGAGCCCGCCCAGGCGGCACTCGTCGATGAGCTTCGCGGCGTAACACAGCATCGCCTGCGCGTCGGATTCGGCGGTCATCGATCGGCTCCTAAGTCGGCGTCGCGGTCACGGTGGCCGCTGCGCTGTAGTGGTTCGGGGTCGTGGGCGGCTCCACCCAGTCGTCGTAGGGCGCCCACAGGGCGAAGGTGTAGGTGCCGGCGGCGAGCGCGACGGTCTTCGTGGTGTCGCCCGCGGAGAGCGCAACCGACGTCGCGGTGCCGTCCGTCGCCGAGGTCGGCGCCGTGGACCCCGCCTTGTAGTTCAGGACCATCGTGGGCGATGAGCCGCCGATGGTGTCGAAGCGGGTCGGCGGGAGACTCCATGCGAGCGCGACGGACCCCACGCCGGCCGTCCCGCGGAAGCACACGGGCGGGTGGTAGAAGTCCTCCGCGGTCTCGCCGAACACGTCGATGACGAAGCCCTGGACGCCGATCTCGAGCTTGTGAGCGGTCGCGGGGGAGCCCGGCGAGCCGATGACCGCCTGGAGCCCGTGGGTCGAGTCGATGAGCCGTCCGAGCGAGACGCGGAGCCGGCGGATGATCTCGTCGGTCCCGCGCCCCGAACTCTTGCCGAGGCTCTGACGGTTCGCGCCCACGATGATCGACTGGCCGCCGCGGTCGGCGAAGCCGGCCTGAACGACCGTCACGAGGTAGGAGACGAGGAGTGCGCGGTCGGGCTCGAGGAGGATGTCTCGGTCCTCGGCGACGCCACCCTTCAGGGTTGCGAAGGGGAAGGCGTGGGTCGCGTTCAGCTTCTCGATGTCCTGGGCGGTGATGACGACGTCCGCGAGCACGGCCTCGTTCGGGGAGTCAGCCCAGGTTACCGCCTTCAGCAAGTAGGCGAGTTGACGCTCGTTCTGCCATCGGCTCCCGCTCACAGTGGCACATCACATCAGCGCGCCGTAGAAGCCGTCGACCTGGAAGTGCGTGACCGTCGCCCCGCTGTCGATCTCAAAGTTGAGCGTCTGGCCGGCGCGGACGCCGAGCTTGTACTCCGCCATCACGTCGGGAACGAGGTCGCCGAGCGCGATCACCTCGCCGTCGAGGATGATGGAGAACTTGCTCGCGTCGTCCGCGGAGATCGTGATGTGGAGCGCGCGCACGAGGGCCGGGGTCGTGATGGCCGTCGTGAAGAAGTCGACGCCCGAGGTGGGCGGGTTCACGGCGATGCCAGGAACGAGGATGTTGCCCTCGCCGTTGGCGGCGGGGCTCACGAGTTGGGCCAGTGGCAGGACGTCGTGGCCGAGCATCAGTCATCCTCGAACGGCGCGAGCGGGTTGTTCGTCCGAGAGGGCGCCCGGGGCGTGACGTCCACGAAGTTCTCGGGGTCGCTGAAGGGCCTCTCGCCCGTCCTCTCGCGCGACGGGACCAGGTTAGAGTTGGTGACCGGCGAGACGTAGGCGGAGCCACCCCCGCGCTTCTTCGACTTCCCGTAGAGCTCCTTCTGGAGCTTCTCCCAGTCGATCTTGTCCTCGGCGGTGAGCTGCCCCCGGAACTCCTTCAGGTAGTAGATGGTCAGCTTGCAGCCGTAGAGTAGATGGGACTCGTCGGGCGTCGTGTCGTCGAGGTCGAGGCCCACCTGGTCGAAGAACTGCGCCTTCGCGCTCTTGATCGCCTCGGCAAGCTGCGTCGTGTTGACCGCGACCGTGCCACCAGCCGAAAGCGTTCCGCCGTTGGTCAACTGCGGCAGGACCGCGGCGTAACGAAGCTGGATGACGTCGGACAAGGCCACCGCGAGACCTCCTCTACGGAGACGGGATCGTGTCGTACTCGATGTCGATGGTTGGGGTCGGCGTGCCCGCGCTCGTGAAGACGAAGACCGCGGTGGCCGCCGTGCCAATGCAGTTCACGGGGGTGACCTCGAGCGAAGCCTTGTCGGCCTCGACCGCGACGCGCAGGATCTCCGTGCCACCCGAGCCATCCGTGAGGACGACGTCGGCCGCGTCCGTGAGCGCGATGCGGATCTTGTTGATGCGGATCTTCGCGCCCGTGACCGCCGCGATGAGCGAGGCGCCCGGGGTCGCGGCGAGCGCGGTCACGTAGGTCTTGTGGAGCCCGAGGGACATGGTGATCCTCCCTTACGCCTTCGCGAGCGGGACGCCGGCGCGCTTCGCCTGCTCCGCGGTCCGCTTCTGCTGCTCGAACCCCGACGGGTCGCGCTTCTGCTCCTCGGCCTCGACCTTCGCCGCGTCCCGCTCGGGTTGCCTCGCCTCGGCGCGCGTCATGTCGATGCTGGGCGGGTTCCAGCCGGCGTCCGAGACGACGTCGGCGTAGACGTAGCGGTGTAGCGGGACCTCGTTCGCGGGGTCGATGGGCGGCTCGTAGTCAGCCGCCGCCTTGTTCACGAGCGCCGCGCGCCAGCCGTCCTTTGACTTGTGCCACTGAACGACGAGCCCGCGTCCGTGGGGCGCGATGCGCGTCTCGCGGACGGGTTTGCCGTCGTGGCCCGTGCTCTCGCGCGTCACGATGGCGAGGGGGCCCGACTCGACCTGGAGGGCGGCGACGAGGCCGGCGTGCTGCTCATCCGTGAGCCGGACGATCTGCCCGCGCTGCGGGAAGTAGTCGTTCGTCTTCGGGTCCCATCGCCGCGTCTCGACGTGAAGCGTCACGCCGGCCGCCGGGTTCGTGGGGTGCTCGGGGAGCGCGCCGAGCGGCTTCGCGGGGACGTTCCAGGCGCCCACCGGGGTGGCCGAGCGCTGTTCGTCCATCTTGAGACCGACGTGGTAGCTCTTCACGTGAACCCCTTCATAGCGGCGACCGGGCTCGCATTATGAGGCTCGCGAGGACGCTTCTCCTCTACGCCGCGTCGTGAGGGGCGAGCCAGGCCCGGTACCGGTACTGGCTCGCCCCTTGGGAGAGTGTGTCAGGCGACCTTGAGGCACCCGTCGCAGTTGGTGAGCCCGTATCCAGCGCGCTCGCGCACGTAGAACGAGTTCGCGTTCTGGTCCCTCGAGCGGTCGCTGTTCGACCGGTCTCCGAAGTAGACGTTCGCCGCCTCGCGCGCCTGCTTGAAGATCGGTTGGTACGGCGCGCCGACGAGGAAGAAGTAGTAGGCGCCCGTCGGGAGCTCGGACGTGAAGCGCACATCCTTGACCCACCCCATCACGGGCGAGACGCCGGCCGCGACGCCCGCGCCACCCGTGGCGGCCTGGGTGACCGGACCACGCAGCCACGCCTTCGTGAGCACCTCTTCATCCGCAGCGCTCGCGAGGGCGACCACGCCCATGTCGACGACCGGGTTCGGCCACCGGCGCTGGCCGGCGGTGTCGAGGAGCGAACGGAACCGGAGCTTCGCGCGGAACGTGTCGCGCTCGACCGCGGCCTCCGTCGCGATGCTCGTGATGCCGACGACGTTCCCGCCCGAGACGCCGAAGCGGTTCGCCGCCGCGCCGTCCGTGGTCGAGAACATCGCCGCGCCGTCCGGGGCGAGCGGAAGAGCCGGGAGGAGGTCTGGATCCGACGAGGTCGCCTGGATGATCTGCATGACGACCCGGAAGGGGATGATCGCGAGGCGGTCGGCCATCGAGGTGGCCTGTGCGACGAGCGCCTTAAGTTGGTCATCGTCGGCGTCATCCGAGTCCCAGTCGATCGCCTTGCCCCACCGGTGGTTGACGACTGACCACTGACGGTAGGTGAAGGAGCCACGCGGGATCTCGTTGCCCTTGTCCCACCGCGGCACGTTCGGCGGGCTCTCGGGGTAGGCGTAGCGCTCGACCGCCCCGGTGCTCGTCTTGCCGGCGTCCAGGATCGACGTGAGCGCCAGGTCGATCTTGGTGATCTGCGGGCGGTAGATGTTGATGAACTCGGTACGGACGCCCGCCAGGATACTGCCGGTTCTCGCGTCGACCAGAGCCGTGACCGCCATGGGCTACTCCTTGCTCCTTCTCGTGAGAACCGGGTTACGCGCCGGGGAGCTTCTGGACGAGCGCGTAGAGGTCGACGCGCCCGGCGGTCATGTCGGTGACCGTCGC
>Ga0137450_1000037_pt1 | contig 9655 bp, 10 predicted proteins | sample EasRivERMGT454_2_FD_102313 | JGI IMG/M metagenome (GOLD analysis project Ga0137450, IMG submission 102313) | Soil microbial communities from meander-bound floodplain in the East River, Colorado, USA - East River MetaG ERMGT454_2 | ecosystem: Environmental > Terrestrial > Soil > Floodplain ... | reverse complement strand
GGCGCGTGCTGCTCATCGACTTCGTCGCCGCGCAGGGCGGCTTCCTGTTCCGCGGCTGACATGCTGCGCCACCTCGGGGCCCTGGGGTTTCTCCTCTTCTGGCTGCTCGCCGCGAGCGGCATCACCCTCTACATCCGCTTCGACACCAGCGTGGCGGGCGCCTACGGCTCGATCGGCGAGCTGGAATGGTGGTTCGGCGGCGTGCTGCGCAGCATGCACCGCTACGCCGCGGACGCCTTCGTCATCGTGGTGCTCGCGCACCTCGTGCGCGAGCTCCTGGCCGGGCGCTTCCGCGGCTTCCGCGCCTTTTCCTGGATCTCGGGCGTGCCGCTCCTGTGGCTGATGTACGCCTCGGGCATCGTCGGCTACTGGCTGGTGTGGGACACGCGCGCGCAGTTCTCGGCGCTCGCCACCGCCGAATGGCTCCACGCCGCGGGCATCGGCGCCGAGCCGATGGCGCGCAACTTCCTCGGCACGGAGCAGATCTCCGACCGGCTGTTTTCCCTCTTCGTGTTCCTGCACATCGGCCTGCCGCTCGCGCTGCTCGCCGGCATGTGGGTGCACGTGCAGCGCCTCGGCCAGCCGGCGACGGTGATGCCGCGCAGGCTCGCGCTCGGCGCGCTCGGCCTCCTGCTCGCCCTCGCCCTCGCGCTGCCAGTGGCGTCGCAGGCACCCTGGGATCCGGGCGCGGTGCCGGCCACGGTGTCCATCGACTGGTTCATGCTCTTCCTGCACCCGCTCATGTACGCCACCTCCCCCGCCGCGCTGTGGGCGCTCGTGCTCGGCTCGACGCTGCTGCTTGCCGCGCTGCCGTGGCTCGCGCGCAAGGCGCCGCTGCCGGCGGCGGTGGTGAACCTGGAGAACTGCAACGGCTGCGGCCGCTGCATCGCCGATTGCCCCTACGAGGCGCTGGTGCGGGGCCCGGATCGCAGGGCGCTGGTGCTCGCCGACCGCTGCGCCGCCTGCGGCATCTGCGCCGGCGCCTGCCCTTCGGCCACGCCGTTCCGCCGCGTCACCGAGCTGGTCTCCGGCATCGACCTGCCCGACTTCACGGTGCACGACCTGCGCCGCCAGCTGCAGGCGGCGCTCGACACGCACCCCGAGCGCGTGGTGTTCCGCTGCGAGCACGCGGCCACGCCGGCTGCGGGCGGCGAGATTGCGCTGCGCTGCCTCGCCATGCTGCCGCCCTCCTTCGTCGAGTACGCGCTGCGCCGCGGCGCGCGCCGCGTGCAGGCGGTGGGCTGCCGCGAGGGCGCGTGCAAGTGGCGCCTCGGCATGGATCTGTGCGCCGAGCGCTTCGCCGGCACGCGCGAGCCGCACCTGCGCGCCAACGTGCGCGCCGAGATGCAGGACGATGCCTACACCTTCGCGCTCCGCTAGAGACGTGCTGGCCCTCGGCTGGCTCTGGCTCGCGCTCGCCGCGCTGATCGGCGCCGGGCTGTTCTCGGTGCTCCTGGTCCTGTCGCGCGCGCCTTACGTGAAGGACGCTTTCCGCTTCGCGGATTTCTTCCGCGTCGCGCTCATCGTGCACGTGGATCTCTCGGTGCTCGTATGGTTCGCGGCCTTCGCCGGCATCCTGTGGACGCTGAACGGCTCCCCGCGGCTGCTCGAGGCGGGCTGGAGCGCGCTTGCATTCTGCGCCGTCGGGACGCTTCTCATGTGCGCGGCGCCGTTCCTGGAAGCCGCGCCGCCGGTGATGAGCAACTACGTGCCGGTGCTCGACGGCAGGCTCTTCCTCGCCGGGCTGCTGGTCTTCGCCGCGGGCTGCGCGCTCCTCGTCCTGCGCGCCCTGCTCGCCGCCCCGCGCGTCGGCACGCGACCGGATGCCGCAGCCGCGCGCCGCTTCGGCCTCAACGCCGCCGCGGTCTCGGCTGCGGTCGCGCTCATCGCCTTTGCCTGGTCCTGGCTGGCGCTGCCCGCGAGCCTCGACGGCAAGGCCTACTACGAGGTGCTGTTCTGGGGCGGCGGCCACGTCCTGCAGTTCACCTGGACGCTGCTCATGTTCGCGGCGTGGCTGTGGCTCGCCGAGGCCATCGGCGCACGCGCGCCGCTCTCGCCGAGGATCGCCATCCTGCTGTTCGGCATCGGGCTGGCCTCCGTATTCGCCACGCCGGTGATCTATCTCGCCTACGACGTGGTCTCGGTCGAGCACTACCGCATGCAAACGTGGCTGATGCGCATCGGCGGCGGGCTCGCGATCGTGCCCTTCGCGGCGGCGGTCGCCTGGGCGCTCGTGACCGCGCCGCGGCCCGGGCCCGAGGCATGCCCCATGCGCGCCGCGCTCGCCTGGTCGCTCGTGCTGTTCGGCGCCGGCGGCCTGATCGGCCTCGCCATCCAGGGCAGCAACGTCAAGATCCCGGCGCACTACCACGGCAGCATCGTGGGCGTGACGCTTGCCTTCATGGGCCTCGCCTATTACCTCCTGCCGCAACTGGGCTACGGCGCGCCGCGCGGGCGCCTCGCCACGCTGCAGCCCACGCTCTACGGCGTGGGTCAGCTCGCGCACGCGCTGGGGCTGCTGTGGTCGGGCGGCTACGGCGTGCAGCGCAAGGTCGCGGGCGCCGAGCAGGTGCTGCGCGGCGCGGAGCAGGTCGCGGCGATGGGCCTGATGGGGCTGGGCGGCCTCGCCGCCGTGGCCGGCGGATTCCTGTTCATCGTCGTCGTGATGCGCGCAATGGTCGCGCCGCCATGGACCTCGTCTACTTCACCGTCGTAGCGATCGGCGTGTATTTCTCCGCCGACTGGCTGCTCGACTGGCTCGAGCGCCGGCGCGGCGAGCGCTTCGAGAACCGGCAGGTGGTGTTCTTCGCCATCATCCTGCCGCTCGCCCTCGCCTCGTTCTGGCTGGTGCGGTTCCTCTCGCCAGGCGCCCCATGAGCACCGCGCCGCGCGAGCGCCTGGCGGCGGCGGTCATCGCCAAGCTGCCGCTGTTCCAGCAGGTCTCGCCGCAGCACCTCGGCGAGCTGATGCGCCACGCGCGCACGCTGTACGTCCGGCGCGGGCAGACCGTGGCGCGGCGCGGCGAGCCGGTCCCCGGGCTGCTCGCCGTGGCCTACGGCATGGTGAAGCTCACGCTGCGCGGCTCTACCGGCGCGGAGCGGGTGCTGCGCCTGGTCGGCCCGTCGCAGACTTTCGGCGAGGTGGTGCTGTTCCTGCAGCGGCCGCTGCCGCTGGACGCGGTGGCGGTGGTCGACACCCGCCTGGTGCTGGTGCCCGCGCAGCCGCTGCTCGCGCTGATGGAGCGCGACGCGCACTTCGCGCGCAGCCTGGTGGCGAGCCTGTGCGAGCGCATGCACGCGCTGGTATGCGACTTCGAGGCCACCACCATGCACGGCGCCGCCGAGCGCCTCGCCGCCTACCTCGAATCGCTCGCCGCCTCGCCCACGGCGAACCGCGTGACGCTGCCCGCCGCCAAGAAGCTGATCGCGGCGCGCCTGGGCATGACCAAGGAGACGTTCTCGCGCGCGCTGCACGAGCTCGCGCAGGCCGGGCTGCTGCAGGTGGCCGGGCGCGACGTGCTGCTGCTGGACCGCGCGCGCCTCGCGCGCACCGGGCAGGATGTTGATGTGCGTCAAGCGCGCCGGCCTGCCGCGGGGTAAATTAAAGGCAGGCCGGTGCCAGCCGGAGAAACCCACGCGGAGGAAACATGTACAAGCACATCCTGGTCCCCACCGACGGCTCCAAGCTCTCCACCCACGCCGTGCGCGCGGCCTGCAACCTCGCGCAGACCTGCGGCGCCAGGATCACCGGCATCTACGTGATCCCGCCCTACGTGCCGCCCATCTACGCCGAGGGCATGATCTACATCGCCGACCTCGGCCCGAAGCGCCACAAGGAAGTGATGCAGCAGGCGGCGAAGAAGGCGCTCGCGGTGCTGAGCGCCGAGGCGCGCCGCGCCGGGGTGGCCTGCGCCGGCGTGGCGCCGGTCGCCGACCAACCCTGGGAAGGCATCCTGAAGGCCGCGCGCGGCAAGCGCTGCGACCTGATCGTGATGGCCTCGCACGGCCGCCGCGGCATCGCGGGGCTGCTGCTCGGCAGCGAGACCACCAAGGTGCTCACGCACTCGAAGATCCCCGTGCTGGTATGCCGCTGAGCTATCGCCACATCCTTGCGTGCACCGACGGCTCGCCGCGCGCGCGCAAGGCGGTGGCCGCCGCCGCGCAACTCGCCGGCTTGCGCGACGCGAAGCTCACGGTGCTGTTCGTCATCCCGCCGTACGTGCTGCCCGCGTACGGCGAGGCCGCGCAGTACGTGCCCGGGGTCACGCCGCACCTGTACAAGCAGCGCGCCGATGCACTGGCGAAGAAGGTGCTCGCGCCCGCCGCGCGGCTGGCGCGAAAGGCCGGGGTGGAATGCGAGACGCTGGCGGTGAACGCCGCGCAGCCCTGGTCGGGCATCCTGCACGCGGCGCACAAGGGCAAGTGCGACCTGATCGTGATGGCTTCGCACGGCCGCCGCGGCATCGCGAAGGCCCTGCTGGGCAGCGAAACCCAGAAAGTGCTGACGCACTCCCGGATCCCGGTGCTCGTCGTCCGCTAGGCGCGCCTCCAGGCCTCGCCCAGGCCGAACGGCGCCGGGGCGATGCTGACGATGCGCGTGAACAGCTTGTCGAAGTCCTGCCCGCGCAGGTCCGCGATCGGGTCTTCGTTGCCGGCGAAGGCCGCCTCGATCGCCGCCCAATCCTCCTCGGCGAGGGACTGCTCCGCCAGCGGCAGCAGCTCCTGCTCTTCGCAGCGCATGTGGCTCCAGTGGAACTCGGCGTAGGCATGCACGGCGGCAGCGAGACTCTCCGCGCCGCGCGGCCAGGTCTGCTCGAAGGCCAGCATCGCGCTCTCGAGTTCCCGCACCAGCCGCGCGCCCTGCACGTGCTCCGCTTGCAGCTTCTCCACCAGCGGCCGCGCCGCCGGCGAGCGCGCGAGCAGGCGGGCGAACAGGTAGTCGTCCTCCTTCGGGTGGTGCAGGCGCTCGGGAAAAGCGTCGATGTAGTGGATCATGGCGCGGAACACGGCGAAGTCCGGCTTCACCGCGGGGTCCTGCGCCATGCGGGTGAGTTGCTGCAGGCACTGCAGCACCGCGGAGATCGAACGGTGCTCGTCACGCAGGATGCGAATGGCATTGCGCATGGATGTGCTCATTTGAGGACGTAGAGTAACCCGGCGGCGCCGCCGGCGAGCGCCGCGCCGAACGGCGCGAGCGCGCGCAACGCGAGGCCCCGGCCGAACCAGGCGAGTACCCCCAGCTTGAACAGCGTGTTGGCCAGCAGCGCGATGGCGATCGCCGACACGGCGGTGGCGGACTCGATGCGGTCCGCGCCGTACAGGTTGAGCGCGGACAGCACGCCCGGGTCCACGTCCGCCACCCCCGACAGCGCGGTGGCGATATACAGGCCGTGGCTGCCCACCAGGTCCTGCAGCCAGGCCGCGGCCAGCAGCACGAAGGCGTAGAGCGCGCCGAAGCGCACCGCCATGCCGATCTCGGCCGGGTTGCGCGCCGGCGGCAGCGCCAGCTGCGTGCCGCGCTGCGAGCGGTGCAGCAGGAACGCGACGGCCACCAGGCCGGCGGCGAGCGCCGCGCCCAGGACTGGCGCGAGGCGCGGCAGGATCCCCGGCGCCACCACCGCCGCGAGCACGGCGACGCGCACCAGCACCACCAGGTTGGCGAGCGACACGACCACCAGCGCCACCTGCGCCAGGGCCGGCGACTCGTTGCTGCGCCGGGCATAGAGCGCGGTGGTGGCGGTGGAGGACACGAGCCCGCCCAGCAGCCCGGTGAGCAGCGTGCCGTGCCGCTCGCCCGCGACGCGCATCGCCATGTAGCTCGCCACGCCGACGCCGGAGATCAGCACCACCATCAGCCAGATCTCGCGCGGGTTGAGCACGCCGTAGGGACCGTAGGTGCGGTCGGGCAGGATCGGCAGCACGATGAAGGTGATCACGAGGAATTGCAGCAGCGACACCTGCTCCTCGCGCTTCAACGCGGCCGACCAGCTTTCCAGTTCCGGCTTGAAGTACAGCAGCGCGGTGACCAGGATGGCGAGCGCCGCGGCGAGCGTCGCTTCGCCGAAGCCGGCGAGCGCGCCGAGCAGGTAGGCGACACCCGCCGCCGCCACCGTGGTGGTGCCGGGGTCCTCCGTCGGCGCGACGCGCGCGTAGGCCACGATCAGCATGCCGGTGACCGCGAGCAGTCCCGCCGGCAGCAGCCAGGCGCTGTCGACGTACGCGCCGAGCAGCGCCACGAGCGTGCCGAGCAGCGAGACGAGCGCGAAGGTCCGCACGCCCGCCTTGCCCGCGGGATTGCGCTCGCGCTCGAGACCAATCAACAGGCCGATGCCCAGGCCCCCGCCGATCGCCAGCCACAGGGTGGGATCGAGCAGCCCCGATCCGTTATGTTCCATTCAGAGGCAGAGGATGGTCTGGCGCAGCGTTTCAGGCAAGCCGCTCGCGCGCGCCAGGCCCCAGGCCCCGAAGGCGAGCACCAGGCTGCCGGCGGCGACGCGAAAGGCGCGCCGCGACACCACGCTGCGCAAGCGCAACGTAGTGATGCCCGTGAGAAGGAGCCAGGGCAAGGTGCCCAGACCGAACGACGCCATCGCGGCGGCGCCGCTCGCCGGGCTGCCGGCCGCCGCCGCGGTCGCGAGCGCGCCGTACACGAGGCCGCAGGGCAGCCAGCCCCAGACCAGGCCTGCGGCAAAGGAATGCGCGCGCAGCCGCACGGCCATCGGCTGCAGGCGGCGCCAGAGCGGCGCGCCGAGCCGCTCGAGCCAGGCCGCGGCGCCCGAGAAACCCGCGAGGTACAGGCCGACTAGGATCAGCATCAAACTTGCCGCGCCTTGCAGGAACTGCTGCGCCGGCGCCGCGCCGACGGCGTAGGCGCCGGCGCCGAGGAGCCCGGCGAGCGCGCCGGCGGCGGCGTAGCTCGAGAGGCGTCCGGCGTTGAAGGCGAGCTGCCGGCGCCAGAGCGCCGCGGCGGGAAGCAGCGGCTGCGGGGCGCTGAAGGCCGTCACGATGCCGCCGCACATGCCGACGCAGTGCGCGCCCGAGGCGAGCCCGACGAGGAACAGCGCGGGGACGAGCGCGAACTCCAACTCAGATCACTTTCGAGTAGCTCGAGCGCCGCTCGCGCTCGCGCAGGTAGCGGTCGAAGGCCATGCACACCACGCGCACCACCAGGCGGCCCTTGGGCGTGACCACGATCCAGTCGGGCTGCAGCTCGACCAGGCCGTCCTCCTCCAGCGCGCGCAGCGCGGCGAACTCCGGCGCGAAATAGGCGCGGAAGTCGATCAGGTGCGCGAGCTCGATGGACTCGATCGACACGCGGAACTGGCAGGCGAGCGCCTGGATCACCGCGCGGCGCACCAGGTCGTCGCTCGTCAGTTCGATGCCGCGCCACACCGGCAGGCGCCCCTCGTCCAGCGTCGCGTAGTAGTCGTCCAGGCGCTTCGCGTTCTGGTAATAGGTCGGGCCGACGCGGCCGATGGCCGAGACGCCGAAACCGAGCAGGTCGCTGTCGGCGTAGGTCGAGTAGCCCTGGAAGTTGCGGTGCAGGCGCCCCTGCGCCTGCGCCACCGCCAGCTCGTCGTCGTGCTTGGCGAAGTGGTCCATGCCGATGTACAGGTAGCCCGCGCGGGTGAGGCGGCCGATCGCGAGGGTGAGCAGCTGCAGCTTGGTCTCGGGCGCGGGGAGATCGGCTTGCGCGATGCGGCGCTGCGGCTTGAACACGGTGGGCAGGTGCGCGTACGCGTACAGCGCCACGCGCTCGGGATTCAGCTCGATCACCTTGTCCAGCGTCACGTTGAAGTTGTCCAGCGTCTGCCGCGGCAGGCCGTAGATCAGGTCGAGGTTCACCGAGCGAAAGCCGCTGGCGCGCGCCTCCTCCACCGCGCGGCGCGTCACCTCTTCGCTCTGGATGCGGTTGACGGCCTTCTGCACCGCCGGGTCGAAGTCCTGCACGCCGATGGAGGCGCGGTTGAAGCCGAGCTCCGCCAGCAGCGCCATGCCGCCCGGCGCGAGGCTGCGCGGGTCGATTTCCACCGACAATTCGGCGTCCGGCGCGAATTCGAACTGCGCGCGCAACGCGTGCATGAGCGCGCGCATTTCCTCCGCCGCGAGGAAGTTGGGCGTGCCGCCGCCCCAGTGCAGCTGGCAGGCTTGCCGCGCGTCCCCGCCGGGCGCACCCAGCTGGGCGCCCACCACCGCCATTTCGCGCTCTAAGTACTTGATATACTTGGCGGACTTTGCGTGGTCGCGCGTGATCACCTTGTTGCAGGCGCAGTAGTAGCAAATCGTGCCGCAAAATGGCAGGTGCACGTAGACCGACAGCGGCTGCTGGATGCCGCCGATATTCCGCTTATCGAGCCAATGCCTGAACGCCTCCTCGCCGAATGCCTCCACGAACCGGTCCGCCGTCGGGTAGGACGTGTAGCGGGGGCCGCTCACGTCGTACTTGCGGATGGAGACCGGGTCGATGACCAGCTCGGAGGCGGGATAAGGCATCTGGCGTCACTATGGATGTCCCGGGGCGAAACACTTTGATTTCGGTCAAAGGCAGCGCTTTCCACAACCCGGTGACGCTCGCCGCGGTCGCCGCGGCGCTGGGCGCCCTGCTGTTTGCCAACCTGTTCGCCTTCGCCGGCGGCAGCGAGTCCCTGTGGGTGATCAGCTCGGTGCTGATCGCGGACATGCTGACCGTCGGCTTCGGCATCGCCATCGCGGCGCGCGAGGTAATGCTCGCCGAGCGGCGCAGCGGCCAGAGCCAGGCGCGCCTGGACGCCATCGTGGATTCGGCGATGGACGCCATCGTCACGGTGGATGCGGCGCAGAACGTGGTGCTGTTCAACCGCGCCGCCGAGCAGACCTTCGGCGTGCGGCGCGAGGAGGCGATCGGCGCGCCGCTGGACCGCTTCCTGCCGCAGCGCCACCGCGCCGCCCACCACGCCCACGTCGCGGAGTTCGGCCGCACCGGCGTCTCCAGCCGGCGCATGGGCGACGCCCCCACGCTGTGGGCGCTGCGCGCCGACGGCACGGAGTTCCCCATCGAAGCCTCGATCTCGCAGGCCGGCGAGCCCGGGCAGCACTTCTACACGGTGATCCTGCGCGACGTCACGCTGCGCAGGAAGGCGCTGGACGCGCTGCAGGCGCAGAAGGAAGAGCTGCGGCGGCTCTCGGCGCAGGTGCTCGAGGCGCGCGAGGAGGAGAAGACGCGCATCGCACGCGAGCTGCACGACGAGCTCGGACAGCTGCTCACGGCGCTGAAGATGGACCTCGCCTGGCTGCGCGAGCGGCTGCCGCCGGGCGACGCCGACGCCGCGGAGCGCGCCGAGCGCATGGGGCGCGTGCTCGACCAGACGGTGAGTTCCACGCGCCGCATCTCCGCCGACCTGCGTCCGCTGATGCTCGATGACCTCGGCCTCGCCGAAGCGGCCAACTGGCTGGTCGGGGACTTCGCCAGCCGCTCCGGCGTGCAGTGCGAAATCCGCATGACGGGCAACGGCGAGCTGGAGGGCATCGACAAGTCCGTCGCCACGGCGATCTACCGCGCGCTGCAGGAATCGCTGACCAACATCGCGCGCCACGCCGGCGCACGCCAGGCCTGGGTGAGCGTGGGCGCGGACAACGGCGAAATCTTCTTCGAGGTCGAGGACGACGGCCGCGGCATC
>Ga0137450_1000036_pt1 | contig 9706 bp, 12 predicted proteins | sample EasRivERMGT454_2_FD_102313 | JGI IMG/M metagenome (GOLD analysis project Ga0137450, IMG submission 102313) | Soil microbial communities from meander-bound floodplain in the East River, Colorado, USA - East River MetaG ERMGT454_2 | ecosystem: Environmental > Terrestrial > Soil > Floodplain ... | reverse complement strand
TAGGTAGAGACTCAGGCTTTAGTCTTACCTGAAGCGCAAAGACCTCACGCTTACCATACTTAGCAGGAATAACCTTAGTAGAGTAGGACTTCTTACCCTCAGCAGTAGTAAAAGCGTTAATCATTTCATCATAAGTAGCGTCTGAACACTTAGCTAATACGATATTGACTGGAATAGACATAATAACTCCATAAGTTAGTGAATGATAAACTATCAAATAAAAGAACGACGATAAGTTCTAAGGGTAAAACGGTAGGGGGGGTAAGCTAACTCTACAAAATCGACATAATAAAAAAGTATCTCCCTATATTTGCGCTAAAATTTTTAGAGAATCGAGGGCTGAGGAATTTTTTTTCGTCGTTTTTCTCTATTCCTCTTCTTCTCGACGTACTTTTTCTTGCTTTTTGCAGTAAAATCAAAGGTTAATCACCGAAAGGAGCGGAAAGTATGAAATTTCTTAGAAAATGTTTATTATCCCTAGCCATATGGGGGGCTTTAGCCTTGAACACGCTCATATGGGTGGCAGAGACCGTTTGGTTGGCCCTAGGTTGCAAGATAGTAAGCGAGCCCGCAGTAGCAATTGCGGAGCGAAGCGTTATCAATTGGATAAATTGGTGGCAGTGGGCTGGAAAAGAAACAATCGAGGAGATGCAAGTACTCGATTTAGTTAAGGAATTAGGAATTAGACTTATGGTAAGAGCACCTTAAAAGAATATATGTAACCGTCTTGTTGACGGTTGACACCGCAAAGGTAACACTTTTTAACCATAAAGTCAAGAGGAAAATGATTACTTATAGAGATTTCTTAATTTCTTATCGGATAGATGTGTATTATGGGACTAGGGTCAAGATGACTCTGTTACACATCGCTAGTGTTCTAAACGAGTTTTTAGAAATGAATCCCGTATTTATTTCAACGGAAGGCGTAACAATATCAACATTTGGATCACGTCTAATTTTAGAGCCTCGCGATTGTCCGAACGGTAGACCACAGGGCGTTATTTTGCCAAGACTCTTCGTGCAAACGGAGGAGAGCGAAAGAGGTAACCGGCTTACCGTGGATTTAACGCCACGACCTGACTTAATCAAGAATCGAAAGATGACTTTAATATCAGCGAGCGAAACGTCGCGAGACGAATGGTCCATCAGAAATTGGGGAACTATTTCTCTTAGAAATGAGAGAGAGGTGACCGAATACGTCAACGGTATCTGCAGAGCGATGGCTGACTTAACTCAGGCATTTCTGAATGTCGTTGATACCAAACAACGAGCAATCACGCTCATTATTAACAATTAATTCATTAAAAATGGAGGACTAATGTCTGACAAGAATGATCTTAATGAAAGAGATGAAAACCAAAGCGGAGACCAAGGTGGTGAAAACCAAGGCGGTGGAGGCGGAAGTAAGGGTCTCTTGGAATACCATTTCTATCCCTACAAAGATGGAGCTGGGTTCCAGATTATAAGCCAACACGAATCTGTAACAAGATTCTTGGAACAGCAACCTAACAGAGCTTATCGAGCATCTAACGGTGTACAGATAGCGCTTGGCGTGCTTTATCCAGAGTGGAAACAGTCTGAAAATATAATTTATCTTGACCCAACGGGTAATACCAGGCTTGATAAAATAGATACAACTCGATTCCCTGTAGATGGTAGAATTTACAGAGACGGGTGGATGAGACAGTTTAAGAACGCTCTAGAAGAGTTCATCAGCGTTATTAGGGAAACCTATAATGATGTATTAAAGGTAAAGTCTACGAAGGTGCAAAGCCGAATTGTATTGGCTTAAAATTGATTTTATACGATAAAATTCGTATATTAACTAACTTAACTTAAACCTATAAACCTAAAAGAGGAGGTCACATGACCCAAAATAAATCTCTCTTAGAATATCACCTTGATCCTTACGAGAAGGGATTTGTGTTCCAAATCGTAGAGCAGAGTGATACGGTTACTAACCACGTCAAACGATGTGGGGTGTTCCACGCTTCAAACGGCTGGAGAGTTGCTATTGATCGCGAACCTGAGATTGATGTGGATAATAAGGTAATTTACCTTAGAGGACGCAAAGATCACAAGGACGAAAACATGCATAGAAATATGAATGTTGGTTCCAATAAAGAAGTCAAGAAAATGATTTCTGCGATTGAGAGAGCACTTCAGGAAGTGTGTCAAGCGGCTAAAGGTGGCAGGAACAAGAAACCTTATCTCTATTACGATACTTTCGTAGTGGATTTAAGGGAATTCGATTGTTTCGCTCCGTGTTGCCAAAATGACAACCGTATAATCGTAATTAAAAGATAATTGCGACTTCAAGGCTCGTGGCTTGCGCCACGGGCTTATTTATTAACTATATGGAGTAGTGATGAAGTTTTTACAATGCAATTGCTTTGGATGTGAAAACGAGCTTCTTACGGTTAATGAAGTCAAAGGTCGTATGTGCGAAGGTCACAGAAGGATGGCTCTACTTGAGGAATCCTATATCGGCGTATGCTGGAATTGTGGCAATCCCACTGCGATTGGCAATCGACAATGGAATCAGAAGGACAAGGAGTATACGATAAAGGACAAGTACATTATGAGCAAAGGTTGCAAAGAATGTACAGGAGACGAAAACGACAATATTAACTGGATGACGATCCCAGGTGAGCGCTTTGAGCGTGTTATCTCGGATGTCGCGGTTATGGCGATTACGCATCAAAATAATCGACTATTCACAGACTATCAACCCAAATCATCTAATTAACAAAATTAATTGGAGGATACATGGCTAACGATATGGCTTTGACTGAGGTTAAATCTCAGTTACCCAAGGAGTCCGCGCTAGTTAGAGCACTCGCAGATTTATCGATATTATCAGACGATAATCTCAGAGCTGCTGTGACGGAACACATTACGTCCATCTACGATGTTAAGACACCTAAAGAGAAAATTAAACGTAGGCCAGATGGGCTCGATTATATCGAGTCTACGTGGATGGATAAGACCTGGAAGGGTTTTAGTCCACTATATGAATATAGTCTGTTACTACACAATGAAGCCTTAGGATGGATCGATATTATCGTTTCACTTAAGGACCGAATATCTGGTAACGTAGAACTAGGAGCAGGTTCTGCACGAATCCAGGTTAGGAGAGGCGCCTCAGAGCCCTACTCAGCTATGGACATAGTTGATAAAGGGAATAACCTGAAGGCAGCGCTTACTAATGCAATTAAGAATGCTCAATCAAGATTTGGTGTTGGTGCTGATGTTTATGGCAAACGTGAGGAACTTAAAACTGACGAAGAGCAAGAACGATTCAAAGTTATGCTCTCTGCTATGAAAGGAATCAATTCAACTCGGGCTCAAATGTTCGAGAGTCAATGGAATGATTTAGGTACCGACTATACCGAGTTCTTGGATCGATGGCAAGTGTTCATCGATAATTCTTCGGCTAAAACTGGAGAATCAATTGGTAATCAAAAGACATCAGCTGCAGATACGAAGAAAGTAAAGTTTTAATAACTATGAAAGGAAAACTGATGTCAAATTTAGTTAACGTATGGGATATGACTGATAGCTTAAATGAGCAAGTTATACCACAATTTGTCAAGGGTAAGTATATGATCTTGAGAATAGCTCCTCCGAAAGGTAAGGAGATTGAATCAGGATTAGTAACTACCTGCGGCTTAGTTTCATATGCTGGAGAGAACGGTAAAGACGTTCCTATGATAGAGGTCTCAGAAGGCCCAGGAGGATTCGAAGTTTCGTTTCCAAATGGAAAGCGTGGGATTCAAGCTACCAAATATCGAGGCCCAAAGTCTTGGTACAGATTCAGAAAGTCTGACGGTAGTTGGTTTCAAATCGGTTCTAATAATCGAGAAACTAAGGTGAATGAAAAGTTCACTGTAGATTACGCTGAAAAACACCTATCAGGCAGCATAAAAGGCTGGGACCAGATGAGTGAAGTCGATAGACAAGATAACATTAACGAATATCTTTATGATATGTTTATGTTCGCTCTTGCTCTGGACTTTAACCTGAGGGTTGAAGGAGATGAAATGGAGTTACCATTCGTGGGAATGGTTACAGACCTTTATCGTCGATATACTCCGCCAAAAGAAGGGCAGCAATATGGTAACACTGTTATCACAAAGTTCGCACCAACTGAAGGTATGGAGACACTTACTGGAGATTACACTACGGTGGACGAAGCAATAGCGGCAGCCGTGTATGATAAACTGCAAGAACGAAGTGAAGCTCGCTTTGATCCTACAGAGCTCGATACGAATAATAGCGATGAAGTAATCTAATGCCTAACGCTAAAGATTTTGAAGTGGCCCCGAGAGGGGCTCTTCAACTTGTAGACGTTATAGCCTTATATAAGAAGTTCAGTAAGAAAGATTTATCAAATCAAATCGCTGATCTATGTCAAGAGCTTAATGATATAGATGAGTATATTCTCAAGATGGCACTATCAATATATAAAAAAACGGTAGCTCGCACTAAGAAAGCTTATCATCCGAAGTTCTTTATCAACACTGCCAAGAAGTTGGCTAGGCAAATCAAACCAAATGAGGAGCGACAATTAGATAAAGATTTTACAATACCGATTAAAATAGGTAAGGTGATATGATTTTTACAGATAGTCTCCATAGTCTGGAGGCAGAGCAAAATGTCCTGGGGTTCTTCTTTAACCGCCACGTAGAAGTTGATAAGAGATTGCAGATGCTGCAGCTCGTTCAACCAGAACATTTTACTGACGTTCGCGCAAGAATATTGTATTCTACGCTAAAACGATTCAGGATTTTTGACCGTATAGTGTTGTGGGATAAAATCAAGTCACTCGAAGAGGTAAAAGATGCAGGTCTCGAGTGGAAGGATCTTGAAGATATGCACGACTTCTCCAAGGGGGAGGAAATCGATAGTTATGTCGAAATCCTTATCGATAGATACCAAAAACGTGAAATGCACGCGTTTGGCGCCCAAATACAAGAAGCGATGGAGACTGGCGAAGACCAGTACGAAATCGCATTAAGAGCACAGTCTTTACTGCAACGAATTAGTTCGAATGTGAGCATTGATACTAATTTGGAGCTATTGGAGAAAGTGTTAAATGAGGATCCGGGTGATGTTATTTCAACTGGTTTCAGAGACATTGATAAGTACATCGGTGGCTTTGCCAGAGGCATGATAATATCTATTGCAGGAGACTCTGGTCATATGAAGACCACTTTAGCTCTCGACCAATCGTTTAAGATGGCCGAGTTAAATCCTACCTTAAAGATAGGCATCTTCTCAAAGGAGATGACTAGTGAAAGTTTGGTAAAGAAACAGATTTCTCGAATCTGCGGAATACCAATTTCGAAGATATTCTCTCAGAATTACGATAAGGAGTTTGTACGTAAGAAGATGATGGAAGTGCCAGCCTGGCGTGAGAACAGAATCAGGATCATCAACCCTAACTCATTCTCTGGTGTCGGTGACATAGCACGTATCCAGATGACGCACAGGTTCGATATTTGGTTTTTAGATTTTATCCAGCTACTGGAGTTCGCAAAGGTAGCGTCTAATTCATCTGATTATAATGTCCAGATTGGGCAGAATATGCGCAATTTGCAGTCGCTCGCCTTAGCGACTAAATCCGTTGGCATTGTTTTAAGTCAGGTGAAGAAAGGGATAGAATATCGGAAAGTCAAAATGCCGACCATCTCTGACCTTGAGTGGTCAGGACTGATCAAGCAGTTGTCTTCTTATATTTTCTTCTCATATTATCCTGGTAAGTATTATGGATTTGAAGTTATCCCAGATGATTACTATTATCTGATTGCTGAGAAGACGCGATTCTCAGAAACCTTCACATATCCAATGCGGGTCAATCCCGAATTAGGTATATTTACCGAGATTGAAGATATCAAAGAGAGACAGGCTCGCGTACGAATCTTGAGAGATTTAACAGAAGATCAAACCGTAATCAAAACGAAAGGGGGTTCTTATGATAGGAACTCAGGAACTCGCAACTCAGATGATAAGTTTGTCTGGTAGAGATGTTCCTCTAAACTCACTAATTAATTTTTCAATTAACCGAGATGACCTCGTCATCCCAGACGAAGTCAGAGAGCTGGTACTAAATAAAGTTAGTAACGCATGGACTAAAATCAAGGGTAATACTCTTGATACATTCCCTTGGGATAAGTTACGAGCTGGGATAGACTGGAAATGGATGACAAACCGAGGTAAGTTACCTAAGCGAATTAGGAGCTTTATGCACAAGGAGTTCGAATTTAGTGTTAGTGATAACATTATCGAACAAGTTGGTGATATATGCCTCAAGGAACTTCCGACAACCCAGGAATATTTCTTTGATGTAAGTGACAATTTACATTGGAGAAGTGGTGACTTCGGTGACCACCAGTCTTGTTTTCTAAACTCAGATGGGAGTCCATCAAGTAGTGTCGAGATGATGGAAGAGAATGGACACTTTCTAGCTTTGAGATTCTTCCGTCCATTCGGAGATTATGATCCAGATATTACAAATATCACACATCCTAATGTATCCTATATTAAAGATAGTAAATTATATTTAGGAGTTTCAAGGGCATGGCTATTCCAGAAAGAACTAGCTGGACCATACCCATTATTGTTTAACTCTTATGGCTATAACATAGCTACTTCTGCTGATATTTTATCAAGGTACCTAGAAGTACCTAAGAAGTGGGTAGAAATTCATGGCACTTGTTTACATATCAATAGTTGTGGAGGTTATGTATTAGGATCGGATTATAAGGAAGGAGATTTTAGTATGGCTTTCTGGCCTGAAAATGACTGGGAAGATAATGACGAGGATTTCTGGTGAAATGGGGCCGTTGAGGCCCTTTTCGCCGGTCAAGGTCCTAAAGTGGCATATGTAGGAGAAGAATTCTATAATGCCTTCAAAATTCAATATAAATAATCACACTATAATCGAAAGGGTAAAGTTATGGTACCTATGATTAACTCCTCTAAGCAAATGATAACTAACTTCAAAACGCTTAGGGAAAGTATGCCCATACTCGATAACGTCGCTATGAATATGTTACAGAAGATTTGTCGTGCAGACGTCAATTTCTTCAAACAATATGGCGATGTCGAGATCACGCCAAGTGGCCCGCTAATCTTTCAAGACAATGGCGCGGACGTGCTGGCAATAGGCCATCTGGATACAGTTCAGAAGGCTCACCACTTTTCAATTACCTCCCTTTCTCACGACAAAAGGATTCACTGCCCAACCCTTGATGATCGTTTAGGTGTCTTCACTTTGTTACACGTGCTCCCTAAAATGAACATTGTAACTGATATTCTGTTAACCACAGGAGAAGAGAAGATGCAATCCTCCGCACAATATTTTGTGCCACCCCCGGGCAAGAAATACAAATGGATGTTTTCGTTCGACAGAGCGGAGACAGACTGTGTCCTTTATGATTATTTTGACTGGGAGATGAAAACTCTCCTAGATAGAGCAGGTTGGAAAACTGGATATGGCTCATATAGCGATATCTGTGAACTGGAGCATTTGCGTTGTAAAGGTTTTAACTTTGGTGTTGGGTATCACGATGCTCACTCACTGGATGCATGGGCTTCAGTTAATGAACTGCTTCTTAACCTTAAGAAATTTGAAAGATTTTTTAAGAAGAACTGTGACCTATCTCTAAAGCACACGCCAAGATATAATATGTGGACTGTAGAAGACGGATTTGCATTCGTCTATAAACCAGGGTCTGTACCGTACCAAGATACGTTTACTGACGCTGAGATTGAACTCATAATGCAAATTGACTATGAGGGACTTGAGTTAGGTAAATCACGTGTTACTCCTTATGACCTAAGGATGACATATAATGAAGCTATTGGCAAAGCCCCAACAGACTGGCCAGAGCCCATTGAGGAACCAACTTTATTTGAAGATCTGACTAGGATCGAGAGGGTTAAAGATAGCAAGGAGAAGGAAACTTCAAAGGAACAAACTTCAGGACCTAAGAAAATGAAAGTGAGAGCTAATGTTTCACTTCCATCTGGAGAGACACGTTCCACAGTACCATCGGAAGAAGATCTAATGGGAAGCCTGGCCCAGACCCGTAAGTCTGTAGAATCATCTACTATCATCCATTCAGAAGGGAATGATCTCGAAAAAGCTGAAATGCTTGCCAGAGACGAAGAATCTAAAGGCAAAGTAACCTTAGGTCCACTGATTCGTTCCAACTTAAAATGTGACATATGTGGTGGGGAAGATGGGAATCCCTGCAACAAATGTCTCGTTGAGGCTGCAGATCGCAGAGTAGAACTAATTCGCGAAGCGAAGGAAAGACTCAAAAAGGAAAAAGAAATATCACAATCCAAAGCTGGCTCGCTAAGAGTAGTTGCTAATATCCCATTAGCAGGAAAGGCAAAGGAAACTGATGAAGAACTTAGATATATCCCCAGTGTTACCGGAGAATGGATCTGGGGAAAGGTACGAAAGCCACTCAAAATTAACGAACTCGTTTTCTAAGAGTTTATGGCAGCTTATGGAGGAAAAGCTTCTTATGGAAGAAGCACTTCAGGAAGCTGGTGGAGAGATAACTGACGAGCAAGATCTAATCTGGGCATCGAAAGATTTAGAAGTAAAAGATAAACTTGATTCCTATGGACGCTTAATTGATGAACTAGCCGCCGAGAAAAAGAAACTAGCTGAAATTAAAGCTAGTGGCGTCTCACGAGTATCAGAAGCTATGCATAGAGTCGAGAAGCTCGAACAGAAGATAAAGACCAGACTAAACTTTTTATCAAATGGTGAGTCCTTAAGAGGGCACATCTATTCGTTCCATCCGTATAATTCAACAACGCACACTGTTGATGTTGAAAAACTATCGGCAAATGAGATTTACCTCACGATAGAAATAAGACAAGATTACTGGGAAGAAATGCTTTCTCGTAGCGGAGAGGGTGTAGTATTTTCAATCAAAAAGAAAGCTGGAAAGGTATCTGAACTCCCAGAAGATCACTCAGCTGTAATGACGGTTTTAACTCCGAGTGTACGAGTAACTTAAGTCCGACCATCCCCAACGGAGCTCGGCAAAAGTGCGGTTCTACTAGCGGAGCTTGGAGTAGGTTTACTGGCAGCGTATCACCTGATATCACAGTTTATCGAGCTAAGGTAACCAGACTCTCAATCTGGAAAGAGGGGTTCGAATCCCCTACCGCACACAATCAACCACAAACAAAGAAAGGATATCAATATGAAATTTCAAAATTGTTTTCTAATGTCCCCAAACCTTCGTCATAAAGCGATTACTGATTTTGATGGTAATCGATATGTAGGAAGTATGGCAGTTTATATACCCGAAGATAATGATAGAGGCTACATACGACTCGGAGGAGTACGTGCCCAATTCGGAGATTTAATGATAATAAGAGGCTGGGACTCAGCCTATAGTAAGGATAACCTAGGTTCCTTCAAAGTAGGGCCTATGGGATCCGTAGATCCAAAAGACTTCCGAGATAGTGTAAGAGTTGAAGAAGTATTCATAATCCCTAAAGATGTAGAGGGATTAATAACTGAATATAATAAACTTGTAGAGGCTGCTGAAGAACTAGATTCACGCATAGCGTGGATGGAAGCGCTAGGAAAAGCTGAATTTAGTGAGAACGAGTACCGATTAGATCAAGTAATGCAAAAGATAGATATTGAGATTTCGGACGAAAAAGC
>Ga0137450_1000032_pt1 | contig 10072 bp, 12 predicted proteins | sample EasRivERMGT454_2_FD_102313 | JGI IMG/M metagenome (GOLD analysis project Ga0137450, IMG submission 102313) | Soil microbial communities from meander-bound floodplain in the East River, Colorado, USA - East River MetaG ERMGT454_2 | ecosystem: Environmental > Terrestrial > Soil > Floodplain ... | reverse complement strand
GCCACCTGCTTCCTGTCCGCGACCGCGACGAACGCGGCGCGCAGCGCGACCTCGGTCTTGCCGAAGCCGACGTCGCCGCAGATCAGGCGGTCCATCGGCTTGCCCGCGGCCATGTCCTGGACCACCGCCTGGATGGCGCCGGCCTGGTCGGGCGTCTCCTCGAAGCCGAAGCCGTCGGCGAAGGCGTCCAGGTCGTGCGGCTGGATGCGGAAGGCGTGGCCCTGGCGCAAGGCGCGCCTGGCGTACAGCGCGAGCAGCTCGGCGGCGGTGTCGCGCACCTGCTTTGCCGCCTTGGCCTTCGCCTTGTCCCATTGCCCGCTGCCCAGCTTGTGCAGCGGCGCCGCCTCGGCCTCGGCGCCCGAGTAGCGCGAGATCACGGCGAGCTGCGATACCGGCACATACAGCTTGTCGCCGCCCTCGTACTGCAGGTGGAGGAACTCGGTCGGGCCTTCGCCCAGATCCATGCCTGCGAGGCCCTGGTAGCGGCCGATGCCGTGCTGCGCGTGCACCACCGGGTCGCCGATGCGCAGCTCCGACAAGTCGCGCAGCATGCCCTCGACCGAGCTTTGTTTCTTCGCGTCCCTGGCGCGGCGCCGCACGGTGCCCGCGTAGAGCTCGGCTTCGGTGACGATGCACCAGCCCTCCGCCGGCAGGGCGAAGCCCGCGCCGAGCGGCGCCACCGCGAGGGCGAAGCGCTCCTGCGAGCGCGACCATTCCGCGAAATCCGCGCTCGAGGACGGCTGCAGGCCGTACTCGGCGAAGTAGGTGAGCATGGTCTCGCGCCGTCCGGCCGACTCCGCGACCACCAGCACCCGCAGGCCGCAGGCGCCGAGAAAGTGCTTGAGCGCGGTGAGCGGGTCCTGCGCGCGCCGGTCCACGGCGAGTGCCGGCAGCGGCTCGCTCGAGAGCTCCTCCTCGAGGCCGGCGCGCGCGAAGCGCTGCGCGGCGAGGTGGAACTCCTCGGCGGGCACAAAAATCTGCGCGGGCGGCAGGAACGGCCGCTCGCGCTCGCCGCCGAGCAGCTTGTAGCGCGAGCTGGCGTCGCGCCAGAACGCGTCCACCGCGGCGGGCACGTCGCCGTGGCGCACGCAGGTCGTCTCCGGCGGCAGGTAGTCGAACAGCGTCGCCACCGTGTCGAAGAACAGCGGCAGGTAGTACTCGATGCCGGCCGAGGCGACGCCGTTGGAGACGTCGCGGTAGATGCCCTGCCTGGAGGGGTCGCCCTCGAACACCTCGCGGAAGCGCGAGCGGAACTTGGCGCGGCCCGTCTCATCCAGGGGAAACTCGCGCGCCGGCAGCATGCGCACGTCCTTCACGCTGTAGAGGGTGCGCTGCGTGTCCACGTCGAAGGTGCGGATCGTTTCCACCAGCTCGTCGTCGAGGTCGAGGCGGTAGGGCAGCTGGCTGCCCGCGGGAAACAGGTCGATCAGCCCGCCGCGCATGCAGAACTCGCCCGGCGCCATGACCTGCGTGACGTGGTGATAGCCCGCCACCGCGAGCTGCGTGCGCAGCGCGTCCACGTCGAGACGCTTGCCCTGCTCGAGAAAGAAGGTCCGCCCGGCGAGGTAGGCGGGCGGGCACAGGCGCACCAGCGCCGTCTGCGCCGGCACCACCGCGATGTCGAAGTCGCCGCGCTGGATGCGATAGAGCGTGGCGAGGCGCTCCGATACCAGGTCCTGGTGCGGCGAGAACGCGTCGTAAGGCAGCGTCTCCCAATCCGGCAGCAGGCACACGCGCAGCTCCGGCGCGAACCAGGCGACTTCTTCCACCAGGCGCTGGGCGTCGAGCGCGGTCGCGCTCACCACGGCGATGGGCTTCGATCTGGCGGCGAGCCGCGCGAGGGCGAGCGCATCCGCCGAGCCCGCGAGCCGGGCATCGTGCGGCTTGCCGGGGAGCGGTTCGCGAAGCATGCCGAAAGCAATTATACTTTCTTGAATTCATGGAGTTTTTGCTTTGACCTGCTTCGCCCTGGTGCCGGCCGCGGGGAGCGGCAGCCGTTTTGCCGCCGCCCAGCCCAAGCAATACCTCGCCCTCGCCGGCAAACCGATGCTTTGGCACGCCGTGGCGGCGCTCGCGCGGCCGCCGGTGGAGACGGTGTTCGTGGTGCTCGCTCCCGGCGACAACGCGTTCGCGAGCTACGACTGGAGCGCCTTCGCCGGCAAGATCGAGACGCTGTACTGCGGCGGCGCGACGCGGCGCGACTCCGTCTACAACGGCCTGGTGGCGGCGATGGCGGCCGTGCAAGCCGACGACTGGATGCTGGTGCACGATGCGGCGCGCCCTTGCCTGCCGGGCGCGGACCTGGCGCGGCTGTGGGAGGAGTGCAAGAACGATGCGATCGGCGGCATCCTCGCGCTGCCGGTCTCGGACACGGTGAAGCGCGCCGGCAAGGACGAGGCTGGCGCGCAGCGCATCGCCGGCACCGAGGACCGCAGCCAGCTGTGGCTGGCGCAGACGCCGCAGATGTTCCGTGCCGGGCTGCTCGGGCAGGCGCTGCGCCGCGCGAAGGGCACCATCACCGACGAGGCAAGCGCCGTGGAGCAGATGGGGCTCAAGCCGCGCCTGGTGCCAGGCAGCCGCGAGAACCTGAAAGTCACCTGGCCGGAGGACCTCGCCATCGCGCAGTCCATCCTTTCACGGCGGCCCGCATGAGAATCGGGCAGGGTTTCGACGTGCACGCGCTGGTTCCGGGCCGCAAGCTGGTGATCGGCGGCGTGCACATTCCCTACCACCTCGGCCTGGAAGGGCATTCGGACGCGGACGTGCTGCTGCACGCGATCTGCGACGCGCTGCTCGGCGCGGCGGGCCTGGGCGACATCGGGCGGCACTTCCCCGACACCGACGCGAAGTATTCGGAAATCGACAGCCGCATGCTGCTGCGCGACGTGGCCGCGAAACTCGCGGCGCAGAAGTACCGGCTGGTAAACGTGGACGCCACCGTGATCGCGCAGGCGCCGCGCATGGCGCCGCACTTCGCGCGCATGACCGGCAACATCGCCGCCGACCTGGGCGTCGCGCCGGCCTTGGTGAACCTCAAGGCCACCACCACCGAGGGCCTGGGCTATATCGGGCGCGGCGAAGGCATCGCCGCCACCGCGGTAGCGTTGATCGAGAGCGCCTGACGTGTATTCACCGCCCTACAACCGCGTTGAGGATCGCAGGGAGCTGGTCGATTTCATGCGCAGGAACAGCTTTGCGCTGCTGGTCACCGCCACCGGCGGCGTGCCGCTCGCCTCGCACCTGCCGGTCATCATCGCCGACGGCGCGGCGGGCATCGTGATCCATTCGCACATGGCGAAGAACAATCCGCAGTGGCAGGAATTCTATGAGGGAGAAAATGCGGACGAGGTGCTGCTGGTGTTCGCCGGGCCGCACGCCTACGTCTCGCCGCGCTGGTACGAGGAAAAGGAGCGTGTCCCGACCTGGAACTACGCCGCGGTGCACGCCTACGGCAAGGTGACGGTCACCACGGACCGCGCGGTGAAGCACGCCGCGCAGCGCGAGCTGGTGGCGCAGCTCGATCCGCAATGGCTGCCGAAGTTCGAGGCGCTGCGCGCGGAGTACGTGGAGGGCATGCTGAACGGCATCGTCACCTTCGACATCGCGGTGACGCGGCTCGAGACGCGCTGGAAGCTGTCGCAGAACCGCGGCCGCCGCGAGCAGCAACTGATCGCCGCGGCGCTGGACAAGTCGGACGACCCTTCCGTGCGCGCGCTCGCCGAGCTCACGCGCAAGCACCTGGTCCCAGAGTGAACCTGCGGCGCTGATGCGCCTGTTCTTCGCGTCCTGGCCGCCGCCGGCGGTGGCGAAGGCGCTGGCGCAGTGGGCGCGCGAGGCGCAGCGCGCGTGCGGCGGCCGGATCACCCGCGAAGACGCGATCCACCTGACGCTCGCTTTCCTGGGCGAGGCAGACCCTCAGGCAGCGCTCGCGGCAGGGCGCGCGGTGCGTGGGCGCGCCACCTCGTTGATGGTCGACAGCGCACGCTACTGGAACCACAACCGCATCGTCTGGGTCGGACCCGCGAACGTCCCCCCGGAGCTGGCGCAGCTCGCCCGCGCCCTGGGAGAGACGCGCGAGTTCGCGGGCCACGTCACGCTGATCCGCAAGGCACGCGCGCCGAAGCGGCTGCCCGCGCTCGCGGCGCTCGAATGGCCGGTTACAGAGTTCCTGCTGGTGAACTCGAACCTCGGGCCTGAAGGCCCGAGCTACGAGGTGCTGGAGCGCTTCGCGCTCGGATGATTCACGCTTCGATGCTGCGCACGCGCTTGTGCTCGCGCACCGCTTCCACCGCCGCGCGCAGCTTCTGCCGCACGTCCGCCGCGCCCTTCACGGCGCGCAGCACGACGCTCGGGGCGCTGGAATCGGTGGCGAAGATGACGACGTTGCCCGCGCCGAACAGGCGCAGGAACAGCGGCTCCTCGAGGCTCGAGTCGCGCACGCGATAAAGCTCGACTTCCTCGGTCTTGCGGTTGAACACGCCGCTGCGGAACACCAGGCGCTGGCTGGTCAGCTCGTATTCGGTGAGGCGCGTGTCGATCCAGCGCCACAGCGCGTAGAAGATCGGCACCACCAGCCAGCAAAGGAGCAGGCAGACGAAGTAGGTGCCGAGGTTGACGACCTGCGCGGGCGAGCCTTTCCAGAGGCTCTGTTCTTCAGCCATGGGCGCCATTCTCGCGGCGGCGCCGCGCCGTGCGCAAGGCGCCGCTCAGCCGTGCGCGGAGGTCGGGCGCAGGGCGCGGATGCGCAGCACGCGCTTGGCGAGGTCGACGGCGCCGACGATGAAGTCGGCCAGCGCGTCCGCCTGCGCAAGGGCCGCGCGGGCGTTCTGCCGGTCGGCCGGGCTCATGTGAATCTCGTCCAGCCGGGCGTAGATCGCCTCGAGGCCGGGATTGCGTTTGCTGCGGTCCATGCAATGCTCCAGTTTTCTGCGGTTCAAGCCGCCGTTTATTGCGGTGCACTATTCACGTGCAATCGCAAGTTCATAGTGCATCCTGATGCGGCATATGAACTAATTCGACAGCTTCCCTTCTCTTAGGTTGCATTGCAGCAAAAATCCCGCCGGTCCGCCTTGACCGGAGTCAAGGGGCCGGGAGAACCAGCCTCGCCGCCAGGCCGCCCCCATGCCTGGGCGCCAGTTCGAAGCGCCCGCCATGGGCGTGGGCCACGCGCTCGACGATGGCGAGACCCAGGCCGGCCCCGCCCCGTCCGCCGCGCGCCGGGTCCAGCCGCGTGAAGGGCCGCTTCAGGCGATCAACGTCGCTCGGTGCAATCCCGGGGCCGCGATCCAGCACCTCGAGCGCGACCTGTCCGTCGAGGCGCGCAGCCGCCACCTCGACCTCGCCGCCGGCATGGCGCAGGGCGTTGTCCACCAGGTTCATGAGCGCGCGGTGCAGCGCCATGCGCGCCGCGGAGACGGTCGCGCCGCTGGTGCCCGTGCGCCGCACGGGCTTGCCGAGCTTGGCGAAATGCGCGGCCACCTCGTCGGCCAGCGCGTCCACCGCCACCGGCTCGCGCGCCTCGGCGTCGCCGCGCGCGAAGTCGAGGAACTGGCCGATCACCTGGTCCATCTCCTCGATGTCGGCGTTCATGCCCTGCGCGGCGGCGGGCTCCGCGCCGCTCATCTCCAGCGCGAGGCGCAGGCGCGACAGCGGCGTGCGCAGGTCGTGCGAGATGCCGGCCAGCACCATGGCGCGCTCGCGCTCCATCGAGGCGAGATCGCCGGCCATGCGGTTGAACGCCGTCTGCACCGTGCGCAGCTCGCGCTCGCCCCCCTCGGGGAGCGGTGCGGGGGCCTCGCCGCGCCCGATGCGGCGCGCGGCCTCGGCCAGCCCGGCCAGCGGCCGCGCGATGCGCGAGGCGATGAGCCACGCGCCGAGCAGCGCGAGCGCGAGCAGCGCGCCGCCCCAGCCGAGCCAGCCCAGGCCCAGTTCGGGCTCGAAGCGCTCGCGCGGCAGCATCACCCAGAACTCGTCCTCGTCGATGAAGAAGCTCACCCAGAAGCCGCGCATGCCGTCGCGCGCGGCGGCGAAGCGCGTCGTCTTGCCGAGCTGCGCGCGCACACGCGCCGCGACCCGCTCGAGCGGCCCGTCCGGGCGCAAGGGCACGAGCACCTCCTCGTTGGTCACGGGGTAGATGCGGATTCCCTCGCGATCATTGAGTTCCACGAGCAGCTCGCGGCGCAGCACCGGATCGGCGCTCACCAGCGCGGCGCGGGTAAGGTTGACCACGCTCACCGTCTGGCGGGCGAGCTCGCGCGCGCGCGGTTCGCGCTCGTACACCCGCAGGATCTGGAACGAGGCCAGCACCGAGACCACCAGGAGCGCGGCGATCAGCAGGAACGATCGCCAGAACAGCGTCATCGCGGCGTGCCGTCGGGGACGAAGACGTAGCCGTGGCCCCACACCGTCTGGATGTGGCGCGGCTTGGCCGGGTCCTCCTCGATGAGCTTGCGCAGGCGCGAGATCTGCACGTCGATGGAGCGGTCGAACACCTCGTACTCGCGCCCGCGCGCCAGCTCCATCAGCTTGTCGCGCGACAGGGGCTGGCGCGGGTGCTGCACCAGCACGCGCAGCACCGAGTACTCGCCGGTGGTGAGCGTCACCGGCTTGCCGTCCTTCTTCAGCTCGCGCGTCGCCGGGTTGAATTCGAAGGCGCCGAAGCGGTGCAGGCCGCTTTCCGCGTCCGGCGCGCCGGGCAGGCCGGACTTGGGCTTGCGCCGCAGCACCGCCTGGATGCGGGCGACGAGTTCCCGCGGGTTGAAGGGCTTGGGCAGGTAGTCGTCGGCGCCCATCTCCAGGCCCACGATGCGGTCCACCTCGTCGCCCTTGGCGGTGAGCATGATGATCGCCGGGGCGGTGCCCATGGCGCGCAGGCGCCGGCAGATGGCGAGCCCATCCTCGCCCGGCAGCATGAGATCGAGCACCATCAGGTCGTAGCGCTCGCGCGCCAGGTACTTGTCCATTTCCTGCGCGTCGCGCACGGCGCGCACCTCGAACTTCTGCTCGCCGAGGTAGCGGGTGAGGAGCTCGCGCAGGCGCTGGTCGTCGTCGACCACCAGGATGCGGGTTTTGAGTTCGGCCATGGCAGGGGTGGAGGGTAACGGATTGTCACAAAAAACCGTTGACCTGACATGACTTGCAAGCTCGAAGCTGCGTACTATTGAATCGCCATGAAAGCGCTTGCCGTGCTCCTGGTCGCTGTGGCCGCGTTCGCGGCCGGGACCTCGCTTGCCCAGCAGCCGACTCAGGGACGCGGCGCGCAGGCGCAGAAACAGAGCATGCAGCCGCGCGAGCGCACGCGCGAGGATCCCCGCGAATTCCGCCGCGAGCGCACGGAGCGCCGCGAGCACTTCTCGCGCGAGGAGCGCGACAAGCTGCGGCAGGACCTGCTCGACGCCAACCGGGAGATGAAGGGCCGGCGGTAAGGCGCGGCGGCATCCCATGAATTGGGTAGGTAGACCTATCCAGTAGTCAGACGGGCGCCAAGAGGTTTAGACTTCCCCGCGCAACAAGCCGCAATAAAACGGGCCGGCCTTCGAGGCTGGACCCAGCCTCAGGTTCTTGGGCCGGCAGGGCCCGTCCTTTCGGTACACCTGTACCACTCTGCGAAGCAGCAAGCGAGCCGCACGCGGCGACGTTTCTGTTTTCGTATTCGCTGCGCCCGGACCGCGTTTTCCAACAACGCACAGGGAAGGGCGAATGTTGTCCGTATTTCAATCCAGATTGCAGTGTGCAGCAGGTGGCTTGGCGGTGCTGATGGCGGCATGTCTCGCTTTCAGCTCAGGAGAGGCGTTCGCGCAGCAGAAGCACAAGTTCTCCTTCAAGGCGCCGCCTGGCACTACCAAGTTCACCCAGACCCACTTGATGGAGGTGGGCGACGTGCCGGGGCATCAGATTCGCATCGCGGAAATTCAGTCCAAGTATCCCGGCGAGGCGCCCGTGTACGACGGTCTCAAGGTGGTTGAGGCGCGTGGCGTGCTGGTTTCCGACTACGTGGACGGCAGTGGAAACGCGATGACCTACACCGTGAACACCATGGAGAACGGCGACAAGATTTTCACGCGCGGCACGGTCATGGCCCTTACGAGCATCGGTTCAGATGGTGCGCGGCGCACCAGCTTCACCAGCGTCGTCGCGCTGACCGGCGGGACGGGGAAATTCATTGGCATCCGCGGCACCCTGCGGGGTAGCGGCTTCAGCGACATGAAGACCGGGACCAGCGGGACGCAGACAGAAGGGGAGTACTGGTTAGAGAAATAGCGGCAAGTCCAACGAAGCACATGGGGAGGGGAAATCATGCTTACCGGATTCAGCTTGAAACTGCAGTTGGTTGCGGCTGGCGTGGCCGTGGGAGTGCTTTCGGCTGGTTGTGGATTGATGGAACCCAGAACGGAACGCTACGTAGCCCCGGCCGTGGGCACTACATACACCAATATGCGCCGCGACACAGGCAGCTACGGATCTTCTACCGTGCAGCTACCCGGGAAATATCTGGGCGAGCAGATGTGGCGCGGGCAGAAGGTCCACGCGTTCGAGACACCGGAGTTCACCACACTCGCCACGACGGGGGACAGGTTTGCCTTTATCGGGGTGGTCAAGGGTGATACGTCGATCCTTACCTGGAATCCGCCTGTGGCGTGGGAGTTGCCGCTCGAAGTCGGCAAGAAGTGGACGCGCAAGTACAGCTTCACCATTCACGCAGCCAATCGAACGCTGGCGATCGAGGACGCGCAGGTTGTCGAAGCCTACGAGGATGTGAGCGTGCCCGCGGGTACGTTCAAGGCATGGCGGGTCAGATCGACCGACAACCTGGGCAACGAGAATACGCAGTGGTACGCGCCGGATCTTGGGGTCTTCGTCAAGCAGAGCCTGCGCCGCACCGCCAAGAATGCGGCCGGAGCCGGTACGCGTGACATTGAACTCATTTCATACAACCGCGGGCAATGATTGAAATGACAAGGAGGTGAACATGTCTTCCGAACTGAGAATCAATCTGAAGTTGGTACTGATACTGGGCGCCGTGGCAATGGCGCTGGTCTCCGGTGGGTGCGGTTTGATGGAGCCGAAGGCGGAGCGTTACGTCGCGCCGCCGGTGGGGACGACATGGGTGACCGCAATTCACAGTACCGGGAGCTACGGGTCGGGCAGCCGCCAGGTGCCCGGCAAGCGTGGCGAGCGGATGTGGCAAGGCAGCCAAGTCGTGACATTCGATGGTGCCCTCGGAACGATATTGGCACGACCCGATGGGAGCTGGCTTGGGATCTACAAGGGCGATCAGCCGATCATGACTTGGGACCCGCCGCTCACCTGGGAGTACCCGCTCGAAGTCGGTAAGACCTGGTCCCGGCAGCAGCAAGTCACTATCCATGCGGCCAAGCGAACCATTCCGTATGTGGTGACACAAAAGGTCGAGGCCATCGAAGAAGTCACGGTGCCCGCTGGGACGTTCAAGACCTTCAAGATAAGCACGGTCAACACTCTGGGCGACGACAACCTGATCTGGTTCAACCCGGAGCTCGGCATCTTCGTGAAGCAGAGCAACAAGCGCACGGCCAAGCACGGCCAGGGCCCGGGGACCCAAAGCACTGAGCTGATGTCGTACACGCGCGGCGCGCAGTGAGCGAACAGTAGGAGGAAACAGTTCAAGAAATAGGGTCTGTCCCTATTTTTCCAGGAGGTGGGCGATCGAGTTGGCGTAGTAGCGCAGCAGCGGTAATTCCTCCGACTGCGCGTAGTACAGGCCTTCGCGCTCGCCCACCAGCCGCCGCAGCCGCAGCATGCGCAGCCCCACGTTGACCGCGTAGTCGAAGTCCTTGCGCGGCACGTAGACGTGGGCGCCGCGCGCCTGCAGCTGCTCCACCAGCCGGCCGACCTCGCCCTTCAGTTCCATCTCCGAGATCGCCTTGTCGCCGTGGCGCACGAACACGGTGGCGATGAGCGGCACCGGCAGCACCGGCACGATGCGCCCGACCGTGTCCATCAGGTGATTGCCCAGCGCAGCCATCTCGCGCCTGCGCTCCTCGCCCGACAGCTTGTGGAAATCGAGATTGCGCGTGCGGCAGTACTCGCGCAT
>Ga0137450_1000030_pt1 | contig 10379 bp, 22 predicted proteins | sample EasRivERMGT454_2_FD_102313 | JGI IMG/M metagenome (GOLD analysis project Ga0137450, IMG submission 102313) | Soil microbial communities from meander-bound floodplain in the East River, Colorado, USA - East River MetaG ERMGT454_2 | ecosystem: Environmental > Terrestrial > Soil > Floodplain ... | reverse complement strand
TAGTTTTAGGAGTTTCTACTTTAGGTGCCTTCTTAGGGACAGGTATCCTTCTCTTACGAGAAGTCTTTTGCTTTTTTCTACGATGTCTATTCCCGTTACTCATTATCTCTCCTTGACAGTGAATGTCTCCGTTCTACGAGACCACATAGGTATAATTAGTTTCCTATTTTCTTTCTCCATCTTTTTATTAAGAGGGTTTTCTTTTATCCACTCTTGAGCAAGTTCTGGAGTTTTACAAACCTGTTCTACGAAGTCACGGTCACCGTTACCTTCATCTCTCTCGTTTAAAAATACAATTGTTACTTTCATTCTGGATTCTCCAATTTAAAGAATGGTGGAAGAAGAGGTCGTCTAATAGACATCACTCTTGGAGGGACTACTAGATTATCTTCTCTTTCTATACTTGATTTATAGAGATTACTTAAGCGAAAGCTTTCATCTCTAAGTATTGCTTCTGTATGTGCTTCTGCTTCTTGAAAAGATTTAGCACAAATATGAAATTTTGTATTAGATGTCGTACCTTCTAGAGGTATTGGCTTATCTAATTCTACAAGAAAAAATTCTAATTTTGATAGTTGAGCCATTTAGTTATTCCTTATTTTTAATAGGAGCTAAGTACTTGCATACCTAGCTCTCTACTTGGAGGGAACTTCTATCTTCCCCTTATGGGGAAACTAAGATAGAAACTCTTTTGAGTCTTTTTCATTTATAGTAAATTTTTTGATTAACTTTCGCCAGTTAGGAGTTCCCCACATATGCCCATCACCTTGGAGGGCTATGAGAAACTCATTAAGCTGTGCACCTTCAACGAATTTGAGAACTAGGCGCCTCTCATCCTCTTGGAAGAGAATATATGAGACGCCATTGCTCTCGAGTACAAAGCGAGGCTTTGCATCTTCTTTAAATCTTTGTTGAAAGACCCAACTGATTCGTGCTATGGTTATCCACTCACTGCCCAAATCCTATCTTTCCTTTCTTTCGGAGCTTTTTGTTCTTACTGTTCATATGGTCTAATCGCTCTTCTATAAAGAGCTGTATATTAGCTACACCGAACATTTCTGTTAATATAGCTAACTGAATATAAGCGTGTGCTATTTCTTTGCAAACGTGTTCGTTCGCTGCTGAATTATTTCTAAAGCGTAAAAGATTCACCTGTAGGTCAGCTAATTCTTCTACACTCTTAGCAACTTGCCATTCAAAAGAGTTATTGTTCACGGAATCGATGATAATAGAGCGGTTAACTTTGAGATTAACCGCCTCTATACCCAATTTTCCATTAACTTTCATTTTAAGACCCTTGCACTGCAGATGCCACTGCGTTTACATAGGTCTTAGGATCTCGCACTAAATACGCGTTTATTTCAACGGACTTAGTATCAAAATCTTTTAAGCGATAATAATTAAAACTCTGTACTGATAGGCTAAAAGAAGGATGTTTACTAACTGCTTCGAGAAAGTATTTAACTTGTCCTTCTTTTGCAAAAATAAGCGGTAACGCTTCTATCTGATTAAAACCTTTTGGTGAACAGTAAATAACAGCTTCTTGCTCTCCATCTTTATTCTTATAGACGTGCGCAAGACAGTACCCAGCTCCAAAGTAACTGATTGTGCCCACTTTAATTGTCCCTGGCCATAACCCCGAATCACTTTTAGGGGGTTCTGGAATTGATTGATTAATTGGCTTCTGAGGCTGTGTTTCAGTCTTTTTATCTTCAGACTTTTTCTCCCTCATAGCATTTGGCAGATCTTTGAGATCTGTAACTTTCTTTGTAAATTCTCCTTTCTGTGATTTTGGTTCTTCCTTAGGCGTAGCCTTAGAAGATTCAGTGGGGATAGTTTGTTTTTCCTGAGTTGGATTCATTTTGATTGGATCCTTCTTCAGCTCAGTCTGTTCTTTCTGAGCTTCTTTGTTTTCTAAGTTTTTAATTGCTGAAGCTGGAGCAACTATACCATTTTCTGTAGCTCCAAATGCTTCTGCGGGAATACTCTCGATAGCGTGGTGTCCAGTGATTTTGAATTCTGGTCCTAATTTGCTAATCTCTCTCATTACTTCTCTAACGTGTCCTACATTATTAAAATCAATTTCTTTTACAATTCTATCCACCGTTATTCTATCGAGTTGTTCGTATGATAGCCTATCAACATAAAGATACCCTGAGAATGTATGAGCATCATAGTTGAATTCGAATTTTGATCCTGGCTTACATCTTAATACTTCTCCGCGATCCATTACTAGTATTGCCCTGTGGGGCGCTTCCTTTTCGAGAAACAGTTTTACTGCCATTTGAATTCTCCGTTTGAAGTTGTTCCCAAGCTCTAAAGAGTTTGTTAGTCTCTGACAATCCTCGCTTACGTTGTTCTTCGAAGACTGTAAAGATATCAAAATCTTTCAAGCCCGTTACTAGCTTTGATATTTTATTTTCCCATCTTAGGGCTTTCGCTAGCTCAAAGTCCTGAGTTGGTAAAAACAGCATATCTCTACCGTTAAGTAGATTATGCTTCTTGCCATAATTAATGAAAAATTTGCGAGTAGTCATTAGTGCTCTACCGTGAAACTTTAGCTGAATGATATGGTAACCCAGTGTTTCATCATAAAGTATTTCTCGGTCTAGTCCCAATGACTTACTCGCACGGTGGTAATTGTCATTATCAATAACTAATAAGCTGTTTTTAATCAGCTTTGCCACCTTAATTCGTTTAAAAATAGAAGTTATGAAGATATTCTCATTGACTCTTGTAACTCTATTAGACATACTGACTCCATTAGACTAAACGCTGAAATGTGCGGAATCGGGCACCGATCTCCTCATCTTTCTCAGGTTTTCGTTCTGGTCCTACTCCTCCATAAATAGTTCTAAATAAGAAGAAGTTAGGGATAGATTCATCAGGATTAAATATCTTATAGAAATAGAGTCTGAAAACTCTCCCTCTAAGTTTAGGATTATTACTCCTAATCTTAACCTGGACTTCATCTCCAGGCTTTGGTTGTAGATCTGGTTCGAGATAGCCATATCCCATACCTCTATGCCAGTCATACCAGAAAATTTGACCTCCAAACTCCCAATAGTTATAGACCCATTTTTTAGATCTCAACCGTATAAAGAGCCATTGGAGTCCATCATTAACTACACCTAGCGGTGGCTTGCGCATTAGTAACTTATCTGTATCAGCATACTTATATACTGCAAAGATTGCTACCATTGCACCAACTGCCAACGCTAGAATATAGGACACGATGGTTACAATAAGTTTAAATTCCATTTGTACTCTCTGGAGATTTTAGAGGAGGAGGTGATAGTTCCTCGTAATAAGCCTCTTGAATTTCTGTTGGTTTTTTACTTTCCACAGTCTCCATTATGCCTAGAATTCTTCCAAAGAACTCATAGCTAAATCTCAAGACTAAGACCTGATCTTTGATGTTTCGCGTATCTTGAACTAAGAGTTTAGCTGTTTTATCAATAAACAGTGCTTTTAGATCATTATACCCACTTAGTTCTTTTACCCTTGTTTCTACCTTGTTCATAAAGGGCTTGAGGACTTCCATCAATTCCTCCTGAATTTGTTTATCCATTAAAAGTTTATTTATTTGCATCGTAATATACGATAGAGATGTTAATCTATTGACCTTGAATGCCTTTATATAAGCAGAATAGGGGTCAAAACCTATTTGTATAAGTGTGACAAATTCTCTTTTGTTAACTGTCATATACCTACCTAAGCTAGAGGTATTACCTAGTGAAGATTTGTTATTGTTAGCGACTTGTGCATAAAAATTCTTAGTGATACGCTTAGTACCCGTCCTATCATAATAGACACCAAATATCCCCATAGGGAATCTGTAAGTATCTGTGAACTGACCACTAGTATGTCTCTTGTTTATCAGGACTCGCCTTGACAAACACTGTACGACATATCCATCGTCGGAGATTACCCAATCTCCTATAGCGATGTCTTTTCTATGCCACGGTGCCTTAGGCTCAACGCCATTGCTAACTGCTTCATCTGGAGAATCATAGATTTTATGCTCTCCTTTGAAGTTACCTCTTCTAACGGTAAATATCCTCATAGCTGTCGGTAGATTAAACTATTAAATTAACAATTGTAGCGATAATAGCATACACTATAAATAATGTACCTATACACCACGCTACTAAAGAATATATAGCTCCTATACCAGAAACTATTTCATCATCTTTATTTTTCAGTACTGACATCTGCTCCCTCAGCTTTCTTATCCTCAACAGGAGCCTTCTCCTTAACGTCGGGGATATCGTTGCAAATCTCGATTGCATCTCTTTTAGCTCCTTTCACTATAGTTAGTGTACCCGTTCTACCGAGTATAGGAGCACGAAATATAAAACTCTCGTTGGAAGTTGAACGTCTACCTCGTATTTCGATCTCATCGGTGTCCGCATTAAGACCTACACTATCTACTAAATCATCATCCATAAATAGTGCACTATCGTCCTGTCTCCCAGGACTTAAAGGTTCAGACTTCATCCATCCAGCAAGATGTCTGATTTTAATTGCCATTTATCGTACTCTTTCTCTTTTGAACTGTTAATATAATAAAAAACAGTACAAAAGTCAAGTTTTAGTGAAAAAATTAACTGATGTCAGTTGTCCGGGAAGCTGAATCTTCCTTTTCTTTGTCAATATCGCGATTTTCTTTGTTACCAAAAATTATTTTCTTGGGTTTACCAATGTCTCTATTTTCACCTGAAGAAGGGTCTGATCTCACTCCTTTATCGCGAATTGGTTGTTTCACATTATCTCCAACTCTCTTGCGCAATTTGATAGCATTTCGAGAGCTATTCATAGCGCTGAATATCTGTTCTTTAGAGATATATACCGGATTTCTGTGCCCTGCTCTACCAGCTAGTCCTGCAGTCGGGCTACTTGAGATAATCTCATTAACTATATCTGCAAGCTGGTCATAATTCAGTTCCATTGACTCTGGTATGACATCTTCATAATTGAATTGGTCACCATTGTCGAAGCCTTCTGTTATCTGTACACCTACATCGATATAATCGAATGTATTTTTGTTGTTCATCAGATTTCTGATTTTCTCTTTGATACCGTCGTGCATCACCTCGAAAACAGCTTCTAAATCTTCGAGTTTAGAGATTGAGTGCTTGGCTTTAGTGGCATTGTCAAGTACTAAAAATCCTGTATCCATCTTATAGATAGAGAAATCTATAGAACCTTGATTAATGTCAAAAATTGGCCCATCAATGTTGCGATTTTTATCTTTGTCGGCCATAATTGGAAGTACTCCATTCTAATTAAATTGGAAATTGGTTTGAAAATTGTGAGTCTAAAAGTCCCTCTGTAGGATTATCTCTCTTCCGACGTACAGTTAAGTGGGGGATAGTATTGATACCATTATGATATGTCATACATTAACTTTAAGTCTAGGAGGACTCAGAAAACTAGAGTTCAACAGGACCTCTCTGATAGCCTTTCTTAAATTTGATTGGTTCTGGTGATTCTTTATCTTGGATATCGACAGCATATAATCCATTACCTGCTGGTTCATATCTAATCACCTTTGTATCATCGATGACTATAACATCTCCCTCTTTGAGTTCAAGATAATTTGCATCACTTGGCTTTCTATGATGCTTTGCGATCTTAAATGCTATTATCACTGAGACAACAGCTAAAAGTAGACAGAGAATTGAAAATAAAAGTTGTCCATTCATATTCTACCTCTCTATCTTTTTGAATAAGGCACTCTACTAACTTTGACTTTAAGCTTCCCGGGCTCATCATCAGTTTTAGCTTCGAGCTTTGCCATTGCTTCCTTCACACTTTCTTTCTTAGTTTCTACAGTGCTAGCTACTTTTGTACTATTATTAGACTTACCATTTTCATACTCTTCGATTGCTTTTACTAAAGCTCTCTTTGTTAGAGAATAAATCTGAGTTTCCTGATAATCAGTTAAAAGCGCTTCGCGATGAAGGACTATTCTGAAAGCTAATATGAAGACAGCGATAGCCAATAGGGCTACTAGACCTATTAATATCCAAATCACTATTATTGGTTGTTCGTACCAACTTAGTGCTTGAGCTATTACGACTACTGGATCCACTTATCCTCCGAATTGTTTGATTATGTGTAATTAAGTTATTTAGGGGAATTCAGTAATTAAAAATAAGCGGTACAAGGCGCTTTCGCTACCCTGTATCCGCTTTGAACTAAGATTAACTGCTTCTCTTTGCAGAGCGTTATCTTTATCTTAGTTTCGAGAATCCGAAATTCGTTTCTTCAGAGCTCTTTTTAGATGAGCTCTTAGCTCCTTTGTTATCGTTGTTGCTTTCATCATCATCATCATTGGTTTTGTTTCTTGGAACCATTGTAGTGATACTAGATGTTACTCTACCAGCAATGTGCTCGATTTCTGCACCCAGAATTAATCTGTCATTGTCATCGTGTAGAGCTTTGATTAAACGTGCTGTAACGTTCTTTCTTTCAATAGGAATACCATATGTTGCAAAAATCGCCATTCCCACTTCTTCTCTCAATTCACTGAGAGATTCAAGGATATCTTCAGCTATATCTCCAACTGCTTCATATCCTTCAGGAAGTTTGATATTCTTACGTGGTTTACAGCTCACGTAATCTTTACCGTCTGTGCCGACATATAATCTGCACGGACTACCTGTAATCACTCGTCCCATCCATTTAATTGCGTTTGATAACTCTGTGGAGAGTTCAAAATCTTCTTGAGTAGCAACTTCGGATGTTGCCATCTCTTTCACTTCAGCCTTCTTCTCAGATTTAGTATCTTTCTTTGTTGCCTGAGCTACTGGCTGTTTAACATTTGTTTTGTTAGTTCCCATACTAAAGTTCATAAATCTCCTGTGGTTTAAAGTTTGATTTAAATTAGAAAGACTCATAAGTAAGTACGGCGCACTCACCTTTCGTTATCTACTTGGTTGCACGCCGTAACTCACTTTGTAGCCTGTTGCGCTCCAGCTACCCGCCGACGGTTATATCTGTTTTCTGAGATGCCTCATCTTGAGCTGTCTCTACCGTATCTTCTTCTTTCACTTCCTCTTCAGCATCTTCGGGAACTGAATATACTACAAACCATAAGAAAGTTTTATCCTTCTCAGTTGTAGAATGATGATACGCCAATTCAACTTTTTTGCCTTCATTATCTTTCACTCCGAAAGACCACTCTTCTGGTTTTCCGCCTTTCGTTCTATCCTTACTCACATATTGTGTAAAGCCCTGTGTAGAGCTAAAATCAATATTTTCTTTCGGGACTTCTACTTTGGCATACGTAACTTCACCGTCCTCAATAAGTTCGGCTGAGGCTGTCTGAAGAAATTGATGTAACCGTTGACAAAAACGTATAACGCTTTTGCGTCGCATTTGTACTCCGTAATTAGTGATTAGTTATTATCTCTAATAGAGCGCCTGAGTCTCTTTCTTAGTTCGCCCTAGGCTAGAGAACTCAGGCTTTGATAAAGATGCATACAAGAAAAAGAACAGCGTGCGTAGCAAAAAGCTATACACGCTATTAGTTTTGCATTATGCATTTGACGAGCACATAGTCACCCTGAAGCTCTTGTGCTGTATGTATGATAGGTGCCCACATAGCTAATACTTTTCTCTTTGTTGTCCCAAATACTAAATAGCTAAAGTGTGCATTGAATTTATTGCCTAAGTAGTCATTTGTGACTCCATAAGCTGACCAATTAGAGTTAAACTTTTGTTTCTCAAGCTTTCTTTGTGAGAACTCCCAGCTTGTAGCTTTACGTGCTCGTTGTATTTCGATTGAGGGAAAATAGTTTTTACTCATAATTTTATTTCTTACATTGTAGTTTAGAATAGAGGTTGACGGGCAAATCTTCTTTAAATACTGCTTCTAAAGTAGTATATGGTGCCCAATACTCTTTATCCTCTATTGTAAAGTAGATTAGTGCGTTCATTCCTTTTTTCTTTAATTCTTTTGCTTTAGGTGTTGCCTCCTCAAATTTTGTTTTAAGTTGTGGATAAAGTGAATCGTTAAAGCTTACTATTACTCCTCTATCAGTTTTTATTATCATAGTTCTACTCATTTCCGCTTCTATTCTCATATCCCTCTTTGCGTTGCCATTGTCTAGGTAGTTTATCAATGAATCTACCTATTACATTCTCTTTGCGAGGCACCCACTTAACAATAACACGTTGAGGTGTCTTGATAGTGTTACATCTATTGAGTATCTGTTGTGCCTCTTCATATCGTTTAATAAGATGATAGTTCTTCACTTCCCAATCACGCACAAATGCTTGATGATATACTAATGCTGAGTCTGTTCTTATCTCAAACTCTGCGTCTGTTACGTCATCTGCCTCACGTAATGCCATTAAGAGCGCTTCATACTCCATTTGGTTATTAGTATATTTAATTGGAAAGCTTTTAACGTCACGGAGTATGAGCTCTCCGTTATCCCCTTGTATCTCTATACCTGCTAATGAACGGAATCCATTCCATCCTGAGCCATCTATAAAGATTACATATTTTATTGTCATATCTCACCTCTTATACATTCAGCACTGCATCTTACACACTCCCACTCAGTCATTATTTCTAGTGCAGTGTCTTTCAATGAGATTTGCCTGTTAAAGCACTTATGCCACGTATTGCTCTTGCATTCTACGCAATATAGTGCTCTTACACGTCCTTCTCTTGCCATATAGTTTACGCATTGAGATGTTTCGTCTACTCCCATCCAGCAATCTTCTTCACAGTTGCAAGGAGATGCTTCAATGCCTATGTCTTTTGTATCCAGTGTCTTAGGACGGATATCCACTGAAGGTGTTTTAATAAATGTTAATCCATAGAGCAATAATATAATTAATATTGTTATTGCTCCATAGATAATGTATACATTCATAGAGCCCTTTCTATTTAATTGATAATATGTGAATTAAAATAACTAACAAAAGAAAGAACAGCGCTAGTCCTATGACTAGTCGCTGTCTTATGTAAACCCATATGCGTTTAATCATATATATCCCACTCAAATGCTTCGATTATAACGCTTAAATGACATAGTTTAGGCTCACACCAACACGCTAGATAGTTATAATGACCAGTCCTTAATGCTCTGAGTGCTTCCACATACCCTCTGTGTGGATAGTTCTTATTAGTCTTTTCTTTCAAATATAGTCTATATCTATCTATTGTTAGTGGTCTATTGCCCTTAACTATTAGTTCACGTGGTTTACCTAGTATGCTATAGTTCTCCATATCTTGTATAATAGGGAATATACGAGCCCAATATGTATAGCTTAAGCCACAATATGCTATATTTACTGTGTGTTCTTTAATGGAGTTGTATAGTTCAAGACTCTTACTAATGTGCTTAATGTTGATTATTTCAGCCATAGTATTACTCCCCACTTGCTCATCACCCACAATGCAATTAGTATATCAGCTATTATGAATACTATCCATATTGTTTTCTTCATATTAGTCCTCTTGTAATGCGAATGATTTAGTATCATTAGGTGTTGTCATATTGAGTATCCATCCCACTGCCATCTTATTAGTGCTCAATAACACTATATTCTTTTGACTCACACCTATACGTAGTTTAATCACACCTAGTATTGGTGATTGTCCTAGTATAGTTATTGCTGTAGGTGGATTAGATTTGACAGTCTTTGCTTTAAAATATATAATACCTGACTCTTTACATATCTTAAACGCATCTAATCCGTGTTCTTTAACTGCATTATCGATAAGCACTACAGTCTGCTCATCTAAGTGGTTGAAACTAGCTAAATTAGACATTATATCTCTAGCTACTGCCTTTAATGTGATTTGTATAGCTAGTTTATTTAGTTTACTCATTGATACCTCTTGTTTTATGGTGATAATATATGTTTGTATTGTTTAATCATATTACTACTGATTGGTCTTAATTGCTTAGAGAATGCACCACATTGATATCGTAAGAGTGAGTGAGCACACATCCATACTATGTTATACTCACCTCTTAGTTTAATTAGTGTGCGTTTAAATGCATTATCTTTACCGTGTGAATACCATCTACTATCATAGAACTTTACCTTACCTATATTCACCGATTTAATGATTGCTGGTGGTAATAGGACTGCTTCAAAGTCATCTTGAGTATAGTTTATATCAACATCATAGTATTTCATTAGAATACTCCTCTCTTAAGAGTATCAAACTCTATTAAGTTATCACTTACATATCTATTGCGTAAGCTTTGGAATACTTCTAAATCACCATACCATAGTGGTTCATATATCTCTGACTTTACCATATTACTTGATACTTGGACTACTTCTAATCTTAGTGATATTAAATCTAGTCTAATACATTCTAATGATTGCTCTAATGCTTCATT
>Ga0137450_1000028_pt1 | contig 10453 bp, 7 predicted proteins | sample EasRivERMGT454_2_FD_102313 | JGI IMG/M metagenome (GOLD analysis project Ga0137450, IMG submission 102313) | Soil microbial communities from meander-bound floodplain in the East River, Colorado, USA - East River MetaG ERMGT454_2 | ecosystem: Environmental > Terrestrial > Soil > Floodplain ... | reverse complement strand
TCTCACCGACGAGCAGGCGAAGGTCCAGGGCGCGCGCTGCATGGACTGCGGCACGCCCTTCTGCATGTCGGGCTGCCCGGTCAACAACATCATCCCGGACTGGAACGACCTGGTTTACCGCGGGGACTGGAAGCAGGCGATCGAGACGCTGCACTCGACCAACAACTTCCCCGAGTTCACCGGGCGCATCTGCCCCGCGCCGTGCGAGGAATCCTGCGTGCTGCGCATCAACGCCGACCCGGTCGGCATCAAGTCGATCGAGCACGCCATCATCGATCGCGCCTGGGAGGCGGGCTGGGTCGTGCCGCAGCCGGCCGCGCGCAAGTCGGGAAAGAAGATCGCCGTCATCGGCTCGGGCCCGGCGGGGCTCGCCTGCGCGCAGCAGCTCGCGCGCGCCGGCCACGCCGTCACGGTGTTCGAGAAGAACGACCGCGCCGGCGGCCTGCTGCGCTACGGCATCCCCGACTTCAAGATGGAAAAGTGGCTCATCGACCGGCGCATCGAGCAGATGCAGGCCGAGGGCGTGGAGTTCAAAGTCAATCACGTGATCGGCGCGGCGCCGGTGGGCGCCGGCAACCGGCAGGCGCGGCCGGTCGAGGCGAAGAAGCTCCTCGCCGACTACGACGCGGTGGTGCTCGCCGGGGGCGCCGAAGTGCCGCGCGACCTGCCGGTGCCGGGGCGCGAGCTGGAGGGCATCCAGTTCGCGATGGATTTCCTGCCGCTGCAGAACCGGCGCGTGGCGGGCGACAAGAGCGTGAAGGACCTGTGGGCGAGCGGCAAGCACGTGGTGATCATCGGCGGCGGCGACACGGGCTCCGACTGCGTGGGCACCTCCAACCGCCACGGCGCGGCCTCGGTCACGCAGTTCGAGCTGCTGCCGATGCCGCCCGACCCCGAGCGCAACCCGGTGTGGCCCAATTGGCCGACGCGGCTGCGCACCTCGTCCTCGCACGAGGAGGGTGCGGAGCGCGACTGGTCGGTCGCCACCAAGGCGTTCATCGGCGAGAACGGAAAAGTGAAGGCCCTGCGCGGCGTGAGGCTGGCGTGGAAGGACGGCAAGCCGGTGGAAGTCGCGGGATCCGAGTTCGAGATCCCGGCCGACCTGGTGTTGCTGGCGATGGGCTTCGTGTCGCCGGTGCGGTCAGTGCTCGAGGCCCTGGGCGTGCAGAAAGACGCCCGCGGCAATGCCAAGGCGACCACCGACGGTGCGGGCTGCTATGCCACCAGCGTGCCCAAGGTGTTCACCGCCGGCGACATGCGGCGCGGCCAGTCGCTCGTGGTGTGGGCGATCCGCGAAGGACGCCAGGCCGCGCGCGCGGTGGACGAGTTCCTGATGGGGGTTTCCGAGCTGCCGCGCTAGCGGCGGCGGCTAGTCGCTCGCCGGGGCGATCCGGTACTCGAGCACCAGGCGGTTGGACTTCAAGGCATCGGACAGCGCGCGCGCGCCGCCGGCGCCGACCGCGCGCAGCACCATGCGGTATTCGAATTGGCTGCCTTCCGCGATCAGCCGGTAGTTCAGGTTGTAGACGGAGAAGCCGTGCTGCGACACGAGCTGGCGCAGCTCGGGCTCCGGCATCACCGCATCGCGCGCGAAGCGCACCGAGAAGTTGGCGTAGAACTCGGTCGGGATCTTGCTTTCGATCCAGCGGAACAGCGACAGCGTGCCGAGCGTCAGCACGGCACCGATGCCCGCGGCGAAATAGAAGCCGATCCCGGTGAGGATGCCGATCGCCGCGGTCACCCAGATCGACGCCGCCGTCGTCAGCCCGCGCACCGACAGGCCCTCCTTCACGATCACGCCGGCGCCGAGAAAGCCGATGCCGGTCATGATGCCCTGGGCCATGCGCGTCGGATCCACCACCACGCGCGCGCCGCTTTGGGCGTTGAACCACAGGTGCTCGTACACCGTCACGAGCATCAGCAGGCTCGAGGCCACGCACACCAGCGCGTGGGTGCGGAAGCCGGCGGCGCGCCCGCGATAGCTGCGCTCCAGGCCGATGATGCCGCCGGCGGCCAGTGCGGCCACCAGCCTGAAGAGCATCTCAACGTATTCGTTGTGCATGTCGCCGCCCGCGTCGCATGACAGTCATGTTAAAGCGGTTTTCCATGATCTTTCAAGGAGTTCGCCAGAATCCGGATGCTAGAATCCGGCGCCATGAGCCTCGCCGTAGTCGTGCTCGCCGCCGGGCAGGGAAAGCGCATGCACTCCGCGCTGCCGAAAGTGCTGCATCCCCTTGCCGGCCGGCCGCTCCTTGCGCATGTGCTCGACGCTGCCCGCGCGCTCAAGCCGACGCAGATTCTCGTCGTGCATGGACATGGCGGCGCCGAGGTGCGGGCCGCCTTCCCCGGCGCGGGCGTGGATTGGGTCGAGCAGGCGCAGCAGCTCGGCACGGGCCACGCGCTGGCGCAGGCGCTGCCGAAGGTCGCGCGCGGCGCGCAGGTCCTGGTGCTGAACGGCGATGTGCCCCTGGTGCGCGCCGAAACGCTCAAGCAGCTCGTGGCGGAGTCGAAGAAGGGGCTCGCCATCTGCACGTCCGACCTGAGCGACGCGACGGGCTACGGGCGCGTGGTGCGCGACGCACGCCGGCGCGTGCGTCGCGTTGTCGAGCACAAGGACGCCAGCGCGAAGGAACTGCGCATCCGCGAGTGGTACGCGGGCTTCCTCGCCGCGCCGGCGCAGCGCCTGTCGGCCTGGCTGGCGAAGGTCAAGCCCGCGAATGCGCAGAAGGAGTACTACCTCACGGACGTGATCGCCCTCGCCGCGAAGGATGGCGTTGCCGTCGCCGCGGTGAAGGCGCAAGACTCCTCGGAAGTGGCCGGCGTGAATTCGCGCCATGAGCTCGCAATGCTGGAACGCACCTACCAGAACGCGCAGGCAAGGAAACTGCTGGAGGCCGGCGTGGCGCTCGCCGACCTGTGGCGCGTGGACGTGCGCGGCGAGCTCGCCTGCGGGCGCGACGTCGCCATCGACGTGAACTGCGTGTTCGAGGGCAGGGTGCAGCTCGGTGATCGCGTGCGCATCGGGCCGAACTGCGTGCTGCGCAATGTCACCGTGGACGCGGACACCGAGGTCCACGCCTTCTCGCTGCTCGAGGATGCCGAGGTCGGCAAGCGCTGCCGGGTCGGGCCCTACGCGCGCCTGCGGCCGGGGGCGCGCCTCGCCGAGGAAGTGCATATCGGGAACTTCGTCGAGGTGAAGGCGAGCCGCATCGGCGCGGGTTCCAAGGCGAACCACCTCGCCTACATCGGCGACGCGCAGATCGGCGCGCGCGTCAACGTCGGCGCGGGCACCATCACCTGCAACTACGACGGCACGAGCAAGCACCGCACCGTGATCGAGGACGACTGCTTCATCGGCTCGGATGCGACGCTGGTGGCGCCGGTGACGATCGCCAAGGGCTCCTACATCGGCGCCGGCTCCACCATCAGCAAGAGCACGCCGCCCGGCCAACTCACGGTGGCGCGCGCCAGGCAGGTGTCGCTGCCGAACTGGAAGCCACGGAAGAAATAGCCCATGTGCGGAATCGTCGGCGCCGCGGCGCGGCGCGACATCGTGCCGGTGCTGGTCGACGGCCTCAGGCGCCTCGAGTACCGGGGCTACGATTCCTGCGGTGTCGCCGCGCTCGGCGGCGGGCAGCTCGCGCGCGTGCGCAGCGTGGCGCGGGTAGAGGACCTCGCCGGCCAGATCAGCAAGCAGCGGCTCCAGTCCGAAACCGCCATCGCGCACACGCGCTGGGCGACGCACGGCGCGCCGGCCACGCACAACGCCCACCCGATGATCTCGCGCGGCGAGATCGCCCTGGTGCACAACGGCATCATCGAGAACTACGAGGAACTGCGCGCCGAACTGAAGGCCAAGGGCTACGAGTTCGACAGCCAGACCGACACGGAAGTAGTGACCCACCTCGTGCACAGCCTGTACGAAGGCGACCTGTTCCAGGCCGTGCGGCGCGCCGTGAAGCGGCTGGCCGGAGCCTATGCCATCGCCGTGGTGGCGAAAAGCCAACCGCACTGCGTCGTCGGCGCGCGCGCCGGCAGTCCGCTGGTGGTCGGCGTCGGCAAGGACGAGATGTTCCTTGCCTCGGACGCGCTGGCGCTCGCCGGCACCACGGATCGCATTGCATACCTGGAGGAAGGTGACGTCGCGCAGATCGACTTGGAAGGTTTTCACGTCGTGGATGCGTCCGACCGGCCGGCGCGGCGCGAAGTGCGCACGGTCAAGACGGGCGCCGGGACGGTCGAGCTGGGGCCCTATCGGCACTACATGCAGAAGGAGATTTTCGAGCAGCCCGTCGCCGTGGCCGATACGCTGCAAGGCATCGAAGCAGTGACCCCGGCGCTTTTCGGCAGCAACGCGCAACGCACGCTGCAGGGCGTGAAAAAGGTGCTGATCCTCGCCTGCGGCACCAGCTACTACTCGGGCCTCACCGCCAAGCACTGGATCGAATCCCTCGCGCGGCTGCCGACGCAGGTCGAGGTCGCCAGCGAGTACCGCTATCGCGACAGCGTGCCCGACCCGGCCACGCTGGTGGTGGTGGTGTCACAGTCCGGCGAAACCGCCGACACGCTTGCCGCGCTGCGCCACGCGCGCAGCCTCGGCCAGAAGCGCACCCTTGCCATCTGCAATGTCGCCACCAGCGCCATGGTGCGCGAGACCAGGCTCAGGTTCCTCACCCACGCCGGGATCGAGATCGGCGTGGCTTCGACCAAGGCGTTCACAACCCAGCTGACGGCGCTTTTCCTGCTCGCGCTGACACTCGCCAAGCTGCACCGGCGCCTGCCCGCGCGCGAAGAGGCGCGCCACCTCAAGCGCCTGCGCCATTTGCCCAAGGCGCTGGCGGCTGCGCTCGCGCTCGAGCCCCAGGTGATGGCCTGGGCCGAGCGCTTCGCCAAGAAGGAACATGCCCTGTTCCTCGGTCGGGGGCTGCACTACCCGATCGCGCTGGAGGGCGCGCTCAAGCTCAAGGAGATTTCCTACATCCACGCCGAGGCCTATCCGGCGGGCGAGCTCAAGCACGGTCCGCTCGCCCTGGTGACCGCCGAGATGCCCGTGGTGACGGTGGCGCCGAATGACGCGCTGCTGGAGAAGGTGAAATCGAACATGCAGGAAGTGCGCGCGCGCGGCGGCGAGCTCTATGTGCTGGCCGATACCGATACCCGTATCACGACGCAGGAGGGCATGCATGTCATCCGGCTGCCCGAGCACTACGGGCTGCTGTCGCCGATCCTGCACGTGGTGCCGCTGCAGTTGCTCGCCTACCACACGGCGCTCGCGCGCGGCAGCGACGTGGACAAGCCGCGCAACCTGGCAAAGTCCGTCACCGTTGAGTAAATCGGTGAGCCGCACCGACGCGGTGATCATCGGCGCGGGACACAATGGCCTTGCCTGCGCCTGTTACCTCGCGCGCGGCGGCCTGAAGGTCAAGGTGCTGGAACGCCGGTCCCGCGTCGGCGGCACCGCGGTCACCGAGGAGTTCCATCCGGGCTTCCGTAACTCGGTGGCCGCCTATACGGTGAGCCTGCTGCAGACGAAAGTGATCCGCGACCTGCGGCTCGCTGAGCACGGGCTGCGCATCGTCGAGCGGCCGCTCGCGAATTTTCTGCCTCTCGCCAACGGCTACCTGAAAGTCGGCGGCGGACTCGAGGCGACGCAGCGCGAGTTTGCGAAGTTCTCCGCGCGCGACGCGGAGCGCCTGCCTTCCTACTGGGCGAAGCTCGAACGCGTGGCCGACGTGCTGCGAGCGACGGTGCTCGAGACGCCGCCCAATGTGGGTGGCGGCGTGCGCGATGCGCTGGCCGCTTTCCACATCGGCCGCAGGCTGAAGGGCTTGGACATGGAAGCGCGCCGTGACCTGCTGGGATTGTTCACGCGCAGCGCAGCCGATTGGCTGGGGGATTGGTTCGAAGCCGATCCCGTGAGGGCCGCTTTCGGCTTCGACGCGGTGGTGGGCAACTACGCGAGCCCATTTCACCCGGGCACTGCCTACGTGCTCTTGCACCACTGCTTTGGCGAGGTGAACGGCAAGCGCGGCCTCTGGGGCCACGCCATCGGCGGCATGGGCGCGATCAGCGAAGCGCTCGCCACAGAGGCTCGGCGGCTGGGCGTGGAAATCGAGTGCGACGCGTCCGTTGCGAAGGTCGGCAAGACCTCGGTGGTGCTGGACGATGGGCGCGAGTTTGCCGCCCGCGCCATTGTCGCCAACGTGAACCCGAAGCTCTTGTTCCTGAAGTTGGTCGACGCGTCGCTGCTTGAGCGCGAATTCCGCGAGCGCATGGAGCGCTACAAGTGCGGCTCCGCCACTTTCCGCATGAACGTGGCGCTCTCGGCGCTGCCGCGCTTTTCCTGCCTGCCGGAGCCGGGTGCGCACCATGGCTCGGGGATCATCATCGCGCCTTCGCTAAGCTACATGGACCGCGCCTACCTCGATGCGCGCGCCGCCGGCATCGCCAAGGCGCCGATCGTGGAGATGGTGATTCCGAGCACGCTCGACGACACGCTCGCGCCGAAAGGCGCGCACGTGGCGAGCCTGTTCTGCCAGCACTTTGCGCCCGAAGCGGACTGGGCGGCGCGCAAGCAGGAAGCGATTGACCGGATCTTCGAGGTGGTCGAGTCGCATGCCCCCGGCTTCAGGCAGAGCGTGATCGCGCACACGGCGCTCTCGCCCGCCGACCTGGAGCAGGAATTCGGTTTGGTCGGCGGCGACATCTTCCACGGCCAGCTCTCGCTCGATCAGTTGTGGTCGGCGCGGCCGGTGCTGGGCCACGCCGACTACCGCACGCCCGTACCTGGGCTTTACCTCTGCGGCTCCGGCGCGCACCCCGGCGGCGGGGTCACCGGGGCGCCCGGGCACAACTGCGCGCGCGAAGTGCTGCGCGACTTCGGCCGGCGGATGCCGGCCTAGAGGGCCTGCGGCGTGTAGCCGGCCTCGGCGATGCTCCGCACCAGGTCTTCCTTGGACGCCTTGGTGTCCACCCGCACCCGATGGTCGGGGAGCGACACCTCGACTTTGGCTGACGCGTCCAAGTCCTTTACCGCCTTGGTGATGGTGCTGACGCAGTGCCCGCAGGTCATGTCCGGTACTTTGAGTTCGATCATCATCCGCTCCATTGGCTCGGCCCCCGCCAACGGGAGCCCGACGCACAGCCTCCACCTTCCCACAGGGGCAGGGTCAAGCCTTTGACCCACCTCAAGCGATTGAACCAACGCAAGCCCTTGACCCTCCAATGGTGGCAGACTTCAAGCTTCGTCGGTCGAAAGCCGAAGTGAGAGGTCTCGCCGTGGAAACCAGCATCCAGATCCGCCTGCCGATCGAAGGAATGACCTGCGCCTCCTGCGTCGCGCGCGTGGAGAAGGCGCTGAAGAAGGTCCCCGGCGTGGGCAGCGCCGAGGTCAATCTCGCGACCGAGACGGCCACCGTCACGCTGGTTGCCGGCGCGCGGCCCGAGTCGCTCGTCGAGGCAGTGCACAAGGCGGGCTACGAGGCTCGCCTGGCGCCCGCGCCGCAGGCCACAGGCCCAGACCGCGCCTGGTGGCCGGTCGCCGCCTCGGCGGTACTCACGCTGCCGCTTCTCGTGCCGATGGTCCTCGATCCTTTCGGCATCCACTGGGCGCTGCCGGGCTGGGCGCAACTCATTCTCGCCACGCCAGTGCAGTTCGTGTTCGGCGCGCGCTTCTACCGGGCCGGCTGGAAGGCGCTACTCGCGCGCACCGGCAACATGGACCTGCTGGTCGCGCTTGGCACGAGCGCGGCCTACGCGTTGTCGGTCTATCTGCTGATGCGGCATGCGGAGCATGGCATGCCGCACCTGTACTTCGAGGCGGGCGCCGCCGTCATTACTCTCGTGCTGCTCGGCAAGTGGCTCGAACATCGCGCCAAGCACCAGACCACCGAAGCGATTCGCGCCCTGCAGGCGCTGCGCCCCGAGCGCGCGCGCGTGCGGCGCGACGGGCAAGAGATCGAGGTGCCGGTGGAGTCAGTCCGGGTGGGTGACTTCGTCGTGGTGCGACCGGCGGAACGCGTCGCCGCGGACGGCGAGATCGCAGAGGGAATGACGCACGTGGACGAGTCGCTGATCTCCGGCGAATCCCTGCCGCTCGCCAAGGGGCCAGGCGACCGCGTGACGGGCGGCTCGGTGAACGCCGAGGGCCTGATCGTCGTGCGCGCGACCGCGGTGGGCGCGCAATCGGTGCTCGCGCGCATCATCGAGATGGTCGAGACGGCGCAGGCGCGCAAGGCACCGATTCAGCGTCTCGTAGACCAGGTGAGTGCGGTGTTCGTGCCGGTGGTGCTCGGCATCGCGGCGCTGACGCTGCTCGCCTGGGGCATCGGCACGGGCGATTGGGAGCGCGCGGTGCTCGACGCGGTGGCGGTGCTGGTGATCGCCTGTCCCTGCGCGCTTGGACTCGCGACGCCGGCGGCGGTGATTGCCGGAACCGGCGTTGCCGCAAAGCACGGCGTGCTGATCAAGGACGCCGAGGCGCTCGAAGTGGCGCACCGGGTGCGCGTGGTCGCCTTCGACAAGACCGGAACTCTAACGGTGGGCAAGCCGTCGCTCGTCGCGCTCGAGCCCGCGAGCGGGGAGCGATCCGCCGTGCTTGCGCTCGCCGCCGCGGTGCAATCCGGCAGCGAGCATCCGCTCGCCAAGGCGGTGATGGCGGCGGCGAAGAAGGAAGCCCTCGCCGTGCCCGCGGCAGCCGACGTCAAGGTGACGCCGGGGCGCGGGATCGAGGCCCGGCTCGGCGAGCGGCGGCTCGCGATCGGCTCGAGCCGCTGGATGCGCGAGATTGGCGTGGACCTTGCCCCGCTCGCGGATCGCCAGTCCGCGCTCGAGCGGCAGGGTCTGACGGTATCCTGGCTCGCCGAGCTCGGCGCCGCGCCCAAGGCGTTGGCACTGCTCGGTATCGGCGATGAGCTGAAGCCTGAGGCGGCGGAGGCGGTCGCGGAGCTCGCGCGCCGCAACATCCTCTCTGTGATGGTGAGCGGCGACAGCCGCACGGTGGCGGAAGCGATCGCCGCGCGCGTCGGCATAACGAAGGTGCGCGCCGAAGTGCTGCCCGAGGACAAGGCGCGCGAGGTCGAGGCGCTGCGCAAGTCGTACGGCACGGTCGCGATGGTGGGCGATGGCATCAACGACGCGCCGGCGCTTGCGGCCGCGGACATCGGCTTCGCCATGGGCTCGGGGACGGATGCGGCGATGCACGCCTCGGGCGTCACGCTGATGCGCGGCGATCCGCGCCTGGTGGCGGCGGCGATCGACATCTCGCGCCGTACCTTCGCCAAGATCCGGCAGAACCTGTTCTGGGCGTTCATCTACAACGTGGTCGGCATACCGCTGGCGGCGTTCGGGCTGTTGAGCCCCGTCGTGGCGGGCGCCGCCATGGCGCTCTCAAGCGTGAGCGTGGTCACCAATGCGCTGCTGCTCAAGCGTTGGAAACCTGGAGACTGACATGGGAAAGAACGAATCCTTCTTGGAGCACGCGGACGCACTCGGGCGCGGACTGCTCGACATCGGGCGCGCATCGAAGGCGAGCGGCGTGTCGGTGAAGATGATCCGGCACTACGAGGCGATCGGGCTGCTGAAAAAGGTGGCCCGCACCTACGCCAACTACCGCGTCTACAGCGCCAACGACGTGCACACGCTGCGCTTCATCAAGCGCGCGCGCTCGCTCGGCTTCTCCATCGAGGACATCCGCGAGCTGCTGTCGCTCTGGCAGAACAAGTCGCGGCCCAGCGCGGCGGTAAAGCGGATCGCTAACAGGCACACCGAGGACCTGCGGCGGCGCATCGCGGAGATGCAATCCATGGTGGCGACGCTCGAGCACTTGACGCACCATTGCCACGGTGACAGTCGCCCGGAGTGCCCGATCCTCGAAGACCTCGCCAAGGCGTGACCGCTTGACCTTCCCATCATAGGAAGGATGAGACTGGCGCCGTCGTTCACCACAGGGAGGTCACATGAATCACGCACACTCGCACCACGGGCATCACGCGGCACCCGCCGCGGCAGGGTCCTCGCTCAACGCGCTCGCCTGGTCGGCAACGCTGCACTGCCTGACCGGCTGTGCCATCGGCGAAGTGCTCGGCATGGTGATCGGTACCGCGCTGGGCTGGGGCAACCTCGAGACCATCGCGCTTGCCGTCGCGCTTGCGTTCGTCTTCGGCTATGCGCTGACCATGCGTCCGCTGCTGGCCTCGGGAATGGAGTTCCGCGGGGCCGCGCGCCTGGCGCTGGCCGCCGACACAGCGTCCATCACGGTGATGGAGATCGTGGACAACCTGATCATGCTGGTTATCCCGGGCGCGATGGACGCCGGGCTCGATAGCGTGCTGTTCTGGGGCAGCCTCGCCTTCGCGCTTGCGTTCGTCTTCGGCTATGCGCTGACCATGCGTCCGCTGCTGGCCTCGGGAATGGAGTTCCGCGGGGCCGCGCGCCTGGCGCTGGCCGCCGACAC
>Ga0137450_1000027_pt1 | contig 10635 bp, 8 predicted proteins | sample EasRivERMGT454_2_FD_102313 | JGI IMG/M metagenome (GOLD analysis project Ga0137450, IMG submission 102313) | Soil microbial communities from meander-bound floodplain in the East River, Colorado, USA - East River MetaG ERMGT454_2 | ecosystem: Environmental > Terrestrial > Soil > Floodplain ... | reverse complement strand
GTGGCGCTGAAGGTCGAGTTCATCTCGATCATGGCGCAGGCGCAGAAGCTCGTCGGCGTCGTCGGGCAAGACCGCTTCATGCAGTCGATGGCCCCGCTGGTCGAAGTCTTCCCGGAAGTGCGGCACAAGCTGAAGGTGTTCACGATCGTCGACCGTTACGCCGATATGCTCGGCGTCGACCCGCAGCAGGTGCGCAGCGACGAGGACGCGCAAGCCCTGGCCGACGAGGACGCGCAGCAGCAGCAGGCGATGCAAGCGGCGGAAGCGGCGAAGAATCTCGGCAGCGGTGTTGCGGCGGCTGGTGCCGCGGCGGTCGCGGAAGGTTCCCCGCTCGACGCTGTGCTTGGCGGCGTGACGTCCATACCGGGGGTGCACTGATGTCGCGTGACCGTGCGCTCGTGAAGAACGCGGCGGACCCGAAGCAGATTCGGTTTGCGAAGCAGGTCGAGCAGCGCCGGGCAGAACGCTACGACCAGGCGCTCGCGGCGGTCATGGACACTCCGGCCGGGCGCATCGTGATGGCGACGTTGATTCGGCGCGCGGGCGTGTTCAAGTCGATCTGGCATCCGTCGAGCGAGATCCACTACAACGCCGGCCGACAGGACTACGGCCATGAACTGATGGCGGACCTGCTCGAACTGAGCGAGCCGCACTATCAGCTCATGGAACGGGAAGAGTGGGAGTGGAATAAACAACAGGACCGATCGACCGACGCCGCGCACACCGCGCGTCAGGCCGACAAGGGAGACGACGATGGCCGTAGTTGAAGAGAAACCGCCCGCCGGCGAACAAAAGCCCGGCGAACAAAAACCGGGCGAGCAGCCGGTTGGCGAGCAGAAGCCCGGTGAGCAGAAGCCGGGCGAACAGGGTAAAGAGGGCGAGCAGAAACCGGGCGAGCAGAAACCAGGCGAGCAGAAGCCGCCGAGTGCACCCGAGAAATACGCGCTCACGATCCCTGACGACGTGAAGGATTTTGTCGACGCCGACGTGCTTGGCTCGGTCGAAGGGATGGCTCGCAAGGCGGGCTGGTCGAACGAGGAAGCGCAGGCGGCGGTCGCCGAACATGGGCGGTTGCTCCGGGAAGCGAACGATGGCTTCCTGACGCAGCTCAAGGCCGATCCCGACTACGGCGGCGAGAAGCTGGTCGAAACACAGCGACTCGCGAAGTCGGCGATCGATCTGCTCCGGCCTGAAGGGCATCCGCGTCGTGAAGCGTTCATCCGCGCCGTCAATCGTGTGGCGGCTGGTAATCACCCCGAGGTCGTGAGCTTTCTCGCGGATCTCGGTCGGCGCGCGGCCGAAGACTCGATCGGGCAGCAGGCGGGCGGGGCGGGCGGAAAGAAGAAAACCGCCGAAGAAGCCCTCTACGGCGACAGCTCGAAGAAGTAACGGCGCGCTCTCAGCAGGGAGAAGAAGACATGATGCGTTGGATTGCACTCGTCGTCTGCGCGGTGCTCGTGCTGGCGACTCCGCTCACCGCTGCGACCGTCGACACGGTGCAGCATATCGGTCCCGGCTCCGTGGTCGGCTGGCTCACGCACCACGGGACGCCGCTCGTCATCGGCTTTGCCGCGCTCTCGACGGGCGCGCTGACGCTGGTGGATTGGGGCAAGCGACTCGACCCGGACGGCAAGGTGCCGTTCATCATCGAGCTGCTCTCGCAGACCAATGAAATCTTGACGGACATGCGCTGGATCGAAGGCAACCTGCCGACCGGGCACCGCACGACCGTGCGCACCGGCCTGCCGGCCGTGGCCTGGCGTCTGCTCAATCAGGGCGTCACGCCGTCGAAGTCGACGACCGCGCAGATCGACGAACAGGCAGGGATGCTCGAAGCCTGGTCGGAAGTCGACGTCGATCTCGCTAAACTGAACGGCAACATCCAGTCGTTCCGGCTGTCGGAGGCGATGGCGTTCATTGAAGCGATGAATCAGGAGATGGCGCAGACGCTCTTCTACGGCAACGGCGGGATCGCGCCGGAAGAGTTCACCGGGTTGTCACCGCGCTACAGCCTCTCCACGGCCGGCAACGGCGCGAACGTCCTGCTCGGGGGCGGCGCGGGCTCGGACAACAGCTCGGTGTGGCTCGTCGTGTGGGGCACGCAGTCGGTGATGGGCATCTTCCCGAAAGGGTCGATCGCCGGATTGCAGCACGACGACTACGGCGAGGTCACGGTCGAACTGACCGCGGGCATCGCCGGATCGCGGATGCGCGCCTATCAGGAACGCTGGCAGTGGAAGGCCGGCATCGCCCTGAAGGACTGGCGCTACGTCGTGCGCATCGCGAACATCGACATCTCGAACCTGGTCGCGAAGGCGTCGGCGGCGGATCTCACGGAGCTGATGATCCGGGCGATCCATCGCATCCCGACGATGGGCGTCGGCAAGCCGGTGTTCTACATGAACCGCACGACGTTCGAGATGCTGGACATCCAGCGCCGCGACGACGTGATGGCGGGCGGCGGGTTGACCTACCAGAACGTTGACGGCACCGTGCGGCCGACGTTCCGCGGCATCCCGATCGCGACGAGCGACGCGCTGCTCGAAACGGAAGCCACGGTCGTCTAAGGCGACTGACGCGACAGACCCGGCGGGCGGCGCAGACCAGCGTGCCGCTCGTCTTTTCGTCAACAGGATTCGGGAGGCAGTTCCATGTTTCTTGACGCTCTCACGCTCGTCGCCGATGCGCAGGCGTTCACCGCTGCGGCGGTCACGAACTCCTACGATCTCGGCAACATCACGCCGAAGCGCGAAATCGCGACCGGCGAACCGATGGGCTTCGGCATCACCGTCGACGTCGCGGCGTCGTCGACCACGGTGAAGGTGGAGATCATCGAAGCGACCGATGCGGCGCTCACCGCGGGCATCATCGTGCTCTCGGAGCGCACGTTCCTGTCGGCCGACATGCCGATCGGCGCGGCGATCTTCATGCCGCTGCCGCAGGGCGAACGGGCCGCGGGTCCGCTGCGCTACACCGGTCTCCGGGTCACGCCGACGGGCGGGGCGGCGACGGTCACGCTCACGGCCTGGCTCACGCTGCACGCGATGTTCTCGATCGCGACGCGGCACTACGCGAAGGGCTACACCGTCAGCTAGTTCGGCTGCGCCGGGGTTGGTCGCCTGGGAGGGACCAGCTCCGGCGTGTGTGCGTTCACTTTTTTCTGGAGGATTCAGCTATGCCCGGACGCCTGTTGCCGCGTCTCTTGCGGTTCCCGTATTTCGCGCGCTACACGGCCGACGTGCCGACCACGATCGCGGGCGACGCCGCCCTGCCGATCGACGAAGACGGCACGTTCGTGCTCACGAAAGGATCGGCGGCGGCCATCTCCGTGGCGGCCCCGACCGACCAGAACATCGGCCGGAAGATCACCGTCATCAGCAATTCCGACTTCGCGCACGTGCTCACGTTCACCGGCACGACGATCCTGGACGGCACGACCGGCGCGAATCTGACCTGGACGGCGGCGGCCTTCGGCGGCTCGTCGCTCACGTTCCGGGCGATCTCGGCGACCCGATGGGCCGTTGAGAGCATGAACCTGGGCGCACTCTCGGCGTAGACCTTCGCCAGGGAGCCGGGCCGGTGCGTTTACTCTGAGAGGGGGCGCACCGGCCAGGTTTGGTTTTCACAGGGAGCGCATGATGGAAGCAGTCGTTCCGCATACACATAGCTACGAGACGGTCGCCGCGTCGCAGACCGATCAAATCCTGGGCGCGGTCGGGGCGGTCGGGGACTTACTCGAAGCGGTCATCATCTCCGTGGGCACGTCGGCCACGGGCACGTGCTCGATCAAGGACGGCAACGGCTCGGCGATCCCGCTGACGCCGGCGAACACGCCGATCGGCGTCTACGTCATCCCGATGCGGTCACGCGCCAGGAACGCGACGACACCCGGCTGGTCGATCACGACGGGCGCAGGCGCGACCGCGATCGGTGTCGGGCAGTTCACGTAAACAGGAAAGGCAGGAATGTAATGAGCAAGCGACACCCGGCTGCACGGCGCAGCGCGCCGCAGCCTTCGACCGCCCGATCCCGACAGGCGCAGGCGGCGAGCGGCCCGCCCAAACCGGCGACGGCGCAGACGACGTCCGGGATCAAAGTGCGCGCGACACAGACCGGCTACTACGATCACGCCCGGCGGCGCGAGGGCGACGTGTTCCTGATTGCCAGCGCGCGGGACTTCTCCGAGAAGTGGATGGAGGACGTCGATCCCCGGACGCCGGAGCGGCTGACGACCGGCGACCAGGAGTTGCGGAAGAAGCACGACGAGATCATGCGCGACCGGATGCCCGCAAAGGGCACGCGGCTCGTGGACGACGCCGTCGACAACCCGCTGCACGCGTAAATCGGCGACGACCAGATCGGGAGCAAGAGCTGAGCGATGGCACATTCTGTTCGATGGCTCACGTATTACATCGTGCTGACCGATCCCGATCTGGTCAAGCAATACCAGACGCAGTTTCCGAACGGCTATCAGTTCGCCCCCTACAACCCCGGCCCGCCCGCCGGCGGCGCGGCGGTCGCGTTCAATGCGCCATGGGCCGGATCGGAACCAGGCACGGCGGTCGGTAATTACGTCGGTCCCGCCCCTTACACATGGTCGCCGGTCTGGACGGCGCTCAATAACTACGATCAGAGCGTCGCCACGTTCGAACGCAAGACCGGCGGGGTCTGGGGCATCGGCGGCGACACGGTGCGCTACTACTGGATCGGCATCTTCGTGCTGGCCGCATCCGAGACGCCGACCGTCAGTGGGGTCGAGCCAGTGGTCGTGGCGACGATTCCGCGCCGCCGCTGGTCAGAAGGGTTCGAGCTTGGCGAGATCGGTCCGGTCGGGATCGCGCCGAACACCGGCATCAGCGTCAGCCGCGACGCCGCCCGTCACGTGGGCGGGATGGGCCTGGCCCTGCGCGGCGCGATCGCGGCCACGACGGAAGCGACGCTCGAAACATTCGACACCGGGTATACCGCGCAGGAAAGCTGGGAGCGGCTCTATCTGCGCGTGCGAGAGATCGACCCCACGGCTGCGGTGACGTTCTGGGAATGTTTCGGCGTGGAGTCGAGCAACGTCGGCGCGGCCCTGGCGATTCAAGCGGCGGGCGTCGGCGGGGCCACACTCGTCGTGCTGAAGAAAGCCGCGGGCGTCTACACGACGGTCGCGTCTGGCGGAGTATTGGTGCCCTGGACCGGTCTCGGCCCGGCGAGCGGGTTCTACAAGATCGACATCATCCTGCGCTACGCGGACGCCGCGGCGTTGACCGCCTACAGCGGCGTCACGCTCTACCATCTCGGTGACCTGGTCAGCTATCTCGGCGTCAACTACAAGTGCAAGGCGTATGTCGGGCCGAGCGACACCGGCCTGACCGGGCACGCGCCGACCGAGACGGATTATTGGGAAGTCTACGGCGAGGTCAACGCCGGCCGGCTGCGGGTGTATCTAAACGGCGTGCTCACGATCGACGCGAGCTTCCCGGCGGGCGCGGGCGGACTCGGGAACCAGGGGTATCACCATCGGGGAAGCACGCTTGGGCAGTTCAACGGGTCGCCCCCGAGCAGCACGTATCTCGACATCGACGACTGGTTCAACGCCGACATTCCCCGCGACCCGGCGACCGGTGATGAACTCCTGACGAGTCTCGACTGGCTCAACGGCACGAAGATCGTCAACGTGATGCCGAAAGCCTACAGCGTCAACCACAGCGCCAACTGGCTCGGCGACGTGCGGATGCTCATTGCGAATCTGCTCGGCCTATCGCAGATGGGCATCGCGCCTGGCGTCACGGTGACGAGCAGCACGAGCGGCGCGATTCTGGAAGTGGAGACCGACAGCGATCTCACGGTCGATGGGGATTATGAGAACGCGCCGCTCGGCGTGGCATCGCTGTCGGTGTCGCTCGCGTCCACGTCGGTCGGGAGCACGGACGGACAGCTTGGCTACGGATTGGCGGGCGCTGCGCCCGTGATGACGACGATTAATCAAGTCGTCTCGCCTGGCAATGCGAAGAGCGTGTTCTACAGCGTCAACGGGTTCACCACGACCTTGCCGGACATTACGCCCATCCGCTTCCGCTTCACGAAGGCGGCGGATGCGAACGCCGTGGTCCTGCACGAACTGCGGGGACAGGCGGAGCTTGTTGGCGCGTGGGGCGTGGAAGACTACCGGCAGACGGAGAACCCGGCCGCGGGCGCGCCGACGTTCCCGCAGTGGATCGGCCAGCACAACGCGCCGTATCCGTCGTCGAGTTGGGGCCGTGCGCCGATCTATGCGCCGAACGGGCCGTATATCGTCTACTCGGGCACCTACGTCGGCAACAACACCGCGCAGGATCTCACGTTCAAGTCGCCGATCCATTTCCTCTATATCCGGCCCGTGACCGGGGACGCCGGCGGCGCGAAGTGGTGGTCGTCGATGCTCGGCGTGCATCGGGCGGTGAACCGCAATGTGTTCCCGGCCATCGTCGCGATCGACCGCGACCCGACGTTCGTGCCGGGGGCGGGCGACGACACGCAGCAGGAACGCTACCGGGTTCGCATCGCGGGCACCGACTCGCAGTTCAACGCGACGGGCGTGTCGTATCAATACCTGGCGATCTCGGACCCGAGTGCGCGGTTCCTATTAAATCTCGCGATCGCCGCGAAGACCACGACCGCGAGCCTGCTCGACTATCTCGTGAACAGCGGCTTCACGCCGGAGCTGGCGTTCATCTTCCCGGAAGCGGTCTCTGGCGCGACGACCGGCCAACCGCTGATGAAGGGACCAGGGAACACCGCCGCGGGCGTGTCGAGCTTCAGCGTTAATGCGGCGCTGGCATCCGCGATGACCTTTGCCGCTGGACTGCTGACGACGCAGGCGAATCTGCACGCGCTGAACGCGCTCGGCGGGTCGCTCCCGATCATGCTGCTGCGGCGCGCGGACGGGAACAACGACCCCGGCCAGAACGCGGTCATGGCGATCGTGTCGTGGGTCGGCGACGGCACCGCGTCCCGCACACTCTCGTTACCGGTCACCGGGAAGCGGCCGATCTTCGCGATTGCCACGGGCGACGGCGCGGCCGGCGGCTACCAGCGCGACGTGTCGCACTTGACAAACACCAGCTCGTCGCCAACCGGGGCGAGCGTCACGACCGGGATCACCGCCGGCGGGATTGATTCCATCAGCGTCGGCGCGCTCCTGAACGTCAACCTGGTCGCCTACAACATGCTCGTGCTCGTCGGCGATGCGACGGCCGGGAATGGCGGCTTCGGCGTGGATGGCACCTATGTGCCCGTGCAGGCAGACTACCCGACCGATGGCCCGGCCCCACAGCCGCCCGACCCGAGCGCGTTCAATCCCGTCGTGCCGCCGGTGCCGTTGTCCGCTGACCCGGATCTCGATGTGAACACGCCCATCCTGACGACCGCGAGCAATATCGGCGGGATGACGGGCGGATCGGCCTGCGAGATCTATACCCGCATGGCGGTGAACATCGCGCTGTCGCGGCTCGGGATCTCGAAGGTGGTCGGTAATCTCGCGACGGAGCAGTCGGAAGCCGCAGCGCTCGCGCGGCGGTCGGTGCTCGAAGACGTGAACCGCACGCTGCGCGATTTTCCCTGGCCGTTCGCGACGGCCTACGCGAATCTCGTGCTCGTGACCGGGACTCCAGCCGTGCCCGCGAACACGGACTGGATCTACGCTTACCGTGCCCCGAACGCGATGATGTTCGCGCGCCGGATTGCCACTGCGGGCGCGGGGCGGGCGTTCGACCCGACACCGATCCCGTTTCGGCATGGCATCGACGCCGGCGGGGCGCTTATTTACTGCAATACGGAAGCGACGACCACGGTGCCGCTCGTGCTGGAATACACGACCCGCGTGGCGTGTCCGGCGTTCTTCGGCGACGCGCTCTTCCGCGATGCGCTGGCGTGGCGGTTCGCCGCGAGCTTGTCCCCGTTGTCGCGCGACGCGAAGAAAGCCGAGGTCTGCGAGCAGATGTATCGCGACGTGCTGGAACGCGCCCGCACGGTCGACGCGAAGGAACAACAGCAAGACCCGGACGGCGACGCCGAATGGATCCTTGGAAGAGGCTAACAGTCATGGGGAGCTACGATACACTCTCTGAATGAAACCTAGAAATGGAGGGCCGCTCGCACGTTTCTCTTGTCGTTTCGTGGAAGACAAATCAACGGGATGTTGGTTGTGGATCGGATGGAAAGACGCGCTCGGTTACGGAGAATTTAGGGTTAATGGATATTCTGAAAGAGCGCATCGAGCCGCGTGGATGTTGCATCGCGGGCCTATCCCTCATGGGCTTTGGGTTTGCCATCATTGCGACAACCCCTCATGCGTGAATCCAAATCATCTCTTCGTCGGAACAGCCAAGGACAACTCGCGCGACCGCGACAACAAAGGCCGCGGCGGAGGATGCTTTCGTGCCGGGCCTGATCCACGCCGCAACGGGAACGGTCCAGCCAAGGGCACCCGTCCGTGGAATTTTGGGCGCGGGCGTGATGGCGGCGCGCCACTTCCCAAGAGTCTTCAGCGTCGCGCATCTGAAGCGCGTAAGCGCGCGATACTCGTGTCGTAACAGGAACTAGATGCCCGACTCTGTCATTCAGCGATCGTTTTGCGGCGGTGAACTAGCTCCGGCGCTACACGCCCGCGCGGACACGGTCAAATACACCCAGGCGCTCAAGACGTGCCGGAACTTCGTCGTGCGCCGGGAAGGCGGGGTCTCGAACCGCGCCGGCTTCGGGCTGGTCGACGCGTGCAAGGACGACGCGGCGAACAAGCGCCTGATGCGGTTCGTGACGCAGGCGGCGGGCGTCGGGCTGCTGATTGAAATCGGGCAGGGCTACTTTCGCTTCTTCAAGAACGGCGCGGCGATTCAGGTCGCGGGCGTGGCGGCATGGTCCGCCGTGACGAGCTACGTGCCTGGCGACCTCGTGGTCGAAGCCGGCGTGACCTACTACTGTCACACCGCCAGCCTGAACGATGTCCCGCCGGACACCGGGTTCTGGCATCCGCTCACGGGCGCGATTTTGGAAATCCCGACGCCCTACGTGGCGACGGACCGCTTCCAGTGGAACCAGACCGGGAACGTCATCACGATCACGCATCCGACGTATCCGCCGCGGGAGCTGATTTACGTGTCTGACACGACCTGGGTGCTGCAAACCGTGAGCACCTTACCGACGATCCCTGCGCCGACGAACGGGGCGGGCGTGGCCGGGGCGGTCGGCACGCGCACGTTCAAGTATCTGATCACCGCCGCGGCGGACGACACCTATGAAGAGTCGCTGCCGTCGTCGGTGATCACGATTGCGGCGGCGGCGGCCCCGACCGAACTCGCCCCGCACGCGCTCACGTGGGACGCGCAGCCGGACGCGGTGGAGTTCTATGTGTATCTCGACCCCTATGAGAATGGCGTGTTCGGCTTCATCGGCACGGCCGCGGCGAACGCCTTCAAGGACGTGGGGTTCGTGCCGGACTTCGGGGTCACGCCGCCGATCTCGCGCGTGCTCTTCGGGACGCCGAACAATTACCCAACGACCAGCGCGCACTTTCAGCAGCGGCGGTTCTTCGGGAACACGAATCTCGAACCCGACAGCGTCTGGGGATCGCGCATCGGCTTCCCGTCGAACTTCGGGATCACCAGCCCGCTGCAAGATGACGACGCTGTCACGTTTCGCGTGGAGGGCAACAACAACAACCCCGTGCGGCATCTCGTCGCGCTGAAGTACGGGCTGGCGCTTCTGACAGATAGCGGCGAGTGGATCGCCACGGACAGCGGCGGCGCGAAGCAGCCGATCACGCCGAACTCGATCGACGCGGAGCAGGAAACCTACGCCGGGGTCGCGAAGGACATTAAGCCGGTCATCATCGGGAACACGCTGCTGTATCTCCAAGCGCGCGGCAGCGTCGTGCGCGAGCTGAAATTCGCGCAGGAGGTGGAAGGGCTGGCGGGCCGCGACCTGACGATCTACGCGGCCCATCTCTTCACGCGCAAGACGATCGTGGCGATGGACGTCCAGCAGATCCCGGACTCGATCATCTGGTGCGTGCGCAGCGACGGCGTATTGCTCGGCCTGACCTATATTCCTGAGCAGGACATTTGGGGCTGGCATCGGCACGACACGTATACGAACCTGCCGGGCGCGACGGTCGGGGTGCAATCGCTGATTGAAGACGTGTGCGTCGTGCCGGAAGCGGACGAAGACGTTGTCTACGTGATCGTAGCCCGCGCGATCGGCGGCGCGACGAAGCGGTTCATCGAGCGGCTGGAGCGGCGGGATGCGCGCGACGGGTTCTTCGGGGCCGACAGTTTTTTCGTGGATTCCGGGATGTCGTATGCGGGTGCGCCCACCAGCGCCGTGACGGGGCTGGATCATCTCGACGGGCAGGTCGTCGCGGTGCTCGCGGATGGCGTCACGGTGTTCAACGGCGATCCACTCGCCGCGAATGCGGCCGACTTCACCGTCGTCGCCGGCCAGATCGATCTCCCGACGCCCGCGTCGAACGTGCACGTGGGCCTGCCGATTCGCTTCGCGGAGATCGAGACGCTCGATCTGGACGCGCAGGGGTCCGCGATCCGAGACGCGAAGAAGCGCGTGCCCGCCGTCACGGTGCTGGTCGAGCGCAGCGCGCGATCCTTTTGGGCG
>Ga0137450_1000025_pt1 | contig 10908 bp, 12 predicted proteins | sample EasRivERMGT454_2_FD_102313 | JGI IMG/M metagenome (GOLD analysis project Ga0137450, IMG submission 102313) | Soil microbial communities from meander-bound floodplain in the East River, Colorado, USA - East River MetaG ERMGT454_2 | ecosystem: Environmental > Terrestrial > Soil > Floodplain ... | reverse complement strand
GACATCGCCATGGTGTTCCAGAACTACGCGCTGTACCCGCACATGACCGTGTACAACAACATGGCCTACGGGCTGAAGATCCAGGGGCGGCCGAAGGCGGACATCGACAAGCGCGTGCAGCGCGCGGCGGAAATTCTCGAGCTGTCGAAGTTCCTGGCGCGGCGGCCGCGCGAGCTGTCCGGCGGGCAGCGCCAGCGTGTGGCGATGGGGCGCGCCATCGTGCGCGAGCCCAAGGTGTTCCTGTTCGACGAGCCGCTCTCGAACCTCGATGCCAAGCTCCGGGTGCAGATGCGCAGCGAGCTGCAGGCGCTGCACCAGCGCCTGGGCACCACCACGCTGTACGTTACGCACGACCAGGTCGAGGCGATGACCCTCGCGCATCGCATGCTGGTGATGAACGCCGGCAAGACGGAGCAGATCGGCGCGCCGCTCGACGTCTACGCGAAGCCCGCCACCACCTTCGTCGCCGCCTTCATCGGCTCGCCGCCGATGAACCTGATCCCGGGGCGCATCGCCGACGGCGGCAAGGCGCTCGCCTCGGACGGGGACGTGCACGTCCGCCTGCCGGAAGCGCGGCCGGCGTTCGATGGCCGCAACGTGCTGCTCGGCGTGCGCCCGGAGCACTTCGAGACCTGCGAGCCTGGCGCCGCGTTGCTCAGTCCCGACATCGACTTCATCGAGCTGCTCGGCTCGGATTCGCTGGTCTACGGCCACCTCGGCGCCGACAAGTCGGGCGTGCGCATGGCGGCGCGCCTGCACATCTCGATGGTGGCGAAGGAAGGGCGCCTGCCGCTGCGCTTCTCGGCGCAGCACATGCACCTGTTCGACCCGGAAAGCGGCAAGCGGCTCGAGGCGTAATGCGCTGGCCTTACCCGAGGATCCTCGCCCACCGCGGCGGCGGCACGCTCGCGCCGGAGAACACGCTCGGCGCGATCCGCCTCGGCGCGAAGATGGGTTTTCAGGGCGTGGAGTTCGACGTGATGCTGGCGGGCGACGGCACGCCGGTGCTGATGCACGACGAGACGCTGGAGCGCACCACCAGCGGCCGCGGTCACGTGGCGCATCTGAGCCACGCGCAGATGGAGGGCTTCGACGCGGGCGAGGGCGAGCGCATCCCCAGCTTCGAGGAGGCCGCGCGCCTGTGCCGCGAGCTCGGGCTGTGGGCCAACGTCGAGATCAAGCCCGCGCGCGGCTACGAGCGGCGCACCGGCGATGCGGTCGCGCGCCTGGCGGCGGAGCATTGGCGCGGCGCGCCGCTGCAGCCGGTGCTGTCCTCCTTCTCTCCGGTTGCGCTATTGGCCGCGCGGCAGGCCGAGCCGCAGTTGCCGCGCGGATTGCTGGTCGGGCGCATTCCGCCGCGCTGGCGCGAGATGCTGCAGGACCTCGAGTGCATCGCGCTGCACGCGAACTACCGCACGCTCAACGCGCGCATCGTGGAGGAGGCGCATCGCGGGGGAACCGCGGTGCTGGCGTGGACGGTGAACGACCGGCGCGCCGCGCGCAAGCTCCTCGGCTGGGGCGCGGATTGCCTGGTGACGGATCGCCTCGACCGGATCGCGCCGGGCTTCGGCTAGCGCGGCGCCTGCAGGCGCCGGCGCAGGAAGCGCATCAGGCCGCCGAGCAGCGGCAGCTTGGCATACAGCTCCTCGGCGGTGTCCCAATAGTCGCGGTGGTAGACGACCTTGCCGCGGTGATTGAAGCGCAGGTGCGATGCGCCGCGCACCAGCATCGCGCGCTTGCCCCTGCGGAAGCTGAATTCCCAGGTCAGCAGCGCGCCCTCGTCGTCGACGACGCGCTCGAGCACCCGGAAGCGCGGCTCCGCCACCTGCTCGAACATGTGCGCGAACACGCGCCGGATCGCCTCCAGGCCGCTCGCCTCGTTGAAAGGGTCCTTGAACCAGGCGTTGGCGGCGTAGTGCTCCCCGATGCGCGCCAGGCTCTCGCGCGTCAGCGACTCGTACCACGCGGCGAGCGCGGTCACAGACCCGTGAACTTGCGCACGCACCAGAAGTACAGGGGGTAGGGGAACAGGTTGAGGAGCTTCAGCAGGCCGGAGAAGCGCCGCGGGAAATGGATCTCGAAGGCGCCGCGCTCCAGGCCCGCCACGATCGCGCGCGCCGCCGCCTCCGCCTTGATGAGGAAAGGCATCGGGAAGCGGTTCTTCGCGCTGAGGGGCGTCTCGACGAACCCGGGATTGACGAGGTATACCGCCACGCCGCGTGAGCGGTAATCGAGCCACAGCGACTCCGCGAGGTTGATGAGCGCCGCCTTGCTCGCGCCGTAGGCGAGGCTGTTGGGCAGGCCGCCGTAGCCCGCCACGGAGGACACGAGGCCGACGCCGCCGCCGCTCTTCAGGTGCGGCTGCGCCGCGGCGAGAAGGTTGAAGGCCCCCGTGAGATTCAACTCGATGATGCCGCGCACGGCGGCGAGGTCCAGGTCCCAGGGCCGCATCTCCCGGTAGGTCCCCGCGAAGTTCAGCGCCAGGTCGATGCCGCCCAGCGCGCTGGCGACATGGCCGGCCGCCGATTGCATTGCTTCCGCGTCGGTGACGTCTGCCGGAACGATCAGCGCGTTCCCTGCGAAGCGCTCGTGCAGCGCCTGCGCCGAACGCGCCGAGACCGCGACGCGCGCCCCGCGCCCGATGAGCAGCGCGGCGGTGGCGGCGCCGATGCCGCTCGAGGCGCCGACGATCCAGACGCGCCGGCCCGCCCAGGAAGCGATGCGTGGATTGAGCGCCATCACCCGCGCCTGCGGAAGGCGATGAACACCTCGCCGAGGCGGATGCCCCACTTCGACATCACCGAGCGGTTGAGCATCACGCGCTCGTCCTGCAGGTACATCCAGTCGTCGAAGTCCACGTGCCAGGTCCGGCCGTCCACCTCGAGCGCCAGCACGTAGCGCCAGCGCAGGGCGTTGCCCGCGGCCTCGCCGCCGGCGGCGCCGACCACGTCCCCGGCGCTGCCGGCGAAGCGCCCGTCGCCCAGGCGCTGGATGCGCCACACGCGCTTCTGCTGCGCGCCGTCGGAGTAGCTGAAATCCTCATCCAGCGTCAGCTGGTCGCCGTCCACCTTGCCGCGAATCACCACGGTGAAGCGCTTCACCACCTTGCCCGAGCGGTCCTCGAACTGCCCCCAGGCGTCCACCGTGCCGTCGAAGTAGCGGAACACGTCGAGTTGCGGCTGCTCGGCGCGGTAGGCGTCGGGACCGAGGGAAGAACACCCTGCTAGGAGGAACAGCAGCGCGGCGGCGAGTCTAGTCATGGGGCACCTTGAGCAGGATGGCAGCGGCGGCGAGCTTGAGCACGCACGGCAGGAGGCAGTAGGCGAAGTAAAGCGCCCCGAGCGCGGCGCCCGCGCCCGGCACGTAGCCCGCGGCGGCGAGCAGCGGCAGCGCGAGACCCGCGGCGAGCGCCAGGTTGAGCTTGGTGGCGAAATTCCACAGGCCGAAATAGGCGCCGGCGCGCGGCTCGTCCGCGCGCGCTCGGATGGCGTCGGCGAGCATGGCGGGAGGCAACGCCAGGTCGCCGCCGAGCGCGAACCCCGAGAGCAGGCAGACGGCGACGAAGCCGGCGATGTCGCCTGGGCCGAGCGCCAGCGCGCCGGCGAACGCCGCAACGCTCGCCGCCATCGAGGCAAACCAGGCCTTGCGTTTGCCCAGGCGGCGCGCGAGCGCGAGCCACAGCGGCAGGCTGGCGGCGCCGGCGAGGAAGTAAGCGGCGAGGAACGCGCCGGCCAGCTGCGGCGCCTGCAGCGCGTCGCTGACGAAGAACAGCACCAGGGTCGCGGGCAGCGCCGAGGCGATGCCGTTGGCGATGAACGCCGCGAACAGCGGGCCGAAGCGAGGGTTGGCGAACGGCGCTGCGAGCGCCGCCAGGCTCAGCGCTTCGCGCGCGGGCGCGCGCGCAGGGCGCGGCGCGCGCAGCAGCGTGACCGCGGCGCACAGCGTGGCGCACACCGCGAGCAGCAGGCTGAAGCGGGCGAGGCCTTGGTCCATGCGCGTTGCGAGCAGCGTAGGCGCTACCGATGCGAGCACCACTCCCGCCAGGCCGAAGCCCTCGCGCCAGGCGGCGACGCGCGTGCGCTCATGCGGCGTCTCGCCAAGCAGCGCGCCCCAGGACTGGAAGGCGATGCTCGCCAGGCTGTAGCCCAGGTACACGGGCACCAGGGCGGCGGCGAGCCACCACCACAAGGCGCCGGGAGGATTGAACACCGCGGCGAGACCGGCCACCAGCAGCGCGATGCCCACGGCGATGAGCAGGCGCGGCCGCTGCAGCCTGTCGGCGAGCGCGCCGAGCAGCGGGTCGACAAAGGCATCCGCCAGGCGCGCGGCAAGCAGCACGGCGCCGAGCAGCGCGAGGTTCATGCCGAGCAGCCCGCCGTAGAGGTTGGGCAGGTGCACGTACACCGGCAGCGCCGCGGCAGCGAGCGGCAGGCCGAGCGCGCCGTAGGCGGCGAGTTGCGCGCGCGCGAGCGTCACGGGCGCCCCAGCAGCGCGGCGCGCAGCTCGGGCGCGCTGGTGCGCGGGTCGAGCCAGATGGCGAAGAAGGCGCGCGAGAACTCCGGGTCCGCGATCTCGCCCAGCGGCTGGCCGTTGCGCAGGAAGCGCGCGCCGCGGCCCGGCAGGTGCTCACCGGCGAGCGTGTCCCCTGCGCCGACGTCGGGAAACAGCCGCTGCATCGCCGCCGACCAGGCGGCGCGCTGCTCGGGCGAGCCGAAGCCCAGGCGCGCGATCTCTTCGTCGGAGCGCGCCGCGATGGCCGGCCCCCGCAGCGCGCGCGCGTAGCGCAGCTCCAGGCGCAGCGGCCGGGCGAAGTCCGGCGCGCCGCCGGGAGTCCACAGCCTTGCCTCGTACACCTTGATGCCGAACCAGCGCAGCGTGCCTTCGCCCAAGCGCGTCATGCCGCTGGCCTGCGCCGCGGTGCAGGCGAGGAACAGGAGCAGGCCGAGCCTCATCGCTTCACCAGCAGGTATTGCACGACGTCGGTGGAACCGGAGGCGAAGCCCGCTTCGCAGTACGCGAGGTAGAACTCCCACAGCCGCCGGAAGCGCTCGTCGAAGCCGAGCGCGCGCGCCTCCTCCCAGCGCGCGAGGAAGCGGCCGCGCCAGGCGGCCAGCGTGCGCGCGTAGTCGGCGCCGAAGCGGTGCACTTCCACCACCCGCAGCCCGGCGGCGGCGGCCTCGAACTCGAAGCGCGCGGGCGAGGGCAGCATGCCGCCGGGAAAGATGTACTTCTGGATGAAGTCGCTGCCGGCGCGGTAGCGCTCGAACAGCGCGTCGTCGATCATGATCGCCTGCACCAGGGCACGGCCGCCGGCGGGCAGGACTTCGGCGATCTTGCCGAAATACGCCGGCCACCAGCGCTCGCCCACCGCCTCGATCATCTCGATGGACACCACCGCGTCGTAGCGCCCGCGCTCGTCGCGGTAGTCGCGCAGCTCGATCGCGGCGTGCGCGCCGAGCCGGCGGCGCGCGTAGGCCTGCTGCTCGGCCGACAGGGTCAGGCCGGTGACGTGGTGGCCGTGCGCGGCGGCGAGCTCCGCGAACGAGCCCCAGCCGCAGCCGATCTCGAGCAGCCGGGCGCCGGAGGCGAGCTCGAGGCGCTCGAGCGCGCGCGAGAGCTTGGCGTGCTGCGCCTGCTCCAGGCTGCGTGCGCCGTCGCCCTGGTACAGCGCGCTCGAGTAGGTCATGGTCGGGTCGAGCCACAGTGCGTAGAACTCGTTGCCGAGGTCGTAATGCGCGGCGATGTTGCGGCGGCTCCCCGTACGCGTGTTGGCGCGCGCCAGGTGCAGCAGGCGGTGCGCGAGGCGCCCGAGGAAGCTGCCGTACAGCGGCCGCTCGAGGGGCTCGCGGTTCGCCGCCAGCAGCGTGAGCAGGCGCGTCAGGTCCGAGGTCGTCCAGTCGCCATCCAGGTAACCTTCTGCGAAGCCGATGTCGCCGGCGCGCAGGATGCGGGTGAAGGCCTGGCGGTTGCGCACCTCGAGGTCGGCGCGCGCGCTGCCGTCGCCGAAGGCGCGCCGCTGGCCGCCCGGCAGCGCGACATCCAGGCGGCCGCGCTCCAGCCGCTCGAGCGCGCGCAGGACCAGGGCGGCGCTCATCGCGAGAGCCCCTCGGCGGGCGGCACGGGCTTGCGGAAGAACGGCACCCGCTTCAGCCACAGGCGCAGGGCCTGCCAGTGGATGCGCCCCATGATCGCGAAGGTCATGAGCGGATGGGTGAGAAAGGCGGCGGCGAGCCGGGCACGCGTCAGCGGCTGCGGCCGGCCGGAGATGCTGGTGTAGAGCAGCGGCCCGGCGTCGTCGAAGTAATCGATGCGGGCGAGGCGCAGGCGGGCGCGCGCCTCGAAGCGGAAACGGTAGCGCCCGGAGACCGGGAAGAAGGGCGAGACGTGGAACACCTTGCGTGCCTCGAGTGCTTCGCCGGCGCGCAGCAGGTAGGCGTGGCGCTCGCCGAAGGTGTTGTTGACCTCCGCCAGTACCGCTTGCAAGCGCCCGTTGCGGTCCTCGCAGAACCAGAAGCTCACTGGGTTGAAGACGTAGCCCAGCACGCGCGGAAAGCAGTGCAGCCACACTTCGCCGTCGGCCTCGATGCCCTCGCGCGCGAGCAGCTGGCGGATCCAGGCGAGCGGGTGCGAGCCGTCGCGCGCGCCGTGATCGCGGTAATGGAAGCTGCACAGGCCCGGCCGGTTCACCGCGATGCCCGCGTCCTCGAGCCGCGTGAGCGGCAGGCGCAGGAAGAAGACGCGGTAGGCGAAACGGTGCGCCACCGGGCGCAGGCGCCGGTGCATGACGTGGCCCGTGAGCAGCTCGGCGCTCATGCGGCCATCCGCAGGGGTTCGGCGCCGAGCGCGCGCGCCACTTCGAGGGCCGACACCAGGCCGTCCTCGTGAAAGCCGTAGCGCGTCCACGCGCCGCAGAACCAGGTGCCGCGCGTTCCCTGGATCGCGGGCAGGCGCGCCTGCGCCGCCTGCGCCGCGGCGCCGAATACCGGGTGCTCGTAGTCGATCTCGGCCACGACCTTGCGCGCATCCGGCTCCCGGTGGGGGTTGAGCGACACGATCACGGGCCGGGCGAAAGGCAGCGGTTGCAGCTTGTTGAGCAGGTAATGCACGCTCACCGGGCGGCCCTCCGGCGTGTCTGCGCCGGCCGTGTAGTTCCACGCCGACCACACGCGCCGGTTGCGCGGCAGGAGCGACGCGTCGCTGTGCAGCAGCGCCCGGTTCTTCTGGTAGGGGATCGCGGCGAGTACCGCGCGCTCTTCGTCGCTCGCGCCGGCGCCGAGCAGCGCGAGCGCCTGGTCGCTGTGGCAGGCGAGCACCACCGCGTCGAAGCTCTCGCCGTTGACCCAGGCCTGCGATTTGCCGCGGCGCAGGTCGCGTACCGGCGTGGCAAGGCGCACGTCGCGCAGGCCGCGCGCCATCTTCTCCACGTACTGGCGCGCGCCACCGGGCACGGTGTACCACTGCGGGCGGTCCGCCAGCTGCAGCAGGCCATGATTGCGGAAGAAGCGCGCGAACGAGGCGAACGGGTACTCGAGCATGCTCCGGGTGGGGCAGGACCAGATTGCCGCCGCCATCGGCAGCAGGTACCAGTCGCGAAACTCCGCGCCGTAGCGGCCCGCGGCGAGGAACTCCCCGAGCGACTGCGCGCCGTGGGCCTGCGGCGCCTCGCGGTTGAAGCGCAGCACGTCGCGCAGCATGCGCAGGAACGCGGGGCGCAGCAGGTTGCCGCGCTGGGCGAACAGCGTACCCAGGCTGGTCCCCGCCCACTCGATCGCGGGGGACTCCAGCGCCACGCTGAACGTCATCTCGCTGGGGGCTGCCGGGACGCCCAGCTCGGCGAACAGGCGCACCAGGTTGGGATAGGTCGCGCGGTTGTAGACAAGGAAGCCCGTATCCACCGGGTGGGTCTGCCCGTCGAGCGTCAACTCGACCGTATTGGCATGGCCCCCCAGGCGGGTATCGGCCTCGAACAACGTGACCGCGTGGCGCCGCGACAGCAGCCAGGCTGCGGCGAGGCCGGAGATGCCCGAACCGACGACAGCGATCCTCATTTCGGGGCCAATACGGGTTGGCGAGGGAAATCGATGCAAGTGGACACTAACCATGTTTGTCGTGGACATAATATTAAAGAGGCGGCATAATATCGAAAAAGACGCCTATGTCAACATATTTGTCCAAGACAAATGAAGACCTCTACGGAATCGCAGCTGTAGAGCGGGAGACCGGCTTCTCCAAGGACACGTTGCGTGTCTGGGAGCGCCGCTATGGCTTTCCGCGGCCTACGCGGGACGCGCATGGCGAGCGGGCATACCCCCAGGAGCAGGTCGGCATGCTGCGGCGCATCCGGCGCCTGATGGACGCCGGCGCGCGGCCGGGCAAGATCTTCGCGGTGGGCGTCGATGCCTACGAGGCCCAGTCCCGCCAGGGCGCGGGTGGCGAGCCGCCGGCGAGTCCCGCCGAGCTGGAACTGCTCAAGGGGCATCGCTCGGCCGAGCTGCGCGCCTCCCTCGAGCAGGCGGCGCTGCGCGATGGCCTGTACCGCTTCGTGACCGAAACCGCGGCGCCTCTCGTGCAGCGCGTCGGCGAGGCGTGGGGGCGCGGCGAACTCCAGGTGTACGAAGAGCACCTGTTCACCGAGCAGTTGCAGGCGGTGCTGCGCGGGGCAATCGCGCGCCTGGCGGGCGCGGGCTCCTCGCCGCGGGTGCTGCTCAGCACGCTGCCCGGCGAGCAGCACGGCCTCGGCCTGCTGATGGTGCAGGCGGTGTGCGCGCTCGATGGCGCCCAATGCGTGTCGCTGGGCACGCAGACCCCGGTGCGCGACCTGGTCGACGCGGCGCGCGCCGAGAACGCGGACGTGCTGGCGCTATCCTTCGCCAGCAGCTATTCCCTGCCGCAGCTGCAGGAGGGGGTGGCGCTGCTGCGCGCGCAGCTGCCCCCGGCGGTGGAGCTGTGGTGCGGCGGCGCGGGCGCGGCGCGCTGGCGGCGTCCGCCCGGCGGCGTGCGCGTGATCGACACGCTCGCCGGCATCCGCGATGCGCTCGGCGCCTGGCGTGGGGCCCGCGCAGCCGTGTAACCCGCCTTGCCGTATATTTGCACCATGCTCTATCCCTCCATTTTCAATTCGCTCGAGCGCGTGCGCTGGAGCCTGCAGGACGACGTGCCCTGGCACGAGTTCGACGCCGCGCGCCTTACGGACGAGCAGGCGCTGACGGTGAAGATGAACGCCATCACCGAGTGGGCGGCGCTGCCGGCCACCGAGATGTTCCTGCGCGACAACCGCCATGACAGCGACTTCTCGGCCTTCATGTCGATCTGGTTCTACGAGGAGCAGAAGCACTCGCTCGCGCTGATCGAGTACCTGCGGCGCTTCCGCCCGGCGCTCGTGCCCACCGAGGCGGAGCTGCACGCGGTGCGCTTCACGTTCGATCCGGCGCCGCCCGAGCAGACGCTGATGCTGCACTTCTGCGGCGAGATCCGCCTCAACCACTGGTACCGCTGCGCCGCCGACTGGCACACCGAGCCGGTCATCAAGCACCTCTACGGGCTGATCGCGCGCGACGAGGCGCGCCACGGCGGCGCCTACCTGCAGTACATGAAGCGGGCCCTGGAGAAGGGCGGCGAGGCGGTGAAGGCGTCTTTCGCCAAGATGGGACTGCTCATGGCGGCGGCGGGCCGCTCGGGCAAGCCGCTGCACCCGACCAACCTGCACGTGAACCAGGCGCTGTTCCCGAACGACACAGTGCAATCGAGGCTGCCCGACCCCGAATGGCTGGGACGCTGGCTCGATTCCCAGATCCGCTTCGACCGCGAGTGGGAAAAGAAGGTCTCCGACATGATCCTGCTCAACCTGTCGAAGCTGTTCGACGCGCCGATCCGCACGCTGCAGGACCTGTCGCGCTTCCGGCGCTCGCTCGCCGCCGCCTGAGGGCGGCTACTCGGCGAGCAGCGTCTCGATGGCGGCGACGAGCTTCGGGTCGCCGGGGGCGACTTTCGTGTCGAAGCTCATCACCTTGCTGCCGCTGCGGTCCACCAGGTACTTGTGGAAGTTCCAGCGCGGCGCCGCACCGCCGGCGCGCGCCAGCTCGGCGAACAGGGGATTGGCCTGCGCGCCGCGCACGCTTGACTTGCCGAACATCGGGAACTCGATGGCGTACTGGTTGACGCAGAACGCGGCGATTTCCTGGTTGCTGCCGGGCTCCTGCCCGCCGAAGTCGTTGGACGGAAAGCCGAGCACCACCAGGCCGCGGCCGCGGTACTGGCGGTACAGCGCCTCCAACCCCTCGTACTGGGGCGTGTAGCCGCACTGGCTGGCGGTGTTCACCACCAGCACCACCTTGCCCGCGAACTCGCACAGCGAGCGCGTCCTGTCGTGGATGTCGGGCATGCTGCGGTCGAGCAGGGCGGGGCAGGCGGCGGCAGCGGGCATGGCGCAGGTCGCGAGGAAGACGAGACTAAAAAGGCAGCGGCGCATCGGGTTTCAGGGGCTGCAGCGCGGCGCGGAACTCCTGCTGGATGCGCGCGAGCGCTTCTTGCGTATCGCCTTCGAAGCGTAGCACGACCACCGGCGTGGTGTTCGAGGCGCGCGCCAGGCCGAAGCCGTCGGCGTACTCGACGCGCACGCCGTCGATGGTGAGGATGCTCTTGGCGCCGGGGAAACGCGGTGCGGCCTGCAGCTTCGCCACCAGCGCGTGCGGCTCGCCTTCGTCGAGCTTCCAGTTGAGTTCGGGCGTCGAGGGCGCGTTGGGCAGCGCCTTGAGCACCGCGTTGCCGTCGGCGGCGCGCGACAGGATCTCGAGCAGGCGCGCCCCCGCGTACAGCGCGTCGTCGAACCCGTACCACCGCTCCTTGAAGAAGGTGTGCCCGGACATTTCCCCGGCGAGCGGCGCGCCGGTCTCGGCCAGCTTCGCCTTG
>Ga0137450_1000024_pt1 | contig 10942 bp, 40 predicted proteins | sample EasRivERMGT454_2_FD_102313 | JGI IMG/M metagenome (GOLD analysis project Ga0137450, IMG submission 102313) | Soil microbial communities from meander-bound floodplain in the East River, Colorado, USA - East River MetaG ERMGT454_2 | ecosystem: Environmental > Terrestrial > Soil > Floodplain ... | reverse complement strand
TGCATGTTGTTTTCGGGGGAAAGCTTGCCAATAAGGGAGTTATTACTCATATTGATACCTCAATTGATGGTTATGGTCATGAGAATTCTTATTTCGTGACTGAATTGGGTTATCGGTATAATTGCCAGCATTTTGCTCAGAAGCCTGTTGATACTACAACTGTTAAGGTTTCTAAGATGGAGGGATTTTGATGGCTATTGTTGATGTTGATCATTCAATTGCTAAAAACATTGCCCGTAAAGCTAATGAAATCTACGGTACTGATTATGTTGTAAATTGGGCTTACATTGATGTTCGCCGCAATTTTGTTTACAACGGGTCAGAGTATCTTGCTAGGATTAGGAATGGGATTGTTTATTTTGATCGCACTCCTTCTGATATGGTTAAGATTGACTTTAGTATTTTCTATGATGACGGGGGCCAGTAATGTTTACTGGAAGCATGAATGAATTCATGGAAAGAGTTCTTACTGTTTTCCCAAATGCCGAAGTTAAAGAAGATAGTAAGGGACAACTGATCGTTTATACTAGCTGTTACCAAAAAGGTGATGATTCGATCAACAATAACAACTATGTTCAGGAGTATTCAGTATGAATGATCTAACTTTGGCGAAGATATGGAATATTCTTATCAATTATCCTCGCCTCCCGTTTAAGCAAGTTGCTAAGCGTTGCGGTGTTCCTGAAATTGAAGTTGCTAAGGCTGCATCTTTAATGGGTAAATTCGCCAACAAGGAAAGGCATTTTTAATGGGTTATTATGTCGTAATGGAATATCGGGACAATTGGCCCGGTAATACTAATTTCTTCACCTATGATTACGATGAAGTTTTAGTTGCTATTGGTGCGGCGAGTAATGACATTAAAGTTAGCGTCACTACCTTAGAAGTAAAGAGTTGTGAGGTTTATCCATGAATGTTTCTGATGCTGATGAATTTGATTATTCGGCACTCGTTGACCCTTTTTTAAGTGGGGCTAGGAATAAGGATAATGATATGGGGATCAGGGGCCGTATCATTGCTTATTCTTATGCTACGGTTTATGAGCCGGATCAAGAAAAGCGTGAAGATTATGTCCTTGAACTAGTAGAAGTATTACGGGAGATTAAATGAGTATGACTATGGTAGACAATCTCCAGAACGATAAATATCTGGAGGGTTTAGAAAAAGGTGTTGAAATTGCTTCTACATATGGGGATATGAATTACATCCCCGCTATTTTCTACCCTAGTTCTGAATGGGAATTAGGTTTTTACACCGGCTATTGGACTATCAAAGGACATTAAGATGGCTGAGCTTATTAAGCTTGAGGAAATTGTTGTTGATCGTGATGCCGAAATTCTTGAGATTGCGATTGATTATCATAAGGAACTTTGTGGTTGCAAGAACTTTGAGGATGAGCTTGCTCCTTATATTGAGCGTGTGACTGAACTTTATGACAAGGGAGAATTTAATGTTTGAGGTTCCTAAGTGGGTTAAGAATGCTGGAGCTATTGGTAGCTGGACATTGTGGATTGGATTTGTTGTTTATCTTTTGGGATGGGTTGTGTCTCCAGTCTTTTTCTTCGCCTCAACAATTATCTTCATCGTTAGTATTGTTTGTAATGTTAGTGGTGGCCTTTGGTATCAGCGTGATATCAAGCGTATGGATCGAGAAGGATATTAATAATGTCTCTCAACTTTGATACTTCTAAGCTAAAGGACCCTGATATTGCTTGGACTGGAGAAGCTTCTTCTGTTCTTTGCAATGCTATTGTCCCTTCTCTGATGTTTATTGAGATTGGTCAGATAACTGAGGATAATGCTGACGAAGTTTATGCTCGTTTACATATGCTTGAGCAGATTTGTGGTGCAAATAGACTGAAGTTTGATGAAGATGGTGGTGATCCTGAGCCTGTTTATATTACCCCCGAGGAAGTAGAGTCTTTCATTGGCCTTACTTGCAATGTTATGACTGAGAATCGTTCCAGTTTTTATTCGGGGATTGTAAAAGGATCGCTTGATGAATACAAGCGTAATTACCAGCACATTATCCGTAGTAATTCTAGAGAGAATGAGCTATAATGGGAGTCGCTAGTAAATCTTCAATGGAAATTGAGAAGGGGCTGGATGAAATTTCTGATCTTGTTGGTGAGTGTCTAGCTACTACCAGTTTTCTAGATTGTGATCCTTATTACGAAGATTCTCTTGACAGAAATCTTGTTGCAATCCGTGATAAGATTGCCCATCTAAGGAACTAAGATGCCACTAAATGAATATTCTAATGATCAAGTTGAACAAATTATACTAGAGGCATTAAATGAGCTTGACGATCTCAAGACGCATTTAAGTATGTTTCCAGAAGCAGGTCAATATTTATATATTGATAATCTTGAAGAGAAACTTAAAAGTCTCTTAGTTTAAAAAACTTAGGCGAGGATACTAGGTTCACAAAAGGGTTTAGTTTGCACCCTACCTATATTGCGCCTTTTAACATCGGGGCTGGGAATCCGATGGGGAATAGAGAGGATAAGCGTATCCTCTACTCTCTATTCTTTTACCGTGAATAAAGTTAGGTTTCTCATAAATTACCGGTTATTGGGTGAGTGTAATAGGAACCTCTTCCTAACTTTACAAGGGAGTGTATTCCAATTGGCAGAGAAAATTGTTTCAAAAGCAATAAAGTGTGGGTTCGAATCCCACCACTCCTACTTATGAATCTTTATGATATGCCAATAGGAACTATTGTAGAAGGGGTCAATAGAAATACAATATCCGGCATGGATATAGTTTTTATAAAAAAGAGTAGTACTCAATATCAGGTCATTGAATCTAGAACTAATCCTGATATCCCATATACAGAGTATCCTTTTAATGATGGTTCAATTTGGAATGCTCATGATGTTGAAATTCAATTTGAGGAAGTTGTTATTCATGGAGTGAAGGATGCCACCTAGTGAAATAGATGATATTGAGGTTGGTAATCTCATAGAAATTATTTATGAATCGACTAGCATGAGTGAACATATTTTTGCTGTGAAAATGGAATATAATTATCTTGTTATTGAAACGATTAGTGGTAACTATTTTAAAAAAGATTACGAATACCCAAATAAGGACTTAAATCCTAGATCAGTGGTCATTGACCACGGAAAGTGGATAGATAATGGCTAAGACAATAGAAATGAGTAGGTGTCGTTATGTTATGGACGCTAGTGAAAGGCCTCCAGTTCATTTTGGTTTTGGTGTTGTCTTTCATTACAATGACAAAGCTGAGCTTTTCACGATTATTAATGACGGTGGAGAGGTTGTTCAGAAGGGTGACGGGCTAGTTTATTTCCCCGAAAATAAGGTGAAGTAATGACTATCAAGATGACCAGATCGCATTTTGAATTGATTGCTGATACTATTTCAGCAACAGAGATGGATGCTGCTACCAAGGCAGATATTGCAATGAATTTTGCAAGTGTTTTACATGATACTAACTCTGCTTTCAATGAGGAAATTTTTCTTTATCGTTGTGGTGTAACTGATGAAGATGGTGCGGTTGTATGTCATTACACTGATAATAATGTAGAGGATCATTACGTGTAATGGCTGACTATCAATTAGATCATCCAAGAAATGTTAGCAAGAGAAATCTGGCGTGGATGAAAAATCATCCTGAACAACAAGATAGAAGATGCTCTCATGGATTTGATGTAGGAGTTCCTAGAGCTACTGAAGAAAAAGAAACTGGTATCGGTTGTCTTTGTCCACTAGAACTATTGGAGAATGAGAATGTGGAGACTTAGAAATAACAAGATCGTTAGATTCATTCAGCGGGGGAAGAAGGGATATGATTCCACTGCTCATTGGAGTGCTGATAATTATCTTGCTGGTGTCATTGCTGGTGTGTTGAATGATCTTGCTGATCATTCTCACGGTACGCCTATGCTTTCTGCATATATCATTGACGATAGTGATCCAACAAATCCCGAAATGGACCATGAATTATGGATAAATGATATCAGATATGCTGCTGGCGTTCTTAAGTGCTATAGTGACTATCAGTTTGATAGTCCGTTTGATTGTCCTGGCGAAGATGAGATTGCAGAAGTGTTTGGCTGGCTTGGAAAAAATTGGGGAGGTTTGTGGGACTGATGAATGACAAAACTTGGAATGATATGGTAAATAACCACACTTGGACTGTGCAACTTGGAAAGGATAAGTCTGCTTACAAGGTTAGGTGGCGTTTAGATACTGAGAGTCAGGCTATTTTTTATTATAATTCGCTGAATATTGGATACGGATACAAGAAGCGTCTGGTTAATCCTGATGGAAAGATTGTTGCTAGGGAGTTTTCATGAGGTATTGGACTGCCGATCTTCATTTCGGCCATCAAAACATCATCGACTATGAAAATAGGCCATTTGATGATGTTGAAGAAATGAATGAAGCAATGATAAATACATGGAATTCAGTTGTCCGTGATCCTGATGATGAGGTTTGGGTTGTTGGCGATTTTGCGCTAGGGAAAATTGCTGATACTCTTCCTCTTGCTTCCCGCCTTAATGGGAAAAAGATTCTTATTTGTGGTAATCATGATCGTCCTTGGCATGGTCATAAGATAAAGAATCGGCGTGGGTGGAAGGAAAAGTATATCGACGCTGGCTTTGAGGAAGTATGGATTGATGGTGCGGCTAGTACACATATTGGCACTACAGAAGTAATTGTAAATCATTTTCCTTATGCGGGTGATTCCCGTAATGAGGATCGTTTTATTGAGCATCGGCCTAAGGATTGTGGTTTTTGGCTGATTCATGGTCATGTTCACTCTATGTGGATTGTCAAAGATAAGATGATTAATGTAGGTGTTGATGTTTGGGATGGATGTCCTGTTTCAGACGATGAAATTGATGAAATTATACGAAAGGGTTTTCATTGATGAATATTCTGTTAATTATTTTAGCCCTACTCGCTAGCTTTGTTTTTGGCGGTTTTATGGGTGCACTGTTTGGCTATTGGGGGCTTATTCCTGCTTTTGCTTTTGGGTGGTTTATTGGAAGAGTTATTTTTAGGCTAGCTTTTGGAGATGATAATGTCTAAGACAAACGTTGAACTTGAGAGGTTTAAGGAGACAGTTAAGGAGGCTGCTCTTGAATATCAAAGCCCGTATATTTCTCGTGATTGTATCAATGGTTTTCTTGATAGGATAGGCATTGATCCTAGTGGCCCCATGATTAAGGCTTCTTTTAGGGTTGATATCACAGATTTCGATGTTGATGACTATGCTAATGCATATGGAGAAAGTTCACTTATCGACATTATAGAAACTTTATTTGGTGATGGTGAACTTTTTAGTTATGGGAATATTCGTATAGAAGAGGTAAAAAATAATGAATAATGGGTTGTTGGCTATTTTTGTTGGATTGACTATACTGTTTGTAGGGATGGCGTGGGCAATGATGATTGCTTATGGCATGATGGCTGCTTATGGTGCTCTTACTGGCACTTTATCTTTTACGCAGTCATTGGCTGTTTGTGGTGCAACGTATGGTATTGCTCTCCCGGCCTATATTGTAGGAGGTTCTATTCTTAAGAGTGCGTGAATGTATTGACACATATGTATTATTGACTTTTGTTGGGCTACAAGAAGTTCAGCACCATGCGCTATGGTTAAAAGAACAAGAAGTCCCCATTGTTTCTTGTTCAGCTAATCACATAGCGCGTGGTGTTGAACCAATCGTTGATTTTCTTTATTGGGAAAAACGGAGAAGAGATTTTGGCACGAATAGTAGAGATAACTGATTCATCTAATATCAAGGGGGTGGAGTATTATCCTGAAAGCGTGAGGATGATCGTTCATTTCACTAATGGAGATTCATATAGCTACAACGGTATCGGTCCTGCTGCATTCGGAGCATTAATTGCTGCTGAATCTGTTGGAAAGCACTTCAATCGGATGAAACACAAGTATACTGGTATCAAGGTTTAATGGATTTGTCCTAGTGGCGAAATTGGTAGTACGCGGAGGTCTTAAACACCTTTGAGAGTAATTTCTCGTGTGGGTTCGACTCCCACCTAGGACACTTATGACTTTAAAAAAGGGAGAACTAATAGAAATCTTTAGAAAATATCCTGTCGGCAATGACATAAGGTATATGCTTATAGTCGTGGACCCTCGTGGTCCTCTTGTTGCAGAAGTTGAAGCACATTATGATGATAGATGGCATGATGCAAAAAATCCTATAATGGAAAAGAATATTTTATTTGAGTTAGATACACAATGGTGGGACATATTATCTCATGGTGTATTTGAAGATCCTACTTATCGTATTGGGAGTGTTAAATGAAATTTATCGCTAAGCCAGACGCTTCTCAAAGAACAAAAAATCGTTTGAATGAGCATGGTCCTGATTTCTTTGTTGCTGAAGCTTCTAAATCTGTCCCGGCATTAAATGATGCAGAAGGTTTGCTAATAGAGTCAGATGATGGATGGCGTGGATGGGTTCCCGCTGATGAGGTTGCTGTTTATCATGAGGATGAAGATATAGCTTGCTTCGGAGGATACGGGCAGGAGATGAGCAGATGAATTACAGAGTTAAGACAGCTTATGTTGAGGTTGACGAAAGCGGGAACGAAAAATGGGCTGGCTTTAATATTCTTGACACTATTAATAACGTACTTGTGCAGGTCAATCCCGATAAAGGAGATGACGATATTCTGGAGATAAAACTAGCTAACTATAGTTGCTCTAGATCACAGTTTAAAGAGTTTGTTAATACACTTATTCGTGCAGAAAAAACTATGTCAGGAGACAAGTAATGTCTAGCGATAACTTTATTTTGGTAGATAAGCATGATAATAAGTATCGTATTTCGATGCAGTTTGCGTCTTGTGACGAGTATTTCTTCCGGGGCAATGAGGAAGAGTTTGATGCTCTTGAGGAAGCTGTTGATGGTGCTTATGAATGGATGGTTGATACTTCTATCGTAGAGTATGGGATTTCTATCGACCCCCGTTGTTATGAGCAGGATAGTGAAGATGATGAGAAGCTTGAATTTCTGTTGGATTGTGGTAGCTGATGAATAAGCATTTAGAGTATATTGAGAAGAAGGTAATTGAGTTAGATGATGTTGAGGACCCTGTTCCTATTCTTGTCGAGGTGACAAGTATGGTAGGTTCTTTGCCGTTAGATCAGATTAAGGATATTGTAATGTATCTGCTTGGCAGGCTACATGATTCTAGACAGGAAGAGTAATGTTTTATCTGGTCGCCATATTGATATTGGGAATTTATATTTGTGCTGTAATTTATTTTTCTACGCCTCATAAAGATGAGGGTTTAACTGAACTTAGACGGATAAGAGAAGAGAGCTTAACTGATCTTAGACGGATAAGAGAAGAATCTAAAAGAGTTAAATGCGGCTCCGGTTATTCAGATGAGCATATTGCTAGAGAATTAGCATACGCTGATCTTAAAGAGATTGAGAAAGCTGTAGGCTTGTGGGAACCTGTCATTGAGAAAGAAATTATTCCCGCCCAATATCATACACAGATTGTTCTTGATACAATTGAGTGTTCGACTTTTGGCGGGGAGAGTTGGGATATCCCTACCGCTACAGAATATAGAACAGAAGAAGTTTTATTCCCCGAGAAGATCATCGAAAAGATCATTGATTGGAAGCCTATTGAGGGATTTATTCCCTAGGGAGAGCTATGACCTATAAGATTATTCGTTTCTTTGCAGATTATAACCAAGAGCACCGTATTATTGATACTGGATTGACTCTTGAGGAAGCTCAGGAGCATTGTCAAAGCGATGATACTCATGCTATTGATGAATTTGGTGAGGTTGTTTGGTTTGATGGGTATGAAGCTGAATGAAAGAAATTACTATCTATTACGTCGGTGAGACTGCCGATCAAGCAATCCTTGGATTGCCATTTGATTCTTTTGAGTCGGCAGAAAGTTTTCAGCAGGATAATCCTGGCACGTTGATTTATACAGCTATAGCTTTAGTTGATTTCTCTACAGTGGAGCTTTATGATGAATAGTACACAGTTCTTTTGGATATTCTTGGTGTTATCAGCTATATCAATCTTCATATCCCCCGCTTCGTGGGGATTATTTTGGGGGTTGGCTGTAGGATCAAGACTTACTGCATGGGGAGTTCTTAACAATGAATGATTATGTTGAAATGGCAAAGGAAGCATTGACTCGTCCTTCCGATTTTGGTTGGCATGGGCGTGATGATATGTTTGAATCTTGGGGATTTACTGGTGTTTCATGGTACCCAAATGGTGGTGGTTTGGATGAGGTTGAAAGTATCCTCAAGCAGTCAAACTTTATTTGCATAAAGCAATTTCTTGAGGGTAAGTTCCCTGATTCTGAGAACATTGAAGAAATTGGCATGAATCATTGGGCTGCTGGCAATGTTGATACCCTTATTTGTAAGGTGATAAACGTTGATCCTCCTGACCAGAATAATCTTGATGAGGATGATATTTCCGATGAATTTAAGGAGATTGTCGATATTGTTGTTTCTTTGCGGGATGACTATCCTATCTTCAATGAGGAAGATTTTTCTGAGCGTGAGAGTCAGTTTCATTATGAGTGTTTCGTTGACAATCTTCCCTTTGAGGTTGATAAGACTAAGGCAGATATCATTCATGGTGAGTTGATTGATTCTGGCTTTGATGTTAATTATGATGGCATCCATAATGATGATATCTTCATTGCTGCTTATGCTGCTGGTGCAGAGGATCATAAGAATTGCGGGGAAGAATGGGAGGCTTGGGAGTTCTTAAATCCTTCTGAGGTTACTAAGCGTTATCAGAATAATTGGAAGAATGCTGGGCAGATGGAGCTTGTCAATGCGGCTTAAGACTACGTTGGTAACATTATTGTTAACGGTCCTAGTTATAGGACTTATTGTTGCCATGATTTTTGTGCCGTATATCATGTTAGGTGTCGGTGTTCTTCTTCTTGCGGCATGGATGTTTATGATTGTTTATGAGATTGTTGCTGAATGGCTAGATGAGTAATGTTCCCATGAAATTATACTTAGTACGAATTAAACAGGTACAATGTAATCAGTACATTACAAGGTAGGAAAATGGACATTATTGAAGCACAAAAATTTCTAAATGAGGTTGAGTCATGGCATGTTATTGAGTGCATTCATGACAGTGGCTTTAGGGAAATATTTGTCAAAAACGAGTTAGAGAAATTTCTTTATTTAGAATATTGCGGGCCATATGAGGAAGATAGTTGGGATTTTACAAAAGGATTCGGCTTTACTCTTGATTGGCATTCTGTTGCTAGCCTGGGCACAGAAATTATAGATCATGGATATTGTGGTTTTGATGTCCTTCAAAAAATTAATGAAAACCATGTAACACCATGACCACTAAAAAAGCATTTGACGACGTAGATTTTTATCATGTCATTGAGTGTATCTATGATAGTGGTGTAACAGAAATTTTTATAAAAAAAAATGACGAAGATTTTCTTTGGGTCGAAAGAATTGATCATGATACGAATCGTTCGTGGCTTAAAAAAGCTCGAATAGTCATTTCAGATGAGATAGTTGCAAGTAGCTGTACTGAGATTGTTGATCATGGCCCGGTTTCTAATATTTTATGGGTTGAGCTTACTCCGTCAGATAAAGATTGGATGACTGATCTTTCATGAGTTTTGGATTGGAGAATTATGGGATACGAAGATGAATTTGCAAAGTTAGAGGAACGTTTTGATTTCTTAATTGCTAATGATATACGCAAAGATTCAGGTGTAGCATTGAAAATGGGGGAGATTACCCTTGAGGAATGGCAGGCAATTAATGATAGGGTGGACGAACTAAGGAGTGCTTATAGGAAAGCAGAGTCCGGGGAAGGACTAAGTAGCGGCACAGTTGTTTTTCTGCGTAAAAAGGATGTTGATGAGCCATGAATTTTGGAATCCGAATTACTTTTTTGCGGGGGAAGTGAAAGCATATTAAATGAATTCTGATAACGATGGGTGTGGTAATGATATGATTATTTATGTAGCGGCAGTAGTAATTGTTGTGGCTTTAACGTATTTTATTTGGCATAAAAATCCCAAGGGGGACTGATGACTTTGCATAAGAAGAACGTTGATAAGTGGCTAGAGGCTATAGAGAATCTTAAGAAGAACTATTCGGGCAAGGAGCATATTCATCTTATTAATGCTATTGGCCATGACTATCAGAAGTGGCGTCTTTCTTTGAAGCAGGTAGATGTTCTTTATTCTGCTATGAATACGGTTCAGCAAGAGCATTATGAAGAGCTTTTTAAGGCAGTGGCTCGGGAATCTTCAACGGAAGAAAGATGTTGGACAATGAATTCAGAATTGGCGAACGCCTTTAAAGCATATAAAAAAGAATTGGTGAAGGTCCATGATTATTCCGGGGGAGAGATATGATTGAAAACAAACATTACAGCGGATTCTTTCATTCAACAGCATTTAGAATAAGCTCTATTGCAATAGTTGTTGCATGGATATTTACATGGATAAATCTTTCTGTTGGCACATTTTGGTTGCTTATTCCCACGACGTTAGCATCATTGGTTGTTATTGCAATGATGATATGGGATGTCAAAAATCCGGGGGAGAAATAATGATCCTAGACATAGATAAAACAACCGAAGAGGACATAGAACAATTAAGAGATTGGGCAGAGGCAAACAGCATAATAAGCGACGAGCTATGGAACATCCTAATAAAAATGGTGGCCCTTCTAGAAGATAAGAAAAGTATAGTAATAGAAGACAAAGAGAAGGTAAGTAATGCTCAGCGGTTTACGGGCAGACACACCTAAATACCCTGTATATGACGTAACGTCTATGAAAAACCTCATATATCGTTCTAAATAACCCCTAAATCTCGTATCGTCTATGCTTTTTAAGCATACGTCTATGAAATACCTAGTATTCTATTCAAAATAGCGTATCGTCTATGGC
>Ga0137450_1000023_pt1 | contig 11189 bp, 12 predicted proteins | sample EasRivERMGT454_2_FD_102313 | JGI IMG/M metagenome (GOLD analysis project Ga0137450, IMG submission 102313) | Soil microbial communities from meander-bound floodplain in the East River, Colorado, USA - East River MetaG ERMGT454_2 | ecosystem: Environmental > Terrestrial > Soil > Floodplain ... | reverse complement strand
GACCGGCCGATTCATCTGAGCTTGTGGTATCCCACGGATCAGAAGGAATCTCCAGTCAACTACGGCATCAGTGCTGGCAGCGCCGCAACTGGCGCCAAACCGGTTGGAGACCGGCTGCCCATCGTTCTGCTGTCGCACGGCGCCATGGGTGCTGCGTCCAACTACTCATGGATTGCGGAGTCATTGGCACGGCACCGGTATGTTGTCCTCGGGGTTTCACACTTCGGCGAGTCCCCGGTTTTTGGGGCGCAATCCGTCAATCCGGCCACGGTCGCCAGGTTTCGCGACCGCACGCACGATCTGAACGTGGCACTTGACTGGCTTCTTACCAAGTCCCGCCTTGCCAGCTCCCTGGATGCATCGCGAATGGCCGCGATAGGCCACTCATCCGGAGGCGCAACGGCTCTGATGTTGGCAGGCGCAAGATTCTCCTTTTCGCAGATTTCTGCATACTGCAGTTCAGGTGCGGCAAGAGTGGATAAGGGCTGCTGGTACGGGACTCCGAGCGCGGATGCGGCAGCGCGCCAATTGCCAGAGCCCGCGTCTCGACCCATTCGCGCTGTCGTTGCTCTGGATCCGGCAGTAGGGCCAGGATTTGTTGAGGACTCTTTGCGGAATCTGAAGAGCACCTTGTTGGTAGTAGGTTCTGTGGAGAACGACTTTCTGCCCTACGAAGCTCATGCTGGGCGCATAGCAAAGGCCAAACCCGATGCCGAGGTCGCTCGGCTTGATCATGGTGAGGGTCATTTTGTCTATGTCGATACCTGCGCAGCAAACATCAATGTCATGGGAATCTCACTTTGTACCGATCGTGCAGGAGTGGATCGTGCGGCTGTTCACGCGAGGCTGGCCGCGGTTATAGAGGAATTCCTCTCCAGGCAGCTGGCTAACTAACTCTGCTCTGCAGCGCAGCCTGGAACCACAAAGCGCAGATCGCTAAGCCGTGCCGGGCTCCGCGGCCGGAACGCGCCGCCGGTTGACGCTACAATCCGGCGCATGGAGCGCCGCGCGTTTCTCAAGTTCTGCGCCGCCTCGGCCGCGGCGGCAGAGTCCTCGGCGTTTGCCGCCGACGCCCGCCCGCAGCTCTACGGGCGGGTCCGGCTGGTCGGCGAGAGAGGCGAGCCGCTGCGCGCGAAGAACATCCCCGCGAACCGCAACCTGATCTTCCAGTATCCCTACGCCGCGACACCCTGCTTCCTGCTCAACCTCGGCCGGCCGGCCAGGGCCGCGGCGCTGCTGAAGACCGCCGACGGCAAGCCCTACGAATGGCGCGGCGGCGTCGGCGCCCAGCGCTCGATCGTCGCCTACTCCGCGATCTGCGCCCACAAGCTGACCTATCCGACGCGCGACATCAGCTTCATCAGCTTCCGCGCCGAGAAGACCAGGGGCAACCGGCACGCCAACGTGATCCACTGCTGCTCCGAGCACAGCCAGTACGACCCGGCCGAGGGCGGCCGCGTGCTCGCCGGCCCGGCGCCGCAGCCGCTCGCCGCGATCCTGCTCGAGCACGACGCGGCAAGCGACGAGCTCACCGCGGTGGGCACGCTCGGCGGCGAGATGTTCAACGAGTTCTTCGCCAAGTACGAGTTCCGCCTGGCGCTGGACAACGGCGGCGCGCCCAAGCGCCCGGTGGCCGGCAGCGCGGTGGTGACCGAGCTCGAGAATTACTGCAAGCAGCAAGTGAAGTGCTGAAGCAGCTCGGCCCCGGCGAGGCGTTCCCGCCGGTCGAGAAAGCGCTCAAGGATCCCAACGGCCTGCTCGCCATTGGCGGCGACCTCTCGAGCGGCCGGCTGCTGGAGGCCTACCGGCACGGCATTTTCCCCTGGTACGCCGGCCACCAGCCGATCCTGTGGTGGTCGCCCGACCCGCGCATGGTGCTGGTCTGCGCCGAGCTGAAGGTGAGCCGGTCACTCGCCAAGAGCGTGCGCAACAAGGGCTACGAGGTGCGCATCGACACGGCGTTCCGCGAGGTGCTGGCGGGCTGCTCGGGTCCCCGCGATGACGGCGGCGGCACCTGGCTCGGCGAGGAGATGCGCAAGGCCTATTTCGCACTGCACCGCGCAGGCCACGCGCACTGCTTCGAGACCTGGCGCAAGGGCGAGCTGGTCGGCGGCCTGTACGGCGTGGCGCTCGGGCGCATGTTCTTCGGCGAGTCGATGTTCTCGCGCGCTACCGACGCCTCCAAGGTGGCGCTGGTCGCCCTGGTGGAGGAACTGCGCCGGCGCGCCTTTCCGCTCATCGACTGCCAGGTGCGCACGCCGCTGCTGGCGTCGCTGGGCGCCCGCGAGATCCCGCGGCGCTCGTTTTTGCGCGAAATCGCAGCGTTGGTAAACTACGCCGAGGCTCCTGGGAAATGGACACGTCCAACGGAACCCGATGTCCCGGCTGAATGACCTGCCGCATGCGGTACTGCAGTTCTACGTCACCGCGCCCTATCCGTGCAGCTACCTGCCGGACCGGATGGCGCGCTCGCAGGTCGCCACCCCCAGCCACCTGATCAACACCGAGCTGTACGGCGACCTGGTCAAGTCCGGTTTCCGCCGCAGCGGCATCTTCACCTACCGCCCGCACTGCGACGCCTGCCGCGCCTGCGTGCCGGTGCGCATTCCCGTGGCCGAATTCGTCGCCACCCGCTCGCAGCGGCGCGCGTGGAAGGAGCACGCCGGCCTGACGGCGCACGTGCAGCCGCTCAAGTTCCGGCTCGAGCACTACGCGCTCTACCTGCGCTACCAGTCGCGCCGCCATTCCGGCGGCGGCATGGACAACGACAGCCGCGACCAGTACTCCCACTTCCTGCTGCAGAGCCGCGTGGACACGCGGCTGGTGGAGTTCCGCGACCAGGGCCAGCTCGTCATGGTGTCGATCGTCGACTACCTGCCCGACGGCCTGTCTTCGGTCTACACCTTCTTCGAGCCGGAGCGGCGCGGCGCGAGCTTCGGCACCTACAACGTGATCTGGCAGATCGAGGCCTGCCGCGCGGCGGGGCTGCCCTATCTGTACCTCGGCTACTGGATCCGCGAGAGCCCGAAAATGGCCTACAAGTCGCGCTTCATGCCGATCGAGGGCTTCACCGGCGGCGGCTGGCGGCGCATGAGCGAAAGCGACCTCGCCCGCATGCGCTTCTGAGGATGCTGTATGCGCTGGCGCGGCCGCTGCTCTTCGCCCTCGATCCCGAGACCGCCCACGCACTGACGCTGGAGCTGGCCGACGCGCCGCTGCGCCTGGGACTGCTGCGCGTCGCGCGCGTGCCCGGCGCCCCGGCGCGCGCCATGGGGCTCAATTTTCCCAACCCCGTGGGCCTCGCCGCCGGCCTGGACAAGAACGCCGCGCACGTGGACGCGCTCGCCAGGCTCGGTTTCGGCTTCCTCGAGGTGGGCACCGTGACGCCGCGGCCGCAGCCGGGCAACCCGCGGCCGCGCCTGTTCCGGCTGCCGGCTGCGCAGGCGCTCATCAACCGCATGGGCTTCAACAACGTCGGCCTGGACGGGTTTCTCGAGAACCTGGCGCGCGCGAGCTGGCGCGGCGTGCTGGGCATCAACATTGGCAAGAATTTCGACACGCCGCTGGACCAGGCCGGCGACGATTACGCCGCGTGCCTCGAGCGCGTCTACGCGCGCGCGAGCTACGTCACGATCAACATCTCCTCGCCCAACACGCAGGGCCTGCGCGCGCTGCAGGGCAAGGACCAGCTGGACGCCCTGCTCGCGCGGCTCGCCGCGCTGCGGCAGCGCCTCGCCGACCGGCATGGCCGGCGCGTGCCGCTCGCGCTGAAGGTGGCCCCCGAGCTCGAGCCGGCGCAGGTGCAGGCCATCGCCGATGCGGTGCGCCGCCACGGCATCGACGCGGTGATCGCCGCCAACACCTCCGTCTCGCGCGAGGGCGTCGAGGGCCTGGCGCACGCGGGCGAAGCCGGCGGCCTGTCGGGCGCGCCGATCCGCGCGCGCGCCACTGCGACGCTCGCCGCGCTCGCCGCCGCGCTCAAGGGCGAGTCGGCGCTGATCGGCGTCGGCGGCATCCTGCGCGGGGAGCATGCGGTGGAAAAGCTCGCGGCCGGCGCTACACTGGTGCAGTTGTACACCGGCCTCGTCTACCGCGGTCCCGACCTGGTGAGCGAATGCATATCGGCCTGCCGAGAGAGATCAAGGATGGCGAGTTCCGCGTCGCGTTGACGCCGCAGGGCGTCGGCGCGCTGGCGCGGGCGGGCCACGCGGTGTCCGTAGAGCCGGGCGCGGGCGGCGGCTCCGGTTTCGACGACGACGACTACGTACGCGCCGGCGCACGGCTGGACGACCCTTGGGCGGCGGCGCTGGTGGTCAAGGTGAAGGAGCTGCAGCCCGCCGAGCAGCGCAGGCCGCGCCGTGACCAGACCCTGTTCTGCTTCCAGCATTTCGCGCCGGATGCCGCGCTGCTCGAGTCCGCGCTCGCCTCCGGCGCGACCTACGTCGCCTTCGAGACCGTCGGCGAGGCCGATGGCAGCCTGCCGATCCTGCGGCCCATGTCGCAGATCGCCGGGCGCCTCGCGGTGCAGATCGGCGCCTGGTGCCTGCAAAAGCACAACGGCGGCAGCGGCGTGCTGCTGCCCGGCGTGGAAGGGGTTCCGCCGGGCACTGTCGTGATCCTCGGCGCGGGCAATGTCGGCGCGAACGCGCTGGCGGTAGCGCACGGCATGGGCGCCGCGGTCAGCGTTTTCGCGCGCAGCGAGCGCAGGATGGGACCCTTGCGCAAGCTCTACCCCGGGGTGCGCTTCGCGACTTCGGCCCCGCAGGTTGCGGACGCCGACCTGGTCATCGGCGGCGTGCTGGTGCCGGGGAGCCTCTCGCCCAAGCTCGTGTCGCGCGCCATGCTGCGGCGCATGCGGCGCGGCTCGGCGCTGGTGGACGTGGGCATCGACCAGGGCGGCATCGCCGAGACCTCGCGCCCCACCAAGCACAGCGCGCCCCTCTTCGTCGAAGAGGGCGTCGTGCACTACTGCGTGCCGAACATGCCGGCGGCCTGCGCGCGCACCGCGAGCCTGGCACTGGAGCGGGCCGCGGTGCCCTGGGTGCTCGAGCTCGCTGCGGGCCCCGTGTCGGAGGCGCTGCGCACGGGTTTCCAGGTGCGGGACGGCAAGGTCGTCCACGCCCAGCTCGCGCGCGACACCGGTCGCCCGTACCACGCGACGTGAAGCGCAGCACGGTCGCCCTCGTCGACGAGGCGCGCTGCATCGGCTGCGTGCGCTGCATCGACGCGTGCCCGGTGGACGCGATCGTCGGCGCGCAGGGGCTGATGCATACCGTGGTGGCAAGACTGTGCGTGGGCTGCGACCTGTGCCTGCCCGCCTGCCCGGTCGACTGCATCGACATGGTGCCCGCGCCCGGGCCCTGGACCGCGGCGGACGCCGCGGCGGCGAAAGCGCGCGCGGCCGCGCGCAAGCGGCGGCTCGAGCGCCTCGCGCCGCGCTCGCGCACGGACCGGCGCGCGGTGCTCGACGCCGTGCTCGGCCGCGCCCGGCGCCGATGAACCCGGAAAAGCGCCGCGAGATCTTCAGCCGGCTGCGCGCGGCGAACCCGCACCCGAAAAGCGAGCTCGACTACCGCACGCCCTACGAGCTGCTGGTGGCGGTGGTCCTGTCGGCGCAAGCCACCGACAAGTCGGTCAACCTCGCCACGGCGAAGCTGTTCCCGGCCGCGAAGACGCCCCGGGCGATCGCGGCGCTCGGCGAGGAAGGCCTCGAGCCATACCTCCGCACCATCGGCCTGTACCGCACCAAGGCGAAGAACGTGATCGCGCTGTCCAGGCTGCTCCTCGAGCGCCACGGCGGCGAGGTGCCGGCCGAGCGCGCGGCGCTCGAGGCGCTGCCCGGGGTCGGGCGCAAGACGGCGAACGTCGTGCTCAACATCGCCTTCGGCCAGCCGACCATCGCGGTGGACACGCACATCTTCCGCGTCGCCAACCGCACCGGCCTCGCGCCGGGCAAGGACCCGCTCGCGGTGGAGGAAAAGCTGCTGCAGTTCACGCCCGAGGAGTTCCGCCGGCACGCGCACCACTGGCTGATCCTGCACGGGCGCTATGTGTGCGTGGCGCGCAAGCCGAAGTGCCCGCAGTGCGCCATCCGCGACCTGTGCGAGTTCAGGGGCAAGACGCGCGATGCTTGAGCCTTCGCGCGAGCAGGCGCGCGCGTTCTTCTTCGAGACCTGGCGCAAATATCGCGCCGGCGAGCTGCTCAGCGGGCTCGAGGCGATGGCGCTGGAGCTGATCCTGCTGCACCCCGAGTACCACGCGGTGTTGGAGCAGAGCGAGCGCACCCGGGAGCGCGAGTACCTGCCGGAGCTGGGCGAGACCAACCCGTTCCTGCACCTTTCCCTGCACCTCGCGCTGGAGGAGCAGCTCTCCATCGACCAGCCGCCGGGGATCGCAGAGCGCTTCGCCGCCCTGCTCGCGCGCCATGGCGAGCGCCATGCCGCGCTGCATGCGGCGCTCGATTGCCTGGCGGAAATGGTGTGGCGGGCGCAGCGGGAAGGGTTACCCCCGGATGGCGCCGCCTATCTGGAGTGCCTGCGCCGGCAAGCCTAGCGCTGGAAGTGCAAGTTCGACTTCTGGCTCGCGAACCAGGCCGCGAGGTCCTGCATGTCCTGGCTGGACAGCGTCGCCGCGAAGCCCTTCATGATCGGGTTGTTGCGCTTGCCGGCCTTGTAGTCCTTCAGCGCCTTGACCAGGTAGTCCTGGTGCTGTCCGGCGAGGATCGGATTCTCCGGGGCCGTGGGCTTGTTGCCCTCCGGGCCGTGGCAGGCCGCGCACACCTGCGCCGCTTTCGACTTGCCGGCCTCGGCGTTGCCGGCCGCCTGCGCAGCGCCGGCGAACGCCAGCGCCGCCGCGAAGACGAGGACGCGGTTCATTTGCCGGTGCCCCCGTAGTAGGCCGCGAGCTCTTCCATGTCCTTGTCGCTCAGGCTCGCCGCGATGCCGCGCATCGAGGGGTGGTTGCGCTCGCCCGAGCGGTAGGCCTTGAGCGCGTTCACGAGGTAGACCGGGCTCTGCCCGCCGAGCTTGGGCACGTGGTAGACCTCCGGATAGGCGGTCTTGTAGCCGGGGATGCCGTGGCAGCCGACGCACATCGACAGGTTGTTCTGCAAGTGGCTGGCGGCGGGCTGCTGGGCCTGCGCGGCGCCGCCGAGGGCGGCGAAAGCGAGGGCGACACTGGTGCGGGCGAGCATGCGATCCGTCATGGGTTCAGAAAGACCGCGCGATTATAATGCGATTTTCGCCAAGGATTTCCAATGCGGTTCTCAGGCTCGGCCGACTACATCTCCACCGACGACTTGACGCTCGCGGTCAACGCCGCGATCACCCTGCAGCGGCCGCTGCTGGTGAAGGGCGAGCCCGGCACCGGCAAGACGATGCTGGCCGTGCAGGTCGCCAAGTCGCTCGGCGTGCCGCTGCTCGAATGGCACATCAAGTCCACCACCAAGGCGCAGCAGGGGCTGTACGAATACGACGCCGTGAGCCGGCTGCGCGACTCCCAGCTCGGCGACCAGCGCGTGCACGACATCCACAATTACATCATCAAGGGCATGCTGTGGCAGGCGTTCAGCCAGGACAAGCCGGTGGTGCTGCTGATCGACGAGATCGACAAGGCGGACATCGAGTTCCCCAACGACCTGCTGCGCGAGCTCGACCGCATGGAGTTCTACGTCTACGAGACGCGCGAGCTGGTGAAGGCCAGGCAGCGCCCGATCGTGTTCATCACCTCGAACAACGAGAAGGAGCTGCCCGACGCCTTCCTGCGCCGGTGCTTCTTCCACTACATCCGCTTCCCCGACAAGGAAACGATGGAGAAGATCGTCGGCGTGCACTTCCCGCACCTGAAGAAGTCGCTGCTGCGCGAAGCGATGGAAGTGTTCTTCGAGGTGCGCGAGGTGCCCGGGCTGAAGAAGAAGCCCTCCACCTCCGAGCTGCTCGACTGGCTGAAGCTGCTGCTGGCCGAGGACATCCCGGTCGAGGCGCTCAGGTCGAAGGACCGCAAGACCATCATCCCGCCGCTGCACGGCGCGCTGCTCAAGAACGAGCAGGACGTGCACCTGTTCGAGCGGCTGGTGTTCATGACCCGCGCCAAGGGCGCGTAGGCCGGCGCTTGGTGGGCGCGCTGCCGCGCACGGCGTGAGCGCAGAGGCCCGCGAGCAGCAGCTGCGCGACGACCGGCGCCTGCTCGGGCGCGTGCTGGGCGACGTGGTACGCGAGCAGGCGGGCGACGCGATCTTCGAGACCATCGAGCGCATCCGGCAGAGCGCCGTGGGCTTCCACCGCGCGGCGGCGGACCGGGCCGTGCTGGAAGCGCAGCTCGACGCGCTCGACATCGAGCAGACGCTGCACGTGGTGCGCGCCTTCAGCTACTTCTCGATGCTGCTCAACATCGCCGAGGACGCGCACCGCGAGGATGCCGGCGGCCCGGGGACCTTCGCCCATGCGCTGGCGCGCATCGCCGAGGCCGGCGTCGGGCGCGAGGCGCTCGCCGCCTGGTTCGCCCGCGCGCGGGTGAGCCCGGTGCTCACCGCCCACCCGACCGAGGTGCAGCGCCAGTCGGTCCTCGACTGCGAGCGCAGCATCGCGCGGCTCCTCGGCGAGACGTCGGGCGCGGCGCGCGACGCGGCGCTCGAGCGCGAGGTGTTGCGGCTCTGGCTCACCTCGATGCTGCGCCTGTCCAAGCTCGAGGTCGCCGACGAGATCGCCAACGGCCTCGCCTACTTCCGGCTCACCTTCTTCGAGGAGCTGCCGCGCCTGTACGCGCGGCTGGAGGCGGCGCTCGGCGCCGGGCGCCTGCCCGCCTTCCTCGCCATCGGCACCTGGATCGGCGGCGACCGCGACGGCAACCCGAGCGTCGGCGCCGCGACGCTCGAGCTCGCGCTCGGGCAGCAGGCGCGCCTCGCGCTCGGCCACTACCTGCACGAGGTGAACGAGCTCGGCCGCGAGCTCTCCGTCTCCACGCGCATCCGCGCCGTGCCGCCGGCGATCGAGGCGGCGGCGGCCGCCTCGGGCGACGACTCGCCGTATCGTACTGACGAGCCCTACCGGCGCATCGTCTCGGGCATCTACGCGCGGCTTGCGGCGACGGCGCGTGCGCTGTGCGGATTCGAGGCCGTGCCCGCCCCCAGCGTGGCGCGCCCGGCCTATGCCGGCCCGGCGGAGCTCGACGCGGAGCTCGCGCTCATCGAGCGCGGGCTGGAGGCGCAAGGCGCCGGCCGCCTCGCGGCGGGGCGGCTGCGCGCGCTGCGGCGGAAAGTGGACGTGTTCGGCTTCCACCTCGCGCGCATCGACCTGCGCCAGAGCTCGGGCGAGCACGAGACGGTGGTCGGCGAGCTGCTGGCGCGCGCGGGGGTGGCCGAGGGCTACGCTTCATTGCAGGAAGAGGCGCGCGTCGCCCTGCTCGCGCGCGAGCTGGCGGGCCCGCGGCTGCTGCGCTCGCCGCATCTGGAGTACACCCCTTTTGCCGAGTCCGAGTTGGCGGTCGTCGCGGCCGCGGCCCGGGGCCGGCGGCGCCTGGGTGCGCACGCGGTGCCGCACTACGTGATCTCCCATTGCCAGTCGGTGTCCGACCTGCTGGAAGTCGGCGTGCTGCTGCGCGAGGGCGGCTTGCTGCGTCCCGGCGCGCTCGACATGGACATCGTGCCGCTGTTCGAGTCGATCGATGATCTGCAGCGCGGCGGCGAGGTGATCGGCGCGGCGCTCGACCAGCCGTTGTACCGCTCCTGGGTGCGCGCGCGCGGCGACGAGCAGGAGGTCATGCTCGGCTACTCCGACAGCAACAAGGACGGCGGCTACCTCGCCTCCAACTGGGCGCTGTACAAGGCGGCCGCGGCGCTGCGCGAGGCTTGCTCGGTTCGCGGCGTGCGCCTGCGCCTGTTTCACGGCCGCGGCGGCACCGTCGGGCGCGGCGGCGGGCCGAGCCACGACGCGATTCTGGCGCAGCCGGCGGGGACCGTGGACGGCGCGCTGCGGCTGACCGAGCAGGGCGAGGTCATCGCCAGCAAGTACGCCGATCCGGAGAGCGGGCGGCGCAACCTCGAGATCCTGGCTGCCGCTACGCTGGAGGCGAGCCTCGGGCCGCGCGCGCCGCATCCGAATCGCGAGCGGCATCTGGAGATCATGGAGTCGCTGGCGGGGCATGCGCTGCGCGCCTATCGCTCGCTGGTGCGCGAGACGCCGGGATTCATTCAATACTTCCGCGACTCGACGCCCTTGGCGGAGATCGCCGCGTTGAACATCGGCAGCCGGCCCGCGTCGCGGCGCGCGACCGAACGTTTGGAGGATTTGCGGGCCATTCCCTGGGTGTTCAGTTGGAGCCAGTGCCGGCTGATGCTGCCCGGGTGGTACGGATTCGGCTCCGCCGTCGAGGCGTGGCTGGCTGCGAAAAGCGGCTCCTTGGAGGAGCTGCGCGAGATGCAGCGCGGCTGGCCGTTCTGGCGCTCGGTGCTCTCGAACATGGACATGGTGATGGCGAAGTCGGACTTGGGAATCGCTTCGCGGTATGCCGAGTTGGTGCCGGATGCGAAGTTGCGTAAAGAGGTGTTCGGGAGAATTTCCGAGGAGTGGCAGCGGACGCGGCGGTACCTGCTGGAGATCACCGGACAGGCGGATTTCCTTGGTGACAGTCCGGCGCTGGCGCGCTCGATACGGAATCGCTTTCCGTATCTCGATCCGTTAAACCATCTGCAGGTGGAGCTGTTGCGGCGCTATCGGGCTGGGGATACCGATGAGCGCACGCGGCGGGCGATACATCTGACCATTAACGGGGTGGCGGCGGGGTTGAGGAATAGCGGGTAGCGTCTAGTTACCAGTTTGAAGCCGCGCTGGATCGGCCGCTTTCGACCCACAGCCGACATCGAACTCACGAATCTGGCTTCCGCAGAGCCGCCAGCCAACCTGCCACTGCATGAACTCCATTAGCGTCATCGCCAAGTGCGTGGCGCCATCGCGCCAGGCTGTCTCGCGCTTGAGCACCACCTACCCGGCGGCGCTGGTCTGAACACGCTCGTTGGCCAAAGCGGGGCGGGTGAGGTAGCGGCACAGTTGTTCCAGCGCCTGCCGGTCGTCGGCGCCGCAGCCTTCATGTCCGAGCACCATGATCAAGCGCGTCCCGAGGTGCGTGCCGGCGTACTGGATGCTGCCCATGACTTCGGGCGAGATCACGTTGCCGGCCACGCGGATCATGAACAG
>Ga0137450_1000018_pt1 | contig 12242 bp, 10 predicted proteins | sample EasRivERMGT454_2_FD_102313 | JGI IMG/M metagenome (GOLD analysis project Ga0137450, IMG submission 102313) | Soil microbial communities from meander-bound floodplain in the East River, Colorado, USA - East River MetaG ERMGT454_2 | ecosystem: Environmental > Terrestrial > Soil > Floodplain ... | reverse complement strand
ACTAACGGGACGCTGCAGATAGGCGGGGACGCTTACCTGAACGAGTTTTTTGCGGGGCGCATCGACGAGGTGCGGATCTACAACCGGGCGCTCACTCAAGCCGAGATCCAGACCGATATGGCCGCCCCTGTAGATGGCGCGCTGCCGCCGGCGGATACGACCCCGCCGAGCGTGGCACTTATTTCGCCATTGGCCGGCGCCACGGTCTCCAGCACGATCACGGTCTCGGCCAGTGCGTCGGACAACGTAGGTGTTTCGAACGTCCAGTTCCTGCTCGACGGTGCGGCTCTCGGGGCCACGGTGCCCACCCCGCCGTACGCGATCAGCTGGAACACGGCGGGCGTGACCGCGGGACCCCATGTACTCCAGGCTAGGGCTACCGACTCCTCCGGCAATGCGACGACGAGCGATCCGGTTTCTGTCACGGTGGCCGCGACCAGCCCGGCAACCGTCGGCCAGTGGGCCACACCGGTCACGTGGCCCATCGTGGCGGTGCACTCCAACCTGCTGTCGACTGGGGAAGTCCTCGCGTGGGAAGGCGAGAATTTTAGCAACGATGCACGCCTGTGGAATCCCGTCACGGGTGTCTTCACGTCGGTTCCGAACAACCTCACCAAATTGTTCTGCACGGGCCACTCCCAGTTAGCCGATGGCAGGCTCCTCGTAGCCGGTGGACACCTAGGGACCCACGTCGGCCTCAGGGACACGAATATATTCAATTCGGCAACGCGCACCTGGACGAGAGTTGCACCAATGGCCGTCGGGCGCTGGTATCCGACGGCGACGACGCTCCCCGACGGGCGCGTGCTCGTGACCTCGGGAGAAATCGACTGCGCCGGGTGCTTCGCGCCCATTCCCGAGATTTATGACCCTCAGACCGATGTCTGGACGCAGTTAACCGGCGCGAGCCAAATGTTCCCGTATTACCCCCACATGTTCGTCCTCCCAGACGGGCGCGTGCTGGCGGCATCAACTTCCGAGGACATGATCGTCTCTCGGGTACTCGACATTGGTACCCAGACCTGGTCGGTCGTCGACCCCAACCCAGTCGACGGCGGCAGTGCGGTTATGTACGCCCCCGGGAAGGTAATGAAGTCGGGACGTTCTTCCGATCCGCAACAGACGCCAATCCCTTCAGTGGCAACGACGTACGTGCTTGACATGAATCAGGCCACACCTCGGTGGCGCGAGACCCCGCCCATGAGGTTCGCGCGCGCCTACCACACACTGACGCTGCTGCCCGACGGCACGGTCCTCGCGACCGGAGGCGGCCCGACAACTAATTCGACCGACGTGGCCAACGCCGTCCTCGCCGCGGAACTCTGGTCCCCGGTCACCGAGACCTGGACGGTCATGACGAGCATGCGGAGGCCCCGCTTGTATCACTCGAATGCGTTATTGATGCCCGATGCGCGAGTGCTTATCGCGGGTGGCGGACGGACAAGCGACTTCAACGAATCTTGGGACCAGTTCAGTTCGGAGTTCTATTCGCCGCCCTATCTGTTCAAGGGCGCGCGGCCCGCGATCAGCTCGGCTCCCTCCATTGCTGCTTATGGTGGAAACATCGCCGTGCAATCGCCCGATGCTGCACGCATAGCATCGGTCTCGCTCGTCAAGCTCGGATCGGTCACCCATGCCTTCAACCAGGACCAGCGCATCCTTCAGTCGCCGTTCACCGTCTCCGGCAGCACCCTCAACGTGCAGGCGCCGGCCAATGCCAACCTTGCACCTCCCGGCTACTACATGCTGTTCATCCTCGATACCAACGGTGTCCCGTCGGTGGCCGCAATCCTGAAGCTTCAGTAGTATGGCTTGGCGAGTCTGTTTGGTTGCGCTCCTCGTCCTATGGAGCGCAGCGGTCGCAGCGAGGCACGGTACTGGCGTTATCGATCCGCGCCGGGCCACTCCGGGCATCCGTATTGAGCTGGTCGAGTTGCCCTCAGGCGCATCCGCGGCTGAGAAAAAATATCAATTGCGGGCCGAGGGTGTGCCGCGAGGATTTACGTTCGACGTCTGGACCCAGGACTTCGGTCAACAGTTCAAAGAAGCATATTCCGGATTTCGCGTGGAAGCGACCGGGGTGCTCGCTTCGGTTTACGGCTCCGGACAGCCCCGGCGGCTCGAGGATATCGCGCTCGGTCCTGGACCGTATCCAAAAGGGGCGGTGTGGATGGTAGCGCTAGCGTCCGAAGATCACAAACTGTCAGCATTTGCGAAAGTCATTCCGCATCCGATCGTCGCCCGCGACCGCGCTTGTTCAGTGTTTCTGGAGCTCATATCGCTGCACGGCAACCGCTTTCTCGCTACCGGCGCGGGCTTTGTTCCGGGCGAAGAGGTCGACGTCGATTTGCTATCCGCGGGGCGTGTGACACAGCGGAAACTACGCGTTTCTGCCGATGGCCGCTTACCCCTCGATATCGTTATGCACGGAGGGATCGGCACCGATCTAAGCGCGCGCTATGCGGTGAAGGCCTCGTCCTGCGGCCCCGCGATCGAGTACGAATGGGGCGAGGCGGCCGTAAAACGCCGCTAAGCCCACGCTCCCCAGCAAGCGAGCGCCGGCCGGGAGTCAATGAACGTGTTGATCAGGCGCAGGCGCGCGCGATTCTTCATTTCTCAGAACCTGTGCCTGCGAAAGAAGGTCGTCGATGCTTTCCCATGCGTTTCCTTCGGAGGGAAGCCAGCGCGCGCGGATGTAGCCCTGCTTATCGATCAGAAATTCCACGTGGAGTGGTACGGCAAGCAGGTTCTCGTCGAGAGACGAGCGCGCGAAGAGGGTGTAGGTCTCAGTGATTTCCCTCAGCCCTTCGTTGACGATGAGCCCGGAGTAACTGCTGGCAGGGTAATCGATCGGATTCGCAACGACGATGACTTCAATGCCGGCGGCCCGGAGTCGAGGTAAAGCTGCGGCGAGTTGTTTCAGGCGCTCCTCCGCGTTCCGCGGGCCAGGCAGCACGAGCAGGACGACCCTGTAGGCGCGGTGGTCTCTCAGCGTTCTCATTTCGCCCCTGCCGGTCCCGTAGCTGAAATCGGGCGCAACCAGCCAAGGCTCGCCTTCGATGACCGGTTCCAAGTTTCGCGCCCGCTCGCTGGCGGACAACGCGCGCAGGAAGTTGATCAAGTCCCACCGCCCTTCTTCGCTCAGACTTTCATTGAAGCCCGGCATCGCCGACTGTTTCACGCCGTAGCTGATCCACCAGAAAAGATCGCCGGCGGTGTGTGCGTTGGCATGCGGCGCGGTGAGGTCCGCGGGTCTGGGGCGCAGCTGTTCCGCGGACGGGCCATCGCCGTAGCCGCTCGGTCCGTGACAGACCGGGCAGCCGCTATCCACGTACAGGCGCCTGCCGTTGGCGACGGAGATCGCCTGGTACGCTACGGCCGGGCGTTTATAGGTCGTGGGATAGGCGTCGGTGGACACCGGCGCAAGTATGGCGATGCCGGCGTAGACCCACAGGCCAAGCCCGACGGCCACTGCCAGGATTCGTACGCGTTTCCGCGCCGCGGCATACAACATTGCGGCGACACCGACCGCGAGCCAGACAATCCCGTGCAGGACTTGATCGCGCACATCGGGCGCCTTGTCGAGAACGCTCCAGTTCCAGCGGAATGCAAACGGCCAGTCGGGCTGGATGTGCCGCGCCGGCGGCATGAGGCCCATATGGGCGACGATGAGCAAGATCCCGAGGCCGAGCACCATCTCGATTGTGACGTTTCGAGCGAGTCGCCTCAGATAGACGACGGTTTCTTCGGGCCGAACGCCGGAGACCCCGACGATCTTCGGTTTGAGCCCAAGGAGATTCATTGCGCCCAAGCCGAGCAGCGGCAGCAGCAGACCGATCTTCACCAGCAACAATTTCCCGTAGGCGGTTCCGAACAAAGGCGCAAAACCACCGACCAGGTTCCACGCGTTGTAGCCGCCGGTAGCAATCAGCACCGCGAAGCTGGCGAGCGCGAGTCGGGAAAAACGTTGCGTGGCCGCGGTTGCGACCGCGCAAGCTGCAGCGTCGCCCTTGCGCCGGCACGCGCGCAGCAGAACGGCGAGCGGCCAAAGCCCGCCCAACCACAGGCCGCAGGTCAAAAGATGCAGCATGTCCGCCGACACCTGAAGGACGAACGCCGGGCCTTCGTCGGCGGAAGCATGGCCCGACAGGGCCGCAGCGACCAGCAGGAATGCGCTTAGCGCAAAACCGGCCGCAAAAAAAATCACGTCGTGGTCGCGCCGCGCCCGCATTGCCCACACGATCAAGCCGGCCAGAACGATGAGCGACGCCATCCGCAGCAGCCAAACCCGGCCGAATTGGGTTTCTACCAGTAGCGGAAATACCGCGCCGAGCCCTGTGGAAGCTCCGGCCTCGAGTTCACTCACGTATAGAGACTGGAACCAAAGCCCGAGCAAGGCGGATACGAATATCGCGATCAGGCACCAGCGGGCAATGCTCAATTGAAGCCGCACGAAGGAAAGGAAATCGGTTTTCGCATCATCCGGTGCGCCCAGGTACGCGGGACGGGCGATGAGCAGCGCGAAACCAAAACTGCCGGCGAGCAACACCGAAGCCGTCAAATTCAGAAAGCGAACGACCGCGGACAGTTCGTTCATTGCTCGACGGTAAAGGGAAACTGATCCTGAACGATATGCCCGTCGACGGAAAGTACCCGGTATTTGATCAGGTACTTACCTGGCGGGAGAAGCCTGATCGGGGCTGAAAGCTGCTTGGGGTCCTCGGAGCTGACCTCGGCTTTCCCGGTCTTCACGGGCTTGCCGCTGGATTCGCTCAAGCTGAGGGAGGAATATCGCGGCTCCAGCCGCTCATTGAACCAGAGCTGAATCTTGGTGGGCGCACGGTAGAGCGCCGCGCGCTGGGCAGGCACCGATTTCACCAGGTAGGCGTGAGCCCAAAGCGTGGAGGGCGCGAGGAGCAGAACCAGGAAAAGACTTGACCGGGTCATCGGGCCAAAGTTATGTGTTTGGGACAAGTTTTTCCTGTCATATCGCGTGAAGCGAGACTGCCCTATAATAGCGTTTTAACCTTATAGATCAACATGATTTTCATCGAGACGAAGCTCAAGGGCGCCTTCATAATCGATATCGAACGCCGTGAGGACAACCGCGGATTTTTCGCGAGAGCATTCTGCCAGCGGGAGTTTGAGGACCACGGACTTAAGCCGGTCATCGCGCAAGCCAATATCGCCTTCAACAAGCGGAAGGGCACCTTGCGCGGGATGCATTTTCAGTATCCTCCGGCAGCCGAAACCAAGCTCGTGCGGTGCACCCGCGGAGCGATACTCGACTTCATCGTCGACTTGCGGCCCGAGAGCCCGACCTATCTCGACCATGTCGCCGTCGAACTCAGCGCGGACAACTACCGGTCCCTTTATGTGCCGGAGCGTTTTGGGCACGGCTACCAGGTCCTTGAGGATCGGACGGAAACGAGCTACCAAGTGGGAGAGTTCTATACGCCCGGAGCCGAGGGCGGTTTGTTGTACCGCGATCCACGGCTCGGGCTGGTCTGGCCGCTTCCGGTCGACGAAATTTCGCCAAAGGATGCGGAATGGCAGACGCTTGACAAGATTGAAGTCGAGTTGAAACGCAAGATGAATGTGCGATGACGCGTGGCATAATAATTGCTTACGGTCAATGCCTTAGCAACCGTACATAGCGGTCGATCCCGCTGGAGGAGGACCCATGATCATCGTAGACAACGCCCTAAAGGCCCGGGAGCAGCAGGGAAAGCCCATCCGCGTGGGGATGGTAGGCGCGGGTTTCATGGGGCAAGGGCTCACGAATCAGATCACCCACAGCGTTCCGGGCATGCGCATGGCTGCCGTCTACAATCGGCGTCCCGAACGCGCACAGCACGTCTATCGCTACTCGGGACTCGACAATATTGTCATGGCAGGGTCGCAGTCCCAGCTTGACGAAGCTATTCGCCGGGGCCAGCCCGCCGTGGCCGAAGATCCCTTCATGATGTGCCGTTCCAGCGAGATCGACGTTATCGTCGATGTCACGGGCTCGGTCGAGTTCGGCGCCCACGTCATTCTCGACGCCTTCAAGCACGGCAAGCCGGTTGTGCTTATGAACGCCGAAGTCGACGCCACGATCGGCCCGATACTCCAGGTGTACGCACGCAAGCACAAGGTCATTCTTTCGGCTTGCGAGGGTGACGAACCGGGCCTGCAGATGAACCTTTACCGTTGGGTAAAGGGGCTGGGCCTCATCCCGCGAGTCATCGGCAACGTCAAGGGACTTCAGGACCCCTATCGCAACCCGACCACGCAGCAGGGATGGGCAGAGCGGTGGGGACAGAACGCGGCAATGGTAACGTCCTTTGCCGACGGTTCGAAGATCAGCTTCGAGCAATCGATCGTGGCGAACGCCACCGGGTTCAAGGTCAGGTCACGTGGCATGTCGCGCGGACTGAAATACGATGGCTCCATCATGGACATTCACAAGCTGTACGATCTTGACGAGATTCGGGCGCTGGGCGGAATCGTCGACTACACGGTGGGGCCCGCCGGCGTAAAGATATTTTGCCTGGCAGAACACGCCGATCCGAAACAGCGCCATTACCTCAATCTTTACAAGATGGGCGAAGGACCGCTCTACCCGTTCTGGATACCGTATCACCTAGTGCACTTCGAGGCACCCAACGCAATCGCCCGCGTTGTGCTGTTTGGTGACAACGTGGCTCCGCCGCTGGACGGCCCGGTTGTCGAAGTTTGCGCGGTGGCGAAGCGAGATTTGGCAGCAGGCGAAATGCTGGACGAATACGGCATGTACACGACCTACGGCGAGGCGGCGAATGCGGACGAAATGAGCGGAATGCGCTTGCTGCCGGAAGGTTTGGTGGAGGGGTGCAGGCTAAAACGTCCCATTCCGAAGGACCAGGTGCTCACCTACCACGACGTGGAACTGCCCAAAGGTCGGGTTGCCGACAAGCTTCGAGCCGAGCAGTACCGGCATTTCCGTGGGGAGTCCTGGCTGGAAGAGCACCTGGCGGGTTCTCAGGGCATTGTCGGGGCCGGCGCATTGACCTATGCGTAATGCTTGACGCGACACGCTGGCTGGAGGATCGGGATCGACTTGACTCCATTCCTTGTGAGGAAGCCAGGCGTATTGCCTCTGGAGCCGTTGGAGAAGTGATTGCTGATAGCAGCTCGCATCCCGCTCGATTGTCGGACTGTACTTTTAGCCGGCCGAATTCGCTGAGCGGTGGGTCGCTTGCGTACTGGACTTCGCACCAAGAGCAAGAAGATCCCAAGGGAGATTTGTTGACATGAAGATCATGGTTACCGGCAACATGGGTTACGTCGGCCCTGGTGTCCTTAATCAGTTGCGACAGTCCTATCCGCAGGCAACTCTGATCGGGCTCGACAACGGTTATTTCGCGCACTGCCTGACCAATGCGGATGTGCTTCCCGAACTCAGGGCGGATAGTCAGCTTTTCGCCGACGTGCGACACCTTCGGGAGGATCTGTTTGAGGGCGTGGATGCCGTCGTGCACCTGGCGGCCATATCCAACGATCCCATGGGAAACAAGTTCGAAGAGGTGACTTACGATGTCAATTTCCAGGCGAGCGTCAACCTGGCCCGGCAGGCCAAGGCAGCAGGAGTGAAATCGTTCGTGTTCGCTTCCAGCTGCAGCATGTACGGGTTGGCCGACGACACGCCCAGAAAGGAAACGTCGCCTCTCAATCCGCTGACGGCGTACGCGAAATCGAAAGTGCGCACCGAAGCCGAGCTGCAAAAGTTTGCAGACAGGGATTTCACCGTTACCTGCCCCCGGTTTGCGACCGCATGCGGCATGAGCCCCAGGTTGCGACTCGACCTCGTCGTCAACGATTTTGTTGCATGCGCGGTGACTTCCGGGATCATCACGATACTAAGCGACGGCACGCCCTGGAGACCCCTCATACATGTCAGGGACATGGCGCGGGCGATCGATTGGGCGATCGGCCGGGGCGCCACCCACGGAAACTTTCTGGCGGTCAACGTCGGCAGCAATACCTGGAACTACCAGGTCAAGCAACTGGCGGAAGCGGTTGCCAAGGTGATGCCGGATGTGAGCATATCGATCAACAAGAACGCGCCGCCTGACAACCGTTCGTATCGGGTCGATTTTGGCTTGTACGAAAAACTGGCGCCGGCTCATCAACCGCAGGTCGATCTGCTTACGACTATCCGCGAGCTCAAGAGCGGGCTCGAAGCGATGGGTTTCAGCGATTCCAAATTCAGGGGCTCGATGTACATGCGCCTCGAAGTGCTTAAGCGTCTTCAGGAAAAAGGGCTGATAGACGGCAAACTGGTATGGACCGGCGCGTGAGATCCAGCCAGAAATCAGTTGCAGGGCTAGGCAAGCAAGCATTCCGGATCCAGTTAAGTTAGACGCTAATCTGGCTTGGGCGGATATATATGAAAGTTGTTCTGTTCTGCGGCGGACTGGGCACCCGGCTGGGAGAACTGACGGAGAACGTTCCTAAGCCACTGGTAAAAATCGGATACCGGCCGATCCTGTGGCACGTAATGAAGTACTACGCGCATTACGGCCACAAGGATTTCATCCTGTGCCTCGGCTACAAGGCGGACAAGATCAAGGACTATTTTCTGAACTACAAGGAATACCTGTCCAACGACTTCACGATGTCCAATGGCGGTCGCGATATTCAGCTTCAGCAAAGCGACATCACGGACTGGAAAATCACGTTTGTAGATACCGGGCTGAGGTCCAATATCGGCCAGCGCCTGAAGGCTGTCGAAAAGCATCTGGCCGGAGAAAAGATGTTCCTGGCCAATTATTCCGATGGACTGACCAGTTTTCCGTTGCCCGAAATGATTGACGTTGTTGTCCGGAGCGGAAAGGTGGCGGGATTCCTGTGCGCAAAGCCATCGCAGAGTTTCCACGTTGTTACTGTTGAAGGCGACAACGCCGTAAAAAGCATACAGAGCGTTCGGCAATCCGACATACGGATCAACGCCGGTTATTTTGTGTTCAGAAACGAGATATTCAACTACATTAGGGAAGGTGAAGAACTGGTTGTCGAGCCCTTCCAGAGATTGATCACGGATAAGAATATTGTGGGCTATCGTTCCGACCAGTTCTGGTGCATGGATACGTTCAAGGAGCACCAGGAATTGACCGATTTGTACAGTCTCGGCAATGCACCCTGGGAAGTGTGGAAGGCGCCGCAATCAAAGATCACGGAAAACAGCAGGTAAGCTGGATGATGACCCTCAATATCACGAGGCCGCCGGGCTCGCCTTTCAGGATCTTGTGCCTGGGCGCGCACAGCGACGACATCGAAATCGGCTGCGGTGGCACGATCCTCAGGCTGCTCGAAGAAAACCCAGCGGCGGAGATTCATTGGGTCGTAATTGGAGCGACCGGTCCCCGGAAGGCGGAGGCGGCCGAGAGCGCAAATATCTTTCTTGCGGGGGCGCAAAGAAAGGAACTCTTGATCGGGCAATTCAGGGACGGCTATCTTCCCGGCATATGGACCGAGATCAAGGATTTTTTCGAGGCGCTCAAGAAACGATGCCAGCCTGACTTGATTTTGACTCACTATGGCAAGGATCTTCACCAGGACCACAGGTTGGTTTCAGAGCTGACCTGGAATACTTTCCGGAACCACCTGATCCTGGAATACGAAATTGTCAAATATGATGGAGATCTTGGAGCGCCGAATTTATTTGTTCAACTGAATGCGTCCATCGTCCGCAAGAAAATCCAAACTATCGTGGAGTGCTTCAAGAGCCAAAAAGACAAGAACTGGTTCACCGAGGATGTTTTTTCCTCGATTCTGAGACTGCGCGGCGTCGAATCCAATGCTCCCGAAAAGTATGCCGAGGCTTACTATTGTCGCAAGATTGTTTGTTGAACTGATGGAATGGCCATAAGCGGTCATGGTTGGCAATTTGACCCTTACGAAGAACGAAGAAGCTCACGATGCTCCTAGCATTCGCGATCGCGCTGCGTGACTGCTGGGCTCTGGTCGCGGGAAAACCCGCCTCGAGGCTCGCGGGTAACGTGATAATCCATTTCGCCAATCCGTTCCTGCCGCGGTTTTCAATCGCCGCCGGCGGGCTCGTATGAACGACATGCCGCGAGCGCGCAGTCGTTCGCTCGTCAGTGTCGTCACGCCCTTCTACAACACGGCGGCCTTTCTTGAACAGGCGATCCGCAGCGTGTTGGCCCAGACTTACGACAATTTCGAATACATCCTGTCTGACAACTGCAGCACCGACGGCTCGCTCAAAATCGCCCGGCGATACGCTGCGCTCGATCCGCGCATTCGGGTCATCACGCATACGGAATTCCTGGATCAGATTCCCAACTACAACCGCGCGCTACGCTACATATCTCCCGAGAGTCGCTACTGCAAGATCGTTCAGGCCGACGACTGGATCTACGCGACCTGCCTGCATGAAATGCTCGAGCTTGCCGAACCGAATCCTCGGGTCGCCATCGTGGGGTGCTGTTTTCTCGCGGGCGACTCGATCGCCGGACACGGATTGCCTTTCGACCGCTCAGTGTTTAGCGGACGCGACGCTTGCCGGACGCAACTGCTGAAGGGCGGCACATACTTCGGGTCGCAGACTTGTCTAATGTATCGTTCGGACATAGTGCGCGGACGCGATCCATTTTTCACCCCCAACGATAGCAACGCCGACACTACCCTGTGCTTCGAGGCCTTGGCCAATGCTGATTTCGCGCGCGTTCCGCAAATTCTTGCGTACCTGCGGCGAAGCAACAATTCGACTCGGGATCGTTTCCTCGCGCTCGACTCAAATTTCTTCCAGAACTACGCACTGGTCGAGCGGTATGGGCCGCGGTATCTGACACCTGCGGAATTCGAATCACGTCGCGCGATTCTGAAGAAGTCCTATCTGCAGTTGCTGGCTCGCGCGGCCGTGCGCAGACGTGGACGCCAATATTGGAAGTTTCATGCGGCGGCCTTCGCTTCGCTCGGTCGCAAGCTGCCGCGCGCGCAAATCGGTTTGCACCTGATCGACTACCTGCTCAATAAGCTGCTCAATCCACGCCAAACGGTCGAGTCCCTCGCATCGGCCTGGCGCGAGCGCCGTTCGGAGCACGGCATGCGGTGAACGAGTCACGGCAAGCGTCGGGTTGGCACATCCCGCGTCGAGTCCTCAATTGCATGGTGAAGGTACTGTCTTGAATTCTCGTGCGCCAGTGTCGTGCAGGTTGCTCGCGCTCGCCCAAACCTTCTGGGAGGGGGGACAGTGGATGAATCGCCAGCAGATCCTGTCGCGCCTGGCGAACACCCACAGGGTGCTCTATTCGAACGGCCCCTGGTCGATCTGGGATCGGCACCTACTGGAGTATCGAAAGTCGCCGCTTGCCGGCGCTTTCGAACGTCGCGACGGTGTTTGGCTCGATCGACCGCCCCGGCTGCTGCTAAGCTGGCCCAGCCACCCGTCGTGGGATCAGATCGCGACTCGGCTGGCTGTAAAACGCTGGCAGCGTAAGCTTGCGACGCTGGGCCAGGGACCGACGATCGCCTACGTGTTCGACCCGAGGTACGCGCGCTACGCGGAGCGGGCCGGCACGGACTTTCTTGTCTATAGCCCCTACGATATGTTCAGCAAGATGCCCGGCTGGTCCGCAGAGAACGCGGCCGATGAACAGCGATTGTTGTCGCGTTGCACGCTGGCAATCACATCATCGGAGCCTACGCGTGAAGCGTTGCAGCCGCTTACAAGCAAACCGGTTTTCTGCGTGCCGAACGGTGTGGACGCCGAAATGTTCGTGGCGGGCACATCGTCGCCGACGCCGGCGGACTTGGCGGTCATTCCGCGTCCCCGCATCGGTTACGTCGGTTCGCTGAATCGCAAGGTCGCCTTCGGGCTTATCGCTGCTCTTGCAAGACGGGAACCATCGTGGCATTTCGTTTTCATCGGGCCACAGGGTAATTGCGACGAGTTGACGCATGCCCACATCACCCATTGCCGACAGTTGCCCAACGTACACTTTCTCCCTTCTCGCCCGATATCGGAGTTGCCGGCATGTATGGGTGGCATGGACGTCGGCCTGCTATGTTACCGCTCCAATACGTGGATGGAATTCGCGTACCCGTTGAAACTGAATGAGTACCTCGCGGTTGGACTGCCGGTGGTCGGCACACCACTGCTATCGCTCCGCGATCAACGCGAGTGGATCGACTTCGCCTCGGATGAGTCGAGTTGGCACGAAGCGATCGCCCGTGCCTTGCGGGGGCAGGGCTGT
>Ga0137450_1000016_pt1 | contig 12700 bp, 8 predicted proteins | sample EasRivERMGT454_2_FD_102313 | JGI IMG/M metagenome (GOLD analysis project Ga0137450, IMG submission 102313) | Soil microbial communities from meander-bound floodplain in the East River, Colorado, USA - East River MetaG ERMGT454_2 | ecosystem: Environmental > Terrestrial > Soil > Floodplain ... | reverse complement strand
TCAGCGCGTGCCAGGCGTTGTCGGCGTACTTCACCATCTCCGCAGTCTCGATGTCGGTGCGCACCAGCGGCGCATCGAGGTGGGCGTAGAGGCTCGCCAGCAGCTTGCCGCTGGCCTCGTTCAGTTCCCCGATCACCGTCTTGGGCGGGTTGAAGTAATCGTGCACCGCGCTGCCTTCGCGCAGGAACTCCGGATTGATGCACACGCCGAACTCCGCGCCCGCCTTGCGCCCCGAAGCCGCTTCGAGCGTCGGGATGACCACGTCGCGCATGGTGCCGGGCAGCATCGTGCTGCGGAACACCACGGCCGGCGCGCCGTGGTGGCAGCGCAGGGCTTCGCCGATCTGCTCGGCGACGCGGCGTATGTACTTGAGGTCGATGTCGCCGTTACCGCGACTCGGCGTGCCCACGCAGACCATGACCAGATCGGTGCGCTGCACCGCGTCGATCGCCTCGATGCTGGCGGCGAGCCTGCCCGCCGCTACCTGCTGCTCGATGATCTTGCCGATGTCCTTCTCGATGATCGGCGACTGGCCGGCGTTGATCAGGTCCACCTTGCGCGGCTCCGGGTCGACGCCGATCACGTCGTGGCCTTGCTTGGCCAGGCAGCCGGCCGTGACGGTGCCGACGTACCCGAGACCCAGGACGCTGATCCTCATGGCTTTCCTTGTTTTCCCTGCGGTTTGAACAATTGCAGTATGGGTGGGGTGTTTGACTCTCCGGACTGGCGCAACTAGTCCGGTCGGCTCAGCAGGCGATCTCGGTGCGCAGGACGACGTCACCCCGCAGCCGGCACCGCCAGACGATGGTCGGCGCCGGCTGCTTGTCGTCGAACCGCCGCGACACCCAGCCGAAGATGGGCGCGACGCTGCCGACGTAGATGCGGGAACTCGCAGCCTCGGTCTGCGGCAGGTCGAGGTGAAGCGTCTTGCCGTCCTGGCGCAGGTCGTAGCCGCCGCCGGCGGCCTCGGCCAGGCATTGCTCGCTGCAATGGAACAGCAGTTCGATGTCGTGCTCGCCCGTCATGTGCAATGAGTCCTCGATGGTCACCCGCCTCGAGGCCTTGTGCAGCACGATCCGCCGGCGATGCACCACCGGGTCCTGCAGCCGCCGGTAACCGTCCTGCCAGCCTTCGAACCGGTCGTGCTCGGGCGTGCTGTCCCACAGGCTGCAGCCCGCGCGCGCCTTGCGCAGCCACATGAAATTGCCGCCGGACTCCGACTGGTCCCGCGCATCCACCCGCACGGTGTTGTGCGCGGCAGTGCCGCGGAAGTACCGGCGCCACTCGCCCTGCGTGTGGTACGCATAGGTGCCGGGGTCGACCAGGAACTCCAGGCCGCCGACCGACAGCGTGAACGACAGGGCATCCGCATGTCCGTGGGCGGCGATGGAGCGGAACCCCAGCGGTCCGGCGTCGACGACCAGGCGGATCTCGCGCTCCGTGTCGAAGTCGCTGCCGAGGACGTAGTAGCCGCCGACGGGGAAGCTCTGGCGCGGCAGCGACCTGGCGGCTGGCGTGCCCAGCGCATCGAACAGCGCGTCGGCTTCTCCGCCCAGCAGCCAGCGCGTCTTGTCGTCGAGCGGCCCGGCCTTGCGCTTGAACTCGGCGTTGCGAAATACGATGGCCCCCGTCGCGAGCAGGGACCGGTAGGACGAGAAGCCTGCGGCCGGCGCGAGGCCCACCACGCGGCCGTCGTCGGCATCGCCGAACATCGGCACATTGCCGGCCGCGTCCATGACCGAAGCGAGGTACTCGAGCATGGCCTCCACCCGCGATTCGTAGACGGCCGAGAACCACACGCCGTTCTCCCTGCCGGCCAGCAGGCAGATCAGCAGGAAGTCGAGCACGAACTGCTGATAGGACATCGCCTGCTCCCGGTTCACGCCGTCGGGGGCGATCTGCCGCTGCGCCTCGGCCTCGAGGATGGCCTTGGCCGTCGCGAGCCAGCGCGCCGATGCGGGCCAATGCGGCCACGTCAGGGCGGCGATGAACAGCCCGGCCGCCTCGCCGATGAGGTGATTGTTGGCCGAGGAGTGGCGCGAGAAGTAGCCGCGCACGAAGCGCGCATGCTGGTACACCGACCAGAGCCACTGGCGGCGCAGGCGGGCGCCGCGCTCGCCCTCGAACAGCGGCGAGCGCACGCCGCCTGCGAGTTGCCAGGCGGCCGACCAGTTGACGAGGCGGATCGCCGCCTCGAGCGCGCTCGACCAGTTCGGGCCCATGCGGCAGGGACAGGCGGCGAACCAGGATTCCAGGTGCAGCCGCATCACCTCCAGGTGCGCGGCGTCTCCGCTGAGCGCATAGGCTTGCGCCAGGGTCACGAGGTGCAGGTGCCGGTTCGGTTCCCAGAGGTACTTGATGTCGCCGACCAGCTGCGGATTGCGGTAGTCGAGGTGCTTGCCCATGCCGGGCGGCGCCACGACGCTGGTCTTCGGATCCTGGTTCCAGCGCGGCGGCGAGCCGAGGTCGGCGTCGTGCAGCGCGAACACGTCCAGGCGGCCGGCGGCCACGCGCGCGGCGGCGGCCGTGTACAGGGCGGCATCCACACTAGCGCTGCGGTGAATCCAGGGACGCGAAGCCGCGCCCATATCGGGGGCCGGCACGCGCGGCGGCCCGAACAGCAGCGCGGCGCTCTCCACGCCGGCCGACACGGCGCGCATCAGCCGGTGCGGGATCTCCGCCGGCGACATGCAGCGCAGGCGGTTGATGCGCCACGTGAGCCAATCCATGCCGCTGCCGGCGTCCGCGAATTCATGCCTGGACATAATGGCGGTGCCAGATCTCAAGGTTGAGTAGCGCCCACAGGAGCTTTTCGCTGTTCTGCCTGCCACTCCAGTGATCGGCAAGTATCCCGTCCAGAACCCCGGGATCGTAGTAAGCGCGGGTCATCGAGGCAGCGCCTTGCAGGTGGCCGGCCAGAAAGTCGCGCATCGGGCCGCGAAACCAATTGCCCACCGGCACGCGAAAGCCCACTTTCGGCCGCGTGAGGATGCGCTCGGGCAGGAGGTTGCGCGCTGCTGCCCGCAGGACCCATTTGGTGGTCCTTCCCCGTACGCGGTAACGGTCCGGGAGAGAGGAAACGTAGGCGGCCAGTTCGTGATCGAGGAACGGCACGCGCGCCTCGATCGAGGCCGCCATGGTCATGCGGTCCCCGCGCTCGAGCAGGTTGTCGGGCAGCCAGCTCGTCTGGTCGAAGTAGAGCATGCGCCGCAGCGAGCTGCTGCGTGGATCGGCGTCGAACGGCGCCGTTCCAGTTGGCGCGGCGCGGGGAGATCGCAGCACCGCCAGCCGGTCGCGCTCGGCGGCGCTCAGTGCGCCGAACCAGCGCACGTAACGCTCGCGCCAGTCCTCGATGCTCAGATTGGCCACGGCCGTCTTGATGCGGTGGAACCCGTAGGGCAGCGCCCGCGCCAGCGGTTCGAAGAGGCCGCGGCGCACAGCGCCTGGCAGGCGCTGGTAATGCGGGACCAGGCGCTCCGCGACGTGCTTCGGATAGCCGCCGAGGATTTCGTCGCTGCCTTCACCGGTCAGCACCATCTTCACGCTGCGCGAGGCCGCGCGGGCCAGCAGGTAGATCGGAATGTCGGAAGGCTCCGACACCGGGGCGTCGCGAAACGCCACCAGCGCCGGGAGCCGTTCGATGAGGTCGCGATCGGTGACCGTGATCTCGTGGTGCGTCGTGCCGAAGTGCCGCGCCACCTGCCCGGCGTAGCCCAGTTCGCTGTAGCCCGCCTCGCCGAAGCCGACCGAGAAGGTGTTGACCTTCGAATTGTGGCGGCTCATCAGCGCGACGATCATCGAGGAGTCCAGGCCGCCCGACAGGAACGCGCCGAAGGGCACGTCGCTCACCATCTGCAGCCTGACCGCCTCGTCCAGCCGCGACAGGAACGCGCCGGCGACGTCGGCGGGCGGATTCGCGCAGCCGCTCATGCCGCGATCCGGCGGCGACCAGTAGCGCGACTCGGTGAGCTTGCCGCGTTGCCAGACGGCTGTCGTCCCGGGCTGCAGTTTGCGGATGCCGCTGAACAGCGTTTGCGGTCCCGGCACGTAGCGATAGGCGAGGTAATCCCAGACCGCTGCCGGATCCACGGCGCGCTGCACGCCGGGAACGCGCAGCAGCGCCTTGATCTCCGAGGCGAAGCAAAGTCCGTGCGCACTCTCGTGCAGGTAGAGCGGCTTCTCGCCAAAGCGGTCCCGCGCCAGCAGCAGGCGTTCCTTGCCGGCATCCCAGATCGCGAACGCGAACATGCCCCGCAGGTGATCGACCACTTCGCATTGCCAGTGCTGGTAGGCGCGCAGCAGCACTTCGGTATCCGAGTCGCGCGTGAAGCGGTAGCCGAGCCCGCTCAGCTCCTCGCGCAACTGGCGAAAGTTGTAGATCTCCCCGTTGAAGGTCACCGCCAGGCCGGCGGCAGCGTCGCACATCGGCTGACGCGCACCCTGGGGATCGATGATCGCCAGGCGCCGGTGCCCGAGAAACACGTCGTGGCCCGTGCCATGGCTGCGAAACTGCGCGATGCCCGAGTCGTCCGGTCCGCGATGGGCGATGGCGCGCAGCATCGCCTGGAGCGTGTCCTGGCCAAGCCCGGCTTGCGGTCCCGCGATCCAGCCTGCAATGCCGCACATGGTCAGCGCAGCGCGTCGGCATGCTTGCCGGCGAACATGTCCGCATACAGGCGGCGCACGTCGCCCGCCAGCCGCTCGACGCTGTAGCTCGCGGCGATGCGCTTGCGGCATGCGGCACCCATCTGCGCCAGCAGCTCCCGGTCCGCGTCCAGCCTGGCGATGGCGTGCGCGATCGCCTCCGGGTCGTGCAAGGGAACGAACAGGCCGTGAACGCCCTCGAGGACCACGTCGGGGATGGCGCCGACCCTGGTGACGATCGCCGGGACGCCTGCCGCCATGCTCTCCAGCAGCGCGTACGGCAAGCCTTCTGCGTGGCTGGGCAGGGCAAACAGGTCGGATTGCGCGAACAGAGCAGACTTGCCCGCGCCGCATACCGGACCGGCAAACGAGACCGCGTGCCCGATGTCTGCCGCGGCCACGAAGCGGCGCAGCTCTTCTTCCTCCGGGCCGGCGCCGGCAATGACGAGCCGGGCGCGCACGCCCGCGGCATGCGCGAGCTTCAAGCCCGTCAGCAGCTCGTAGAGTCCCTTCTCTCTCGCCAGCCGGCCCACGTATGCCAGGCGTAGCGCAACAGCGGGATCGGGTCGCTCGCGCAGGAGGCTGGCGTAGGGCAGGCAGTCGATGCCGTTGGGCAGCGCCACCACCTGCTCGCGGCGGACGAACCGCTGGTAGGCATCGAGCTCGATGCTGCCGAGTACCACGATGGCGTCCGGAATCCGCAGCGTGCGGCGCAACAGGGCCGCCAGCAGCCGGTTGTTCCCGCAGAAATCCGCCGGCAGCTTGCCGCCGTGCACCTGGAACAGGACTCGCGCCCCGCAGGCCTTCGCCACGAGCAGGTGCACGAGATCGCGCCAGTAGGCGCGTGCGTTGAGCGAACTGTTGATATGCGCGATCGCGGCGCCGCGCCTGAGGATCGCCGCCGCCAGGCGAAACGGGCTCGACGCCTGCCGCGCGACTTGCCCGGCCCGGCTCTCCTTGAGGCCTTCGCCGCCCACCTGGAAGTGGATCAGCGAGAAATCCTCCGCCAGACCGGAGGCGAGCAGGGTGTTCACGTGCGTGCTTACGCCGCTGACCGCCGCGCGGTGAGGGCCGAGGACCAGAACGGCGGGACGATTCACGCCACGTGGCGCACCGGCGAGCGCTGCACGGGCGCGCCAGCCGCATACCACTCGATCGCCTGCGCCAGCCCCTCCCGCAGCCGCCACTGCGGCCGGTAGCCGAGCAGGCGCATCGCCTTGCCGATGTCGGCTTGCGACAGCGGCACATCGCCCGGGCGGAAGTCCCGGTGCTCGGGCCGGCTGTCGCGCAAGTGCGGGTAGCGCGGCGCGAGCAGCTCGCGCAGCGTCGTGTGGAGTTGGGTCAGCGTGGTCATCTCGCCCAACGCGATGTTGTAGACCTGGTCCACGGCTGCCGGGTCCTCTACGATCGCCGCCCGCAGGTTCGCCTGCACGACGTTGGCGACGTAGCAGAAATCGCGGGCCGTATGGCCGTCGCCGTTGATGTGCACGGTCTCGCCGCGCATCATGTGCGCCACCCACTGCGGAATCACGGCCGCATACGCGCCTAGCGGGTCCTGCCGCGGTCCGTACACGTTGAAGTAGCGCAGGCCGATCGAGCTGCTGCCGTAGCAGCGCGCGAAAAGTTCGGCGTACAGCTCGTCGACGTACTTGGTCAGGCCATAGGGGGACAGGGGCCGGCCGATGCACGGCTCCTGCTGGGGCAATCCGGGGTGGTCGCCGTAGGTCGCGCTCGAGCTGGCGTACACGAATCTCGACACGCCGGCGTCGCGCGCCGCCAGCCGCAGGTTGAGGAATCCCGTGACGTTGCTGGCGTGGAAGGCGAGCGGGTCCTCGATGGACTGCGGCACACTGGCGAGCGCCGCCTGGTGCAGGACGTAGCGTACCGATTGGCAGGCTGCGCGGCAGTCGTTCAGCGAGCGGATGTCGCCTTCGATGAAGTGGAAGCGGCCCCACCTCGCGCGGCCGACGGCGCGCTCGACGTCGGCGAGATTCTCCCGCTTGCCGGTGGCGAAGTTATCGAGCCCGATGACGCGCTGATCGAGTTCGAGCAGGGCTTGGAGCAGGTTCGAGCCGATGAATCCCGCCGCACCCGTGACCAGCCAGGTGCCCGGTTTCGCACTGATGCGCGCGCGCAGCGCCTCGTCGGTGGGCATGCGTGCATGTTGCGCCAGCGCCGTGTAGCGCTTGCCAGTGCGTCATGGTCCGTATGGACCGTCAGCCGGTCACCGCCTCTACCGGTCGCAGCGGCTTGCCGCACAGGTCCAAAAGCAGCTTCTCGTAGCGGTCCACCATGGTTCTTTCCGAGAACAGCGCTTCCACCACCCGGCGGGCGTTCCTGCCCATGCTCCTGCTGGTGCTGCGGTCCGCCAGGGCCTCCAGGGCACTGGCGAAGGCCGCGGTATCGCCGGCCGGAAACAGGGCGCCGTTATGGCCTGCGGAGATCATCTCGGCGGCGCCGCCGACAGCGGAATGCACCACCGGCTTGCCCATCGCCATCGCCTCGAGCGCCGCCAGGGAGAAGGCCTCGGTAAAGCTGCACAGGGCCATGACGTCGCAGGCGGCGACGTGGGGCCGGACATCGTGCTCATAGCCCGTGATCACCACGTCGTTGGCGACCATGCGCTCGCGGGCGCGGTCCTGTACCGCGACACGCAAAGGGCCGTCGCCGATGATCAGCGCCTTTGCCGGGATGCCCCGGGCGCGCAGCAGCGCGATCGCATCCACCAGCTGCAGGGGATTCTTCTCCGGGCGCAGCACCGCCGCCAGGCCAATCACGTAGTCGGCGTCGCGAAAGCCGAGCGCGGCGCGCATCCTGCCGCCTGCACCGGCATCGCGCGCGCTGCTGAACGCCTCCGTATCCACGCCGTTGTGGATCACCTCGTTGCGCCGGGAGAACACGCCGCGCCACCGCCAGTACTCCCGCTGGCTCGCGCAGACGAAGACCGTGCAGTCCGCGCTCCAGAACAGCAGGCGGTACGCGGCCATCTGCAGCTGCTCCTTCCACCCGAGGAGCCGGGTCGAATGGAAGGTGACGATCATTGGCACGCGCTGGCGCGCCAGGCGCATCGCCAGCGCGGCATACATCAGCGCGTAGGGATTCGCCGCCACGATCGCGGCAGGCTCGATGTGGCCGAGGTGGGCGGCAAAGCGCTGCAGCGCGGCCCAGTCGAAGTAGCGCGCCGCGCCGAGGCAGTGCACGGTGCCGCTGCCGCGCAACCGGATCCGGCCCAACTGGTCTGCGCCGCTCTTGACGTAGACCGCATGGCACTCGTGCCGGCGCTCCGCCAGGCGGTTCATCAGCGCGATCGAATGGCGCTCGGCGCCGCCGTGGGACAGTGAGCCGGTCACGAACATGGTGCGCGTCATGGCGCTCGCTCAGGTGCCCGGGCGGGGGCTGAGCGCGGCCGCGAGCCAGATGCGGCCCATGCCGGACCCCGCAACCATCGCGACATACGCCGACGCCAGGGTCGCTCCGCCGATCAGCAGGGGGAGCAGCGTCCCGCTCGCAGGGAAGGCGCGCGCCGCCACGACCCAGGCGAGCGACGCCGCCAGACCGGCGAACAGCGCGAGCAATGCCAGCGTCCTCCAGTCCTGCAGCTGCCGGATGCGCACGCCGGTGAGCCGCGCGATGCGCAGCAGGGTGGCGATGCGGTCGAGGTAGATCACGACCACGCCCCCCATCGCTGCCCCCGCGAGGCCGATGTGCACGGCCCCGGTCCAGCTGAGCGCCACGGCGAGGAGCAGCCCGAGCACGTTCACCCCCATCACGAACACCGCCTGCCGCATCAGCATCATGATTCCCGATAGCTCGATCACCAGGGCGGCAACGCCGATGATGTAGACGCGCATGACCGGGGCGGCATCCAGGTAGGCCGCCGTGTAGACGAGCGTGACGAGGTCCTCCGCAAACACGAACGCGAAGGCGAACATCGGCAACACGATCGCGCCGACCATGATATTGCCGCGGCTGTTCAACGCGAGCATGCCGGCGATGTCGCCCGCGGCCTGGCGGCGGCTCATCACCGGCAGGTAGGCGAAATTGACGGATTGGCGGCACAGGTTCATCAGCGGCCCGAGCACCGCGGCGATCGAGAACGCCGCAAACATGCCCAGCGGAAACAGCGCCGCCACCACCCATTGATCCGCCTGGGTACGCAAGCCGTACAGCGCCCCCGCCGCCCCGAGCGGTGCCGCATAGATCAATTGATCCGCGAATACGCGCCATCGCAGGACCGGCCCGCGCAAGCCGTGCGCGCGGGCGATGTAGACCAGCAGCAGCGCGGCCTTGAACGCCACGAACGCGAGCAGCACCAGCAGCACGGGCGCCAGTTCGCGCGTGAGGACCGCGACCAGGGACAGCAGCGCGGCACGCAATACGGAAAGGCCGACCGTCGCGTTGGCCTGCCACGTCACCCGCTCCTCTGCCGCGGGCAGCAGGTCGAGGAGCGAGGCGATGACCCACAGCAGAATGAACGCGGGCACGACGGCTGCATGGCGTGCCAGTGCAGCCAGATTCGCGGGCAGCCAGGGATTCCAGGCGCTGACGGCCCATGCGCAGACCAGCCCGGCGACGACGAGAAACGCCAGCGTCTGATTCACGTACAGGCGTTTGGCTTGCGCGTCCGAGCGCGGCAGGAAGTAGTACAGGCTCGCCGGCATCGCCAGTGTCGCCACCGCCAGGACCGTCCCCGCCACCAGCCACAGCAGCCGGTACTCGCCGAAAGCGTCGGCATCGAGGGTGCGCACCAGCAACACCGGCAGGAGGAACTGCAGGGCGAAGTCGAATGCGTTTGCCGCGCCCAAGGTCAGGGCACGCTGCCCGAGCCTTTGCGCGGCCGCCGGCGGGAGGCTGCCCGACTCGATCGGCGCCTCGGCAGCGCTCACCTTGCCCGCCGCTTGTCCAACTGGCCGTACATCATGCCGATCGCCAGCCACAGCAGTGCCTGTTCGGGGCGCGGCATCAGGCTGCCGTCCGTGATGCTGGAGACGAGAAAGCCGAGCAGGCCGGCCGCCGCTCCCTGAAAGAACCCGCGCATGGCGGGGTCCACGGCAGGATCGGCGCCCAGCTTCCAGAATTCCCTGCAGACGTGCGCGAAATAGGCGCACAGCAGGAGCAGCCCGAGCGCACCCGTGTCCAGGAGCGCCTGCAGGTAGGCGTTGTGCGGGTGCGTGGTGAGCAGCACGTTCGCCCCGCCGCCCACCCGCATCGGCTGCGACCACATGATCGAGCCCAGGCCGCTGCCGTAGACCGGGCTGCGCATGACCTCGGGCAGCAGCGGCAGCCAGAGCCAATCGATGCGGCCGGCGCTGATGGCGTCGAGCCCCTCGCCATCGCCGCTCGAGAGGCGCTCGTAGACCGCAGCAGGCAGCGCGAACAGCGCGATCGAGGCAGCGAGCCCGAACAGGATCAGGGTCTTCACGCTGCGGCGCCAGAACAGGAACAGCAGGTTGACGAGGAGAAAGGCGCCGAAGGCGCCGCGCGAGAAAGTCAGCACCAGCGCCGTGACCATCAGCGCCATCGATGCCACGAGCGCCATCCTCAGTCCGGGTTCCTTCGCCTCGGCCCAGGTGAACAGCAGCAGCGCGTAGGCAAGCGCGTAGAAGCGGCCCTGGTCGTTGGCGTGCATGCCCAGCGTCGACAGGAAGGCGCGCGAATCGCTGCCGGCCAGCTGGTGCAGCGCGATGCCGGACTGGGCGACGTACGCGAGCACGCTCAGGCCGACGGCGCAGATCGAGATCAGCATCGGCACGAGGAACTTCTCCGGCTGCGCCGACCGCGACACGGCCGCGCCGACCAGCAGCGCGAAGAGCACCATCGACAGGGGCTTGACCACCATCTCGCGCAGGTATCCGGCAACGTCCTCGAATTCGACCAGGCCGTAGACATGGAACGCGGGCACGATCTCGCCGACGTGCTGTGCGCCGAGTGCCCCGGCGGCCAGGAGCGGCACGATCAACAGCCAGAGCAGCGGCCGCGGCAGGAAGCCGCGCAGGCTGCCGTCGGATAGCCCGCGCAGCAGGCAGGAGCCGAGCGTGCCGAGGAGCAACAGGTTCAGCGGATTGAGGCCCGTGATGCCGAGCATGGCGCGCGGCATCAGGGGGCTGGTCGAGAGCGGCATCATCAGGATCAGCAGCGCGACGCCGATGCGAAAGTCGTACAGGATGAAGGCGCAGCCGATCAGCGAAACGCACAGCAGCAGGGCGTTGAAATCCGCCACCGCAACCGCGGCTCCCCAGAACGCGCCGAGCAGGGCGATGCCCGCCAGCCCGGTGAATGCCTGTCGCGCCTGGGCGGCGGCCATTGCGCTCAGCCTGATCCGGTCAGATCGAGTTGAACACCGTGCCGACGACGCTGGTGCCCGTATCGCTCAGCACCCGGATGGTGCTGGCGGTGGCGGCGATGCCGGTGTGGTCCTTGCGCGCCAGCACGATCGCGCTGCCGGCGCGGAACGCCAGGCTCTGCGCGTCGGCGTACAGGCTCGCTGGCGGCGTGTCGAACAGCACGACGTCGAACTCGTTGCGCAGCTCGTCCAGCAAATTGGTCAGCACCGGCCGCAGCAGCAGTTCCTGCGGGTTGGGCGGGCAGGCGCCCGCCGGCAGCAGCGAGAGCGTGCCGAACTGCGGCAGCGACACCACCGCGCTGCGGTCGGCGCGGCCCGAAAGGACCGACGACAGGCCGACGCGGTCGGGAACGTCGAAGATCCGGTGCTGCCGCGGGTTGCGCAGGTCGGCGTCGATCAGGATCGTGCGCTGGCCGAGCTGCGAGAACACGACGGCGAGGTTGGCGGCGACATAGCTGCGCCCTTCGCCGGCGCCCGGGCTGACGATGGCCAGCATGCGGTGCCGGACCCTGGCGTTGGCCCAGCGGATCAGCAGCTGCGTGCGCAAGGCACGCAACTCCTCGGCGCGCTGGTGAAACGGCTCGTAGGCGGCGACCAGCTCGCGGCTGATGCTGCCGCTGCCGGGCAGCAGGTGCAGCAACCCGTATTGCCTGGCGATGGCGTCGCGCAGATCGTCCTGGGTGATGAGCCGCAGGCGCAGCGCTGCCTCGCCGAAGCGGATGCCGCGGGCGCGCTGGATTTCGAGTATCGGCTCGATGTCGCGGGCGCTGATCTTGCCGTCCGCGACCAGGATGTTGCCGAGCCTGCCGTCCTGGCGCGCCACCAGGCGGCCGAAGCCTTCGATTGGCAGGACGTTGTCGGAGTTGCTCATGGACTGTCCTCAGCCGGGATTGGGCAATGCACGGGTGGCCGACGCCGATTGGCCGAGAAGCCGGCTGGCGGGTTTCCAGGGCTTGAGCTCGCCGAGCAACGGCACATCCCATGCGTTCTCGAGGTCGTCCTGCGAGCGCACGCGCCGGTCTGTCATCTCCAGCAGCAGGACGATGCCGATGCCGAGCATCACGCCGACCACGGCCGACAAGGCGAGATTCAGGTCCATGCGCGGGCTGGCAGGCCTGTCCGGTGTAACCGCCGGGCTGAGCACGGCGACACTGGTCTGATTGACGCGGCTGTCCACCTGGCTGGTGACGGAGCGCTGCAAGGCGGCGTCATAGGCGCGTTCCGCCGATTCCACGTTGCGCCTGAGCACCGTGAGCTCGTTGCGGCCCTGCTTGAGGCCGAGCATGCGCTTCCTCTGCGCCTCCATCGCCTGCGCCAGCGCCGCCTCCCGGTCGCGGCTCTGGCGCGCCGAGCTGCCGACGCCGGCCACCACTTTCGCCATCTCGGCGTCGAGCTTCCTGCGCAGGCTCTGGTTCTCGGAAACCTGCCGCTCGATCTGCGGGTGATTGCGCCCGTACTGCGTCGCCATCTCCTGCAGCTTGGTTTCGCCGAGCAGCAGGTCGCCCTTGAGCCGCTGGATGAACGGGTTTTCGAGCACGTCCGGCAGCCGGTCGGGCGCAGCGCCCCGCCGCACGGCGTTGCGCGCCTGCTGCTCGCGGCTGTCCCACTGAAAGCTGCGCTCCTGCGCCCGGACGGATTCGTCCGACAGGGCCTGCAGCCGGGTGCTCTCGACATCCAGGCGCTCGTCAGCCGAGACGATCCCCCGCTGCTGGT
>Ga0137450_1000014_pt1 | contig 13349 bp, 11 predicted proteins | sample EasRivERMGT454_2_FD_102313 | JGI IMG/M metagenome (GOLD analysis project Ga0137450, IMG submission 102313) | Soil microbial communities from meander-bound floodplain in the East River, Colorado, USA - East River MetaG ERMGT454_2 | ecosystem: Environmental > Terrestrial > Soil > Floodplain ... | reverse complement strand
CGTCGGCGCGGCGGCATTCAAGAAGCAGTAGCGCTTGTCGCGCGCAGAAGCGCTGGCGCACCTGCAGGGCAACCGCCCGCAGGCCGCCGCCGCGCTTCACGAATCACTGCTGCAATCTGACGGGCGCGACGCCCAAGCCTGGTTCCTGCTGGGCGCATGCCGACATGCGCTGCATGACCTCACGGGCGCAGCGGCGGCGTTCTCGCGCAGCCGCGACATCGATCCTGCCAGTCCGGAAACGCACCTCGCGCTGGTAACCGTGTTGCGAGGCGCCGGCGATGCGCAGGCGGCCCTGGCCGCGGCGCTGCAGGCCCTCGCGCACTTGCCCGGCGACGCACGACTCCTCTACGCCACGGCACTGAGTTTCGAGGACCTCGGGAAGTCAGATGCCGCGCTCGCTCACTACGAGCGCGCACTGGGCATCGCGCCGCAGCACGAAGATGCCCTGCACAACAAAGGGCTGCTCCTCGCGCGCCTCGGCAGGCTGGAGGAGGCCGAAGCCAACCAGCGGCGCTACCTCGCGGCATTCCCCGAGGCGGCGCGCGCGCACGGCGCGCTTGCCGACATGCTGCTCGCATCCGGGCGCTTCGAGGAAGCAATCGAGGCGCTCGATGCACTCGAGCGCCTTGCGCCGCAGGACGCCAGCGCCCGCGTCCGCCGCGGCGTCGCGCTCGCGTCCTTGCAGCGATACGACCAAGCAAGCGCAGTCTTCGCCGACGCGCGCGCACGCGATGCGCAGGCCGTCGCCCAATACCTGCAGCGCATCGCGCCGGGATCCGACCCGGATCTCATGCTGTCGCCGGAGAATCTCTTCCTCTGGCAATGCCACCTGGCACAGCGGCGCTGCGACTGGTCGTCCTGGGACGCCTGTGTCGCGGAAATGCGGCGTCTACCCGGCAACGCGTCCGCCGCAGTCGAGCCGGCAGTCGCCTTCATGGCGTTTCACCTGCCGCTGTCGGGCGACGAGCGCCATGCGATCGCGCGCCACGTCGCGGCGCACATCGAGGCGCGCGCCCCGGTACTGCCACCACCGCTGGCAACGCGCCATGCGCGCATCCGGCTGGGTATCCTGTCCCCGGACCTGCGCGAGCATCTGAACGCCCACCTGCTGCTGCCGCTGTTCGAATTGCTGGACCGCGAGCGCTTCGAGCTTTACGCCTATTCGCTTGCCGCCGACGACGGCAGCGAAGTGCGGCGCAAGCTGCGCGCCGCGGCGGATCATTTCCGCGATCTCGAGGCGACGACGGACCAGGATGCCGCGTGGCGCATACGCGGCGACGACCTCGACATCCTGATCGACGCGGGGGGCCACACCACCGGCGGCAGGTTCGGCATCACCGCGCGTCGCCCGGCGCGGCTGCAGGCGCTCTATCTCGGGTTCCCCGGATCGCTCGGCTCGCAGCGGGTGGACGTCGCCATCGTGGATCGTGTCGTCGGCGGCTCCGCCGCCGAATGGAGCGAAACCCCCGTGCACCTGCCGCATACCTATTATTTGTACGACTTCCGCGCGCCCGTACCGGACCTCGGGTTGTCGCGGCAGCAATACGGCCTGCCGCAGGACGCTTTCGTGTTTTGCGCATTCCACAAGGCCGAGAAGATCTCGCCGGATGCGTTTGCGCTCTGGATGCGCATCCTGTCGCAGGTGCCCCGGGCCGTGCTGTGGCTATTGGCGTTGCCCGCCGCGGCGCAGCGCAACCTGCGCCGGCAGGCCGCCGCGCACAGTGTCGATGCGCAGCGCCTGGTGTTTGCGCCTTTCGATTCCCGCGACCGCTACCTCGCGCGGCAGCGGCTGGGCGACCTGATGCTCGATGCAGTCCACCACAACGCGATGACCACGGCCTGCGACGCGCTGGCGGCGGCGCTCCCCGTGCTTACGCTGCGCGGGACGGCCATGGCCGCGCGCGCCGGGGAAAGCCTGTTGCGCGCTGCGGGCCTGCCCGAACTCGTGGCAGCGGATGCGGACACCTACGTCGCGCAAGCCCTGCAGCTCGCCGCCAGTCCGCCGCGCCTGGCGGAATTCCGCCGCAGGCTCGCCGCACGCGCGGGACCGCTGTTCGACACGGCGGCGCGGGTGCGCGAACTGGAAGCCGCTTTTCTGCAGGCCTGGCGGCGGGGCGTGCGCCGCCTCTAGGCGGCCCGGCCGCTACTCGCGCAGGTCGTCGAGCGCGGCGTCGAGGTGGCCGCGCTCGGCCCAGGCCTGCACGCGCCACTCCTCGTCCGCGATCTCGATCCAGTTGATGGCTGCGTTGGGGATCTCGAAATCGCGCGGCGCCGACAGTCCCGTGCGCTGGGCGTGCCGGCGCACCATCTCCAGCACCCCGCCGTGGGTGAACACCAGCACGCTCGCGCCCGCGTGGCGGCGCGCGATGGCGGCGACGCAGGCGACGGCGCGCGCGTGGAAGCGCGCCAGGCTTTCGCCGCTGCCGAAGTCGTAGTCCGGCTCCTTCGCCTTGAAGCGCGCGAAGTCCTCCGGGTGCAGCTCGCGCGCCTCGGCGTAGGTCAGGGTTTCGAACTTGCCGTAGTGCCGCTCCCGCAGCGCCGGGTCGAGCCGCACCTCCAGGCCGAGTGAGCGCGCCGCCGGCGCGGCGGTCTGCCGCACGCGCGCGAGGTCGCTGGCGTAGAGCGCGGCGAAGCGCTCGCCGGCGAGGGCCACCGCCAGCGCGCGCGCCTGCGCCTTGCCCACCGCCGAAAGCGGCACGTCGGTCTGGCCCTGCACCCGCCCTTCGGCGTTCCAGGCGGTCTCGCCGTGACGAATCATGCAGATCCGGGCAGATGTCATGCGGTCCTTTCCTTCGACGCCGGTATCATAGCGGCGTCGTGCCCGAATCCGCGCTCCTGCCCCAGCGCCAGACCGTCCCCAGCCTAGAGCAGGAAGAGCTGCGCGGCATCTCGCGCACGGTCGCCGAGATCGAGTGGCTGCTGCTGATCCTGGTGCTGGTGTACGTGGTGTTCGGCCGGCCGATACCCGACATCGAGCCGGCCCTGTCGATGGCGATCTTCTTCTATGCCGCCTTCGTCCTCAGCTTTCGCTACGCGAATTTCTACAAGCACGAGACGCGCTGGAAGATCGGCATCGAGACGCTGGCGATGATCGTGTTCATCACCTGGGCGCTGTGGTTCACCGGCGGCCTGGCGAGCCCGCTGGTCAATGCCTACCTGCTGGTGGTGATCACCAGCGCGCTGACCCTGGGCAAGGCCTTGACGCTGACCGAGGTGGCGCTAATCGGCGCGTGTTTCCTCCTCCTCGACTGGCAGGTCGGCGGCAAGGACATGGCGCGCCTCGCCTTCTGGGGCGGCTACGCCGCGCAACTCGGGCCGGTGGTGCTGGTGGCCTACATCACCACCATGTTCTCCGCCGACATCCGCTACGGCCTGAACCGCGCCAAGCTCCTCTCGCAGACCGACGAGCTCACCGGCATCCTCAACATGCGCGGCTTCGTGGTCATCGCCAGTCGCCTGTTCGCGCAGGCGCAGCGCTACGCGCGCCCGGCGAGCTTCCTGATGGTGGACTCGGATAACCTGAAGCAGGTCAACGACCAGTTCGGCCACGAGGCCGGCAACCGGCTGCTGCGGGACCTGGTGAAGGCGGTGCAGGCGCAGCTGCGCTTTACCGACGTGCCGGCGCGCTACGGCGGCGACGAGTTCGTCATCATGCTGCCCGAAACGCCGGCGCGCGGGGCGCTCGAGGTGGCCGAGCGCATCCGCCACGCGATCGAGCAGATGCCCTTCGAAGCGGATACCGGGCGCGTGCCCTGCACCGTGAGCATCGGCGTCGCCACCTACCCCGAAGATGGCCGCAGCATGGACGCGCTGCTGGCGCGCGCCGACCGTGCGCTGTACCTCGCCAAGGACGGCGGCAAGAACCGCGTCGCCCGGCACCAGGCGGGAACGCCCGCCTAGTCGGCGCGGATGCCGTTGTCCTTCACCACCTTGCCCCAGCGCTGCATCTCGTCAGCCTGCCATTGGCGCAGCTGATCGGGGCTCGACAGCGCGAGGTCCATCCCCAGCGTCTCGGTCAGCGTCTTCCTCACGTCGGGCAGGTTGAAGGCCTTCACCAGTTCGGCGTGGAATTTGTCGAGCACGGGCTTCGGCGTGCCGGCGGGCGCGAAGATGCCCCACCAGGCATGCGCGGTGAGTCCCGGGAACCCCTGCTCGATGAGCGTGGGCACGTCGGGCAGCGCGGACGAGCGCTTATCCCCCGCCACCGCGATCGCGCGCATCTTGCCGCCTTTCACCTGCGGCGCGAGCAGCGCCACCGAGCCGACGCCCATCTCGATCTGCCCGCCGAGCACGTCCTGCGACATCGGCCCGCCGCCCCGGTAAGGCACGTGCGTCACCTTGAATCCGCCGCTTTGCTGCGCCATCACCAGCAGCAGGTGGCCCAGCGTGCCGTTGCCGATGGAGCCGATGCTGATGGACTCCGGCTTCGCCTTCGCCGCGCTCACCACGTCCGCGAAGCTGCGCCACGGCTTGGCCGCCTGCGTCGCGATCGCGTAGGGCGCGGTGCCCACCAGCATCACCGGGTCGAAGTCGCGCACGGTGTCGTATGGCAGGTTCGCCACCAGCGCCGCGTTGACCGCGTGCGAGTCGAAGACGAACAGGAACGTGTAACCGTCGGCCGGGGACTTCGCGGCGAACGCGGTGCCGACCGTGCCCCCAACGCCGCCGGTCCTGTTCTCGACGAAGAATTGCTGCTTGAGGGATTCGCCGAGCTTCGCGCCCACCAGGCGCGCGAGCGGATCCACCGAGCCGCCCGGCGGGAATGGCACCACGAACTTCACCGGCTTGGCCGGCCAGTCCTGCGCGGCGGCGGCGAGCGGCGCCAGCACGAGCAGCGCGCCCATCAGCATGCGATGCATCATTTTTGCCTCCTCGTCAGATGGCGAATTCGACGTAAGTGTAAATGTAGTTCGACCCGCCGTTGACGTTGTTCATGAGCTGCGAGAAGCCGAAGATGCCCGAGCGGTGCGACGCGCCGATGCCGACGAACGTGTTCTTCAGGCTGCGCACGCCGAACAGGTCGCCCACGCTGAAATCGATGGTCGGGTCGAGATAGGTCAGCAGCTTGCTCGTGTTCCGGTTGCGCTCCGCCTGGTCCTTCGCCTCGACGTAGGGCACGCGGCTCGCGTAGGACAGTCCCGTGCCGATGCCCAGGCGGGTCTTCACGCGATGGTTCCAGGGCAGGCCGTACCAGAACGGCTTGAAATAGGCGTTAACCTGCCAGGAATTGGGCTGATAGCCCTTCTCGTCGTGGTACAGCACGCCGATGTAGCCGGCGAGGTCCACGTTCCAGCCGTTGAGCCGCTCGATCAGCGTGCGCCCGAACTCGATGGCCGATACGCGCGTCTCCTCCGGCGTGTCGGTCGAGGTGCAGCGCAGCAGCATGACTTTCGCCAGGTCGCAGTCGGTTTGCTGGCCGTGGTACAGCTTCACCCACAGCGGGCGCCCCTCGGGAACCGGCCAGGGCTCGGGCGAATGGTCGTACAGCAGGCCCAGGCTCACCGCGGTCTGCAAGCCGCTCTCGACGATCGGGCTGTGGCGCACGCTGCTCGACCACTGTGTCGCCGAAATCCCGGCGAGCAGCTTCCACCTGTCGGCGAGAGGATAGGTGGCGTAGAGCGCGAGCTGCAGGTTCATGCCCGCGCCGGCTTCATAGGCGGGGCGCGCGGCCGTGGCCTCCTCCGGCCGCACACCGTAGTAGTAGTTGTTCAGCTTGCCGTCGCGCCAGGACAGCATCACCTGCGGCGAGTAGCGCAGCCGGCCATGGGCGCGCTCCTGCTTGTAGCCGACGCGCAGCTCGCTGCCTGCCGAATCGCTGTCCACGTTGTGCAGGAATTCGCCGTACACCGTGCCCCAGTCGAAGCGCCGGCGGTAGCCGATGCCGAGGTCCGCGCCCTGCTGGCGCAGCGCCATGCCCTGGAGCACCTCCGGGTGGTCGTCCTGCGGCGTGCCTTCGTAGCGGTGGGCGAGGAACACGTCGACGCGGCTCCACGCGTCCAGGTCGTGCTTCGCGCCGATCCGGTCGCCATGCCAGTAGGCGTTCTTGCCGAAATACAGATTGACCGGCAGGTAGTCGTAGCGCAGGCCCTGGCCGCGATAGATCGAGCTCTCGATGCGCACCAGGGCGCCCTCGCCCGCGCCGCCATCCGTCATGGCATCGCCGAGCGGATTGCTGCCGGCGTGCGCCGCAAGCGGCACACACAGAAGCGACAACAGGACAAGCCGTGCAGCGCTCACCGCGCCTTCCTCTTCCCGGGAAACGGCGCGAGCTTACATGGAATCGCGCTACGATACCGGCGCCGTTCCGCTCACCAGGGAGGAAGCATGAAACGTCCGCACCTTGCCCGCGCCGCGCTTGCACTTGCGGTCAGCCTCGCCATGACATCCGCCGGCGCCATGGAGCCCTGGCGCATCCTCGCGCAATCGAAAAAACTCACGCCGCAGCCGCCGTGGCCAGCGGGCGACGAGCGCGGCATGGCCAATCAAGTCGGTCCCGCCACCTGGGCGCGCTGCGCCTGGCATCTCGGCAATTCCAAGTCGAAGGCGTACGAGCTCTCCCACGTGCGCTCCAACACCATGCCGCTGTCGGCGTTCAGCGGCCCGTACGTGCAAAAGCCCAAGCCCACCGCGAGCATCCCGGGCAGTGCGCAGGCATTCAACCTCGAGCAGTACGAGGCCGGCGCGGAGCCGGGCCAGCAGGCCACGCAGATCGACGCGCTCGGCCACTTCGGCGTGCTCAAGCAGCCCTGGGACGGCAAGCCGCCGATTCCCGTGGACGACGCCGTGTACTACGGCGGCCACACGCAGAAGGACGTGAAGCCGACTCCCGATTCAGGCCTGCTCAGGCTCGGCATGGAGAAAGCCCCGCCGATCGTCACCAGCGCGGTGCTGCTCGACGCGAAGAAGACCGTCGGTGGCGGCCAGCCGATGAAGGCGGGCGAGGTGGTCACCGCGAAGCACATCGAGGAAATGCTCAAGGCGCAGGGCCTCGCCAAGCGCGGCATCCTGCCCGGCGATGTGGTGTACGTGCACACCGGCTGGGGCGACTACTGGAGGGACCCGGATACCGAGAAGTTCTACTACACCAAGGCGCCGGGCCTTTCCTACGACGCGGCGAAGTACCTCGGCGAGCGGCGCGTGGTGGCCATCGGCCTGGATACGCCGTTCGTGGATCCGGTGCCCGAGGGCATGCTGATGGGCAAGGCGGGGCCGGCCGCGGGCGTGCCGCCCGGCCTGCCCTTCGCCGTGCACCACCACTTGCTGACCCAGATGGGCATCCACCACATCGAGAACGCGAAGCTGGATGAGCTCGCGCGCGACCGCGTATGGACTTCCTGCACCATGGTGCTCCCCATGCTGGAGAAAGGCAGCGCCGGCTCGCCGATCCGCCCCGTGTCCTACGGCGTGCCGGGGCAGAACTAGGCCGCGGCAAAAATCGGGGTCAGACCCCGATTCTAGGCCCGCGCATCGGGATCGAGGGGATACGCGGGCCGGCGCACCCGGTTGAACTTGAGCTGCGAGTAGTCGGACGTGCACACGCCCTCCCCCGCGCACTCCACCACCGCCTTGGCGAGCGGCCCGAGGCCGGCGCGCCAGTGCACGCGGCTCTTGAGCATGAGATAGCGCTTCGTTGCCGGCTCCAGGCCGAGCGCACGGAACGAGCCCATGTCGTAGGGCTCGGTATGGCGCGAGATCACTGCGATCTCCACCTTGCCGGTGTCGAGCACCGCGGAGGCTCCCATGTCCATCAGCTCGCCCTTGGCCATCGGCCCCTCGTTCTTGTACAGGCCGTCGACGATCTTCTTCACCGTGCCGGTCACCGTGAGCGGACGGCCCCGCAGCCCGAGGGCCGGCATGTCCAGCTTGCCGCCCAGCGGCAGCGTGACGCGCGCGCCCAGGCCCGCCTGCTTCATCTTCGCCACGGACTGCGGATCGCACACCGCGAAGGCGCACACGTTCTCCATCCCCGCCTCGAGGATGCCGCCGAGCACCGCCATGGTGTCCATCGTGCCGCCGGAGGCGCAGTTGTCGTAGTGATCGAGCAGCACCACCGGCCCGCCCTGCATCTGCCGCGCGCGCGCAAGAGAGGCCGCGAGCGGCTCGATGCGGTAGACGAACTGCTCGCGCGCCTGCCAGGCCATGTCGAGGAGTTCCTCGCTCAGGCGCTTGGCCTGCGCGGCGTCCCCGTCGGTGACGACGACCGCGGAGGCGCCCGCGTAGGGAATGTCGGCGTGCGGGAATCCCACGAAGAAGGTTGCCGACAGCGCGCCTTGCGCCTCCATCTGCGTCGCGCGCGCCTGGATCTCGCGGTTGGGCGCATCGAGGCTCGACTGGCGCATCACGTGCGGCAGCATCGGCCGCCAGCCCCAGGCCATCGCCGGCTTCGGCTTGCCCTCCAGCATGGCAAGGATCGGGCGGCCGGCGCGCAGGCCGGTCTCGTACATGTCCACGTGCGGGTAGGTCTGGTAGCCCGCGATCACCGTGGCGTTCACGCCCATCGCCGGAAAGAGGTTGGTGTGCATGTCGAGCGCCACGCCCACCGGCACCGCGGGCGCGATCTTGCGGATGCGCGCGAGCAGCTCGCCCTCGCCGTCCTCGTGCTTCTCCGTCACCATCGCGCCGTGCAGGTCGAGGAGCACCGCGTCGCAGCCCTTCGCCACCGCGTCCAGGATGCGTTGCACCATGTACTCATAGGCGGCGGTGTGCACCGGCCCGCTCGGTGCGGCGCTGCCGGCGACCGGCAGCACGACTTGCGCGCCCGCCTTCTCCGCGAGCTCGATAAAAGCGCCGATGCCGGTGCCGGTGCCCCTGAAGGCGGCACGGATTTCCTCGCCCTCGAGCGGGGTGGCGCGTCCGCGCGCGAAGCGCGCAAGGTCCGTAGGCACCGGCGAGAAGGTGTTGGTCTCGTGCTTCATCTGGGCGATGACGAGGCGCATGGCGGGTCGGGCGCTCCTGGGTAATTGCGCGAAGTGTCCCATGCTAGGATGCCCCGCCAAAAGGAGGAGCCCGCGTGAAAACCATCCTGTTTCGCACTGCAGCCGCGGCATTGTGCTTTGCGGCAATCGCGGCCGCGCAGGCGCAGACCTTCCCGTCGAAGCCCGTGCGCATCGTCGTCAACTTCCCGCCGGGCGGCGCCGCGGACCAGATCGCGCGCCCGCTCGCCGCAGCATTGCAGGAAAAGCTCGGCCAGCCCTTCGTCGTGGAGAACAAGCCCGGCGCCAACGGCCACATCGGCGTCACCGAGGTGGCCAAGCAGCCCGCCGACGGCTACACCCTGCTCATGTCCTCGGGCGGCGCCATCACCGTGAACGGGCAGCTGAATCCCGCCATCGTCCCTGATCCGAAGAAGGCGCTCGAGCCGGTCGCGCCGGCCGCGTTGGTGAGCGTGTACCTCGTGGTGAAGCCCGCGATCCCGGCGAACACGCTTGCGGAATTCGTCGCGTACGCGCGCGCCAATCCGGCCAAGCTCAACTACGGCTCGCCCGGCACCGGCAGCTCGCCGCACCTCGCCGGCGAGATGTTCAACAGCGCGGCCAAGGTGAAGACCACGCATGTGCCCTACAAGGGCGCGGCGCCGGTGATCACCGACCTGCTCGGCGGGCAGATCGACTTCACCTTCGATCCGGGCGTCGGCCTGCAGCACGTGAAGGCCGGCAAACTGCGGCTCCTCGCCGTAGGCAGCCCGAAACGCCACCCCGCCTTCCCTGATGTGCCGACGGTGGGCGAAGTGCTCGGCAGCGAGTTCGACGCCGACACGGTGTTCGGGCTGTACGTGCCGGCAGGCACACCGAAGGACGTGATTGCCCTGCTCAACCGCGAGATCAACGTCGCGCTGCAGTCCGAGGCGTTGCAGGCGCGCCTGACGGCGATTGCGGCGCAGGGGCTGAGTCTCACGCCTGAAGCCTTCGCCGCGCGCAATGCCGCTGAATTCCAGCGCATGGGCATGCTGATCCGCGAAACGGGCCTGAGCGCCAAGTAGCCGTGCGCGCCTGGTATCTCGTTCCCGGCGTGGCGGGCCTTGCCGCCGAGCTGCGCGAAGTACCGGCTCCCGAAGCGGGACCGGGACAGCTCCTCGTGCGCCTGCACGCTGCGGGCCTGAACCGCGGCGAGCTGACGGGGCCGAAGGGCCCCGCGAAGCCCGGCGGCATGGAAGGCGCCGGCGAGGTGGCGAAGCTCGGCGCCGGCGTCACGCAGTTCAAGGTCGGCGACCGCGTCATGGGCCGTTGCCCCGGCGCGTTCGCGGAGTACGGGCTGCTGGACGCGCGCGAGACGCTGCCGGTGCCGCAGCGGCTCTCCTGGGACGAGGCGGCCGCGGTGCCGATCGCGTTCCTCGTCGTCTACGACATGCTGCTCGCGCAGGGGCGCCTCAAGGCGGGCGAGTGGCTGCTCGTCACCGGCGTCACCTCGGGCGTGGGCGTCTATGCATTGCAGGCCGCCAAGGCGCTGGGCGCGAAGGTCATCGGCACTTCAGGTTCGGCGGACAAGCTCGCCGCGCTAAAGCCCCTGGGCCTGGACGTGGCGCTCGCCACGCGCGCAGCGGATTTCAGCGACGCGGTGCTGAAGGCCACGGGCGGCAAAGGCGCCGACTTGTGCGTCAACACCGTCGGCGGCACGGTGTTCGCCGAGTGCGTGCGGGCGCTCGGCTTCGAAGGGCGCCTCGCGATCGTCGGCTACGTCGACGGCTCGCTCAGGTCGGAAATGGACCTCGACGCCCTGCACTCGAAGCGGCTCACGATCTTCGGCGTGTCCAACAAGCTGCGCAACGCCGAGCAGCGCGGCACCACCGTGCGCGGTTTCGCAGCGAGCCTGCTGCCCCTGCTCGCCGACGGCCGCATCAGGCCGCTCATCGACCGCGTTTACTCCTTCGAGGAGCTGCCGGCGGCCAAGGCGCGCATGGAAGCCAACGCGCACGTGGGCAAGATCGTCCTGCGCATGCCCTAGTCTGCGGTGATCTTCGCTTCCTTCACCACTCTCGCCCAGGTGTCGTACTCGCGCCTGATGTAGGCGGCGATCGCCTCGCGCGAGGTGGGCGCGGGCTCCATGCCCTGCGCGAGCAGCGCCTGGCGCACCGCGGGATCATTCAGGATCTTCACCAGCTCGCGGTTCCAGCGGTCCACGATCTCGCCCGGCGTCTTCGCCGGCAGCACGTAGGCGTACCAGTTGGTGGCCTCGAAGCCGGGGTAGCCCGACTCGGCGACGGTCGGCACCTCGGGCATGAAGCCGGTGCGCTGCAGGCTGGTGACGGCGACTGCACGGATCCTCCCGCTCTTGATATGCGGTCCCGCCGAGATCGGCGTGGCGAAGATGGACGCGATCTGCCTGCCGAGCAGGTCCTGCATGGCGGGCCCGCCGCCCTTGTACGGCACGTGCACGATGTTCGCCTTGGACATCATGCGGAACAGTTCCCCCGAGAGGTGGCCGGCGCCGCCGATACCGGAGGAGCCGTAGGTGAGCCCGCCCGGCGTATCGTTGGCGAGCTTCACGTACTCGGCGAGCGTGCGCGCCGGCACACCGTCGTGCACGACCAGCACGTTGGCGAACGTGACTGCCATGGTGACCGGCACCAGGTCCTTCAACGGGTCGTAGGGCAGGTTCTTGATCATGTGCGGCGCCACCGTGAGCGGGCCGACCGAGCCGAGCAGGATGGTGTGGCCGTCGGGCGCGGCCTTCGCCACCTGCTCGTGCGCGATGTTGCCGCCGGCCCCGGCGCGGTTCTCCACCACCACGGACTGGCCGAGCGCCTCGGTCGCCGCCTTGGCGATGATGCGCGCCGCCGTGTCCGTGCCGCCCCCGGGCGCGAAGCCGACCACCATCACGATCGGGCGCGAAGGAAATGCGCCCTGCGCCGCCGCACCCGCGGCGAACAGCGCTCCAAGCAATGCCGCGATCAGGCTTCTCATGGTCACACCGCCTTTCTGTCCTTTAGTCGCGCGATCTCCTCGGCGCTGTAGCCCAGCTCCGCCAGCACCTCGACCGTATGCTCGCCCAGCTCCGGCGTCGCGCTCGCCATGGTCGCCGGCGTGCGCGACAGGCGCGCTGCCTGGTTGACGACGCGGAAGCGCCCGAGCTTCGGGTGCCGCACCTCGGCCGCCGCCTGGATGTGCTGCACCTGCGGATCGGCGAACACCTGGTCCATGGCGTAGATCGGGCCGCAGGGAACGCCCGCCCCGTTCAGCGCGTCCACCCACTGGGCACTCTTCTTCTGCGCCAGCGCCAGGTTCAGCTCGGCGTTCAGGGCGACGCGGTGCTTCGCGCGCCCCGGCTGGTCCTTGAACTCGGGCCGCGCGAGCAGGTCCTCGCGCCCTATCGCCTTGCACAGGCGCTGCCACATGCCGTCGCCCGCGGCGGCGACGTTGAGGTGGCCGTCCGCGGTCTTGTAGGCGCTGGTCGGCATGCTGGTCGGGTGGTCGTTGCCGACCTGCAGCGGCACTTCGCCTTCCTTGAGGTAGCGCGCCGCCTGGAAGTCGGCGAGCGCGATGCCCGCGTGCAGCAGCGACGATTGCACCCACTGCCCGTGCCCCGAGCGCTCGCGCTCGATCAGCGCCGTCATGATGCCGAGCGCGGCGAACAGGCCCGCCGTCACGTCCGCGATCGCCGCGCCGGCGCGCACCGGGCCCTGGCCGGGAAAGCCGGTCACCGACATGAGGCCGCTCATGCCTTGCGCGATCTGGTCGAAGCCGGGCCGGTCCACGTAGGGCCCATCCTGGCCGAAGCCGGAAATGCTGGCGAGGATGATGCGCGGATTGATTTTCTCCAGCGAGGCGTAGTCCACGCCCAGGCGGTACTTCACGTCCGGGCGGTAGTTCTCCACCACCACGTCGGCGCTCTTTGCCAGGCGCGCGAACACCTCCTTGCCCTCGGCGAGCTTGAGGTTGAGCGTGATGGCGCGCTTGTTGCGGTGCAGATTCTGGAAGTCGGAGCCGCTGCGCGCGCCGCCCATGCCCTCGTTCGGGTCGACGCCGGGCGGCGACTCGATCTTGATCACGTCGGCGCCGAAGTCGGCGAACTGCCGCACGCAGGTGGGGCCCGCGCGCACGCGCGTGAGATCCAGGATGCGCAGGTGCGAGAACGCGCTGGAGGCGGTGATGCGTGGCATGGCGGCGCCTAGCGAAGAATGCGGGTATTGGCGAGCACCAGGCGATCCACCAGGTTGCGCACCAGCGCGCGCGTGAGCTGCAGCTGCGCGCCGCCGCTCATGCGCGCGAGCGCCGCCTGGTCGAACTCGGCGAGCAGCAGTTTGGTCATGGACTCCACGGTGGCGTGGCGCGGCAGCTCGCCGCCCCAGATGTAGGCCATCTCGCCGAAGCACTCGCTGTGGTTGACGACGTTGAGCAGCCGCCCGCCCTTGG
>Ga0137450_1000009_pt1 | contig 16498 bp, 13 predicted proteins | sample EasRivERMGT454_2_FD_102313 | JGI IMG/M metagenome (GOLD analysis project Ga0137450, IMG submission 102313) | Soil microbial communities from meander-bound floodplain in the East River, Colorado, USA - East River MetaG ERMGT454_2 | ecosystem: Environmental > Terrestrial > Soil > Floodplain ... | reverse complement strand
TCGGGCATCGGCTTTCTCGCCGGCTGGCGTGGCGCCGACGGCAGCAAATCCTTGCGCGGCGAGCCCAATCCCCGGCAGTGGCAAAGATACGCTGAGAACAACTGCGTGTTTCGCTACGAGCTGCCGCCGTCCTACCGCTACATGCGCAACTGGAACCGCGGCTACATGGAATGGGCGCAGCGCGCGCGCATCCGGCGCTGGGGCGAGCCGGTCCTGGTGCACCTGTACTCGGAGGTGCTGCAGAAGTTCCGCCTCGCCGCGCAGGGCAAGTGGCCGGGCCGCCAGCCGCCCGGGCACCTGGCGAAACGCGTCGAGACGCACTTCGATCCGCTGCCCTTCTACGCGCAGCCGCTCGAAGTGCAGGCCACCGACCTGGAGAAGTACCCGCTCGCCGCCATCACGCAGCGCCCGATGGCGATGTACCACTCCTGGGATTCGCAGAACGCCTGGCTGCGGCAGATCCACGCCCACAACTATCTGTTCGTCAATCCGCGCACCGCGCGCGCGGCCGGCATCGCCGATGGCGGCTGGCTATGGGTGGAGTCGCAATGGGGCCGCGTGCGCTGCATGGGCCGCTACAGCGAAGCCGTCGAGCCGGGCACCGTGTGGACCTGGAACGCGATCGGCAAGCAGCCGGGCGCCTGGGGGCTCGCGCCGGAGGCGAACGAGGCGCGCAAGGGATTCCTGCTCAACCACCTGATCTCGGATCGCCTGCCCGGCGACACTTCCAATTCGGATCCCGTGACGGGGCAGGCGGGCTGGTACGACGTGCGCGTGCGCATCACGCCTGCGGACGAGGCCGGCGTGCGGCCGGAGTTCGCGACGCTGCCCGCTGCGCCGGGCACGCGCCAGCCGCAGAAAAAGTGGCTGGCTTATGTCGCGGGCAAGGAGATCGGCGAATGACCAAGCAGCTCGCCCTGGTCATCGACCTCAACGTGTGCGTCGGCTGCCATGCCTGCGTGACGAGCTGCAAGCAGTGGAACACCTCCGGCGAGGCGGGTTTCCTCTCGGACGACAACCCGTACGGCGCCGATCCGACGGGAACCTTCTTCAACCGCGTGCAGACCTTCGAGGTGGGGGAGTTCCCGAATACCGAAACGGTGCACTTTCCGAAATCGTGCCTGCATTGCGAGGACCCGCCGTGCGTCCCGGTGTGCCCGACCGGCGCGAGCTACAAGCGCGCCGAGGACGGCATCGTGCTGGTGGACTACGACAAGTGCATCGGCTGCAAGTACTGCTCGTGGGCCTGCCCGTACGGCGCGCGCGAGGTGGACGAGCACCAGAAGGTGATGAAGAAGTGCACGCTGTGCGTGGACCGCATCTACGACGCGAAACTGCCGGAAGCGGAGCGCAAGCCCGCCTGCGTGCTCGCTTGTCCTACGAGCGCGCGCCTGTTCGGCGACATCCACGACCCGCAATCGGAAGCCTCGCGCGCGATCCGCGAGCAGGGCGGTTACGCGCTGATGCCCGAATGGGGCACGCAGCCGGCGAACCACTACCTGCCGCGGCGCAAGACGGCCTTCCACCTGCACCCGGACGAGCTCGAGCGGCACGACAACCCGCTCAAGGTGGACGGCAAGCTCCCGCGCCCCGCGCCCGGCGAGCCGGCGCTCGACGACGTCACGAGCTGGTAACTCGTGCGGCCCGCCTGGTCGGTGATCCTGCTCACCACGCTCATCGGCGCGGGGCAGGGGCTGTTCCTCGCGCTGTTCGCGGTGGATGCCTACGATGCGGCGCGCGGCCAGGCGTCGCTGGCGCCCTTCTTCGTGGCGGCGGCGATCCTCGCCTCGCTCGTGCTGGCGGGCGCCGGATTGCTGGCTTCGTTCTTCCACCTCGGCCATCCCGAGCGCGCCTGGCGCTCGGCGGCCATGTGGCGCACCTCGTGGCTGTCGCGCGAAGTGATGGCGCTGCCGCTGTTCATGGCGCTGGTTGCCCTTTACGGCGCGCTGCACTGGACGGGCAGGCTGCAGGGCGCGCTGGCGGTGGGTGCGCTGGCCGCGCTCGCCTGCGTCGCGCTGTTCGTGTGCACCGGCATGATCTACGCCTGCCTCAAGTTCCTGCAGGAGTGGCATTCGCCGCTCACCGTGGCGAACTTCATCCTGCTGGGCAGCGCCTCGGGAGCGACTGCGGCGGCGGCGCTCGCGGCCTGGCAGCAGCCGGCGCTCGCGCGCGGCTACGTCGCCGCTGCGCTCGTGCTGGGCGCGCTCGCCTACCTCGGGCGCCTCGCGTCGCTGTCGCGCAACGCGCGGCTGCGGCCGAAATCCACTCTCGCCAGCGCCATCGGCGTGAAGCACCCGAAGATCGTGCAGATCGCGCAGGGGGCCATGGGCGGGTCCTTCAACACGCGCGAGTTCTTCCATGGCCGGCCGCGCGAGGTGGTGCGCGCCGTGCGCTGGTCGCTGCTGGTGCTGGTGTTCCCGGTTCCTGCGCTGCTGCTATTGGGCGGCAGCCAGTCCGCGCCGCTGCTCGGCGTCGCCTTCGTGCTGCAGTACGCCGGGCTGCTCGCCGAGCGCTGGTACTTTTTCGCCGAGGCGAAGCACCCGCAGAACCTGTATTACCAGGCGATCGCCTGAGCGGGTTTTGCAGTCCGTCGCGCCTAGTTGATGTGAATCAAATCCCGCTGACACCAGAGTGCTAGGCTTACAAATTGCTTCAATGTGGCAGGTCATATGAATTATCTGCTGATTCTCAACGATCCGCCCTACGGCACCGAGCGCAGCTACAACGCGCTGCGGCTCGCGCGCAACCTGCTCCTCAAGGAAGCGGGGGAGGTGCGCGTCTTCCTGCTGGGCGACGCAGCTGCATGCGCCAAGGCCGGGCAGAAGGTGGCGCAGGGTTATTACAACATCGCGGACATGCTTGGCGCGGTGACCCGCCGCCGCGGCGAAGTTGCGGTCTGCGGCACCTGCATGGAAGCGCGTGGCGTGACGGATGGCGAACTCATCGCCGGCGCGCAGCGCAGCACAATGGACCAGCTCACCGAGTGGACCGCGTGGGCCGACAAGGTCCTGGTGTTCTGAGGCGCGCCGCATGAGCCGCACCGCCTTGGTACTTGGCGCGGGGCTTGGCGGCATGGTCGCCGCGCACGCGCTGCGGCGGTTGCTGCCGCGCAGCGAGCGCGTGGTCCTCGTGGAGCGCGAGGAACGGCACGTGTTTCCGCCCTCTCTCCTGTGGCTGATGGTGGGCAAGCGCGAAGCCGGCGACTTCTCACGGCCGTGCGCGCACGCCGTCCGCCCGGGCATCGAGCTCGTGCGCGGCGAGGTGGCCTCGATCGACCCTGCCGCCAGAACGGTCCGAGTGGGGGAACAAACCCTGCGCGGCGACGCCATCGTCATAGCGCTCGGTGCGGACTATGCGCCGCAGGCGATCCCGGGACTGTCGGAGGCGGGGCTATGTATCTTCACGCTCGCGGGCGCGGAAGCGATCCGCGACGCGCTGGGGCGTTTTGAAGGCGGCAGGATCGCGGTGCTCACGGCATCGCCGCAGTACAAGTGCCCCGCGGCCCCGTACGAGGCCGCGCTGCTGGTCGACAGCTATCTGCGCGAGGGGCGGCGCCGCGACAAGGTGACGATCGACTTCTACGCCGCGGAGCCCGGGCCGATGATGGTCGCGGGCGCCACCGTGTCAGCCGGCGTGCGCGCAATGGTGGAAGCGCGCTCCATTACCTATCACCCCGAGCATCAGGTGAAATCCGTCGATCCGCTGCAGCGGCGCATCGAGTTCGCAAACGGTTCGAGCGCGCAGTTCGACCTGCTCCTTTACGTGCCGCCGCATCGCGCGCCGGAGCCGGTCAGGGCCGCGGGGCTCGTCAACGACAGCGGCTGGATTCCCGTCGATCGACACACGCTCGCCACACGCCACGCGGACGTCTACGCAGTCGGCGACATCACGGTGATTCCGCTGAAGATGGGCCGTCCGCTGCCCAAGGCGGGTGTGTTCGCGCACGGCGAAGCCGAAGTCGTTGCGCACAACATCGCTGCCGCATGGACCGGTCGCGGCAAGCCGCGACGCTTCGAGGGCGAGGGCATGTGCTTCATCGAGACCGGCGGCGCCAGGGCCGGGATGGGGAGCGGCAACTTCTATGCGGAGCCGCTACCCGACGTAAAGCTGCACGCACCGAGCCTGCTCTGGCATGGGGCGAAGGTTCTCTACGAGAAGTACTGGCTGTATCGCCAGTTCTGAATCGGGACCGTGGAACCGGCAGCCTACGACGCGCGGTACGCGTAAGAGGGACACACAGCATGATGAATCAGTGGTGGAGCGAATTCGGGTGGTTTGGCATGGGTTTCGGGTGGCTGTTCATGATCCTTTTCTGGGGACTGGTTTTTCTTGGAATCGCGGCGCTGGTGAGGTGGCTGGTTGCGGGCTCTTCCGGGAATTCCGGCGCAGAACGCAAGTCGGCCCTCGACATACTCCGGGAGCGGTACGCCCGGGGCGAGATCGGGCGCGACGAGTTCGAGCAGAAGCTGCGCGACCTGTCCCAACACTAGGAGATCCGCATGGCTGCAGATCCGCGCCCGGACGGGTCCGCCGCCGCGAAGCCTATTTCGCCGGGCAGCTCGTGACGTCTCCCGGCACCTTGCCGACCAGCAGCAGGAAGCTGCCGAACGGTCCCATGTTGCCCATCGCCTCCATCATCGGGCCGTCGAATTTCAGTCGCCCGAACATCATGGCGCGCATCGGACCATACTCGCCCTTGCCCATTTCGACCCAACGGCCGGTCTCCGCCCACATCAGGTAGTCAACATCGGCATCGAGCTTGGACTCGGCCTTGCCGCCGTACGCGCACGTGGTCTTGCCGTCCTTCTCGGATACGCGCAACTCGATGCGCGCGCTGCCTTCGCAATCGGCGCGGTGGATCTGCATGGCCTTGTAGCCGCGGCCCTTGTCGTTCTTGATCCACCCCGACCCGACCAGCTCTTCGGTCAGGGTCGGATCGGCGTTCCAGGCTTTGCACATTTCCTGCGCCCACTCCGGCGCCATCAGCACCGGTGCCGCGCTGCCATGCGGCGAGGCGATTGCAAAAGCGAATCCCAGGACTGCTGCTGCCCTCTGCATGTCATTCTCCCGTCAAAAGAAAAGAATAAGGGGCCCGCTGCGGGCCCCCACGATCTGCCACGCCGGCGCCGCGCAGAACTTCAGGCCCCAAGCGGTGCCGAGGTCCATGCAGGCCATCATTCAGCGGGCCGCGGCGCCGTGCAAGCGAACGTTCTGATCGCCGGATCAGGTCAGCGTATGGGGTTTGACGCAGATCAAGGCTCGCTCATATTCAACTGTTAAGTTGAATAGTCGATAATTGAGTGCTAGCGCAAGGAGAGTCCGTGTACAAGTTCTCGCTCGTCGATTTCTCCATCCGCCGCCCGAAGCTGGTTGTCTGGTTGACGGTGGCAGTGACGCTGCTATTTCTCACCCAGTTCTCGCGCATCAAGATCGACACCAACCCGAAGCACATGCTGCCGGAGACCTCGGAGGTGCGCGTCTGGAACGACGAGGTCGACAGGCTCTTTGCGCTCTACGAGGACACGATCGTGGTGGGCGTGCAGAACGAAGCGGGGGTGCTCAACCGGGAAACCCTCGGCCGCATCGCCCGCATCACCGGCGAAATCCTCGGGCTGGAAGGCGTGGCCAGCCGCGACGTCAACGGCTTCACCACCATCACCAATGTCACGGCGGAAGCCGGCACGCTCAAGGTCGGACCGCTCATGCCGGGGCCACCGCAGGGCGAGGCCGAGGTGGAGGCGTTGCGCAACGCCCTGTTCGGGAATCCGCTCTTCGTGAACCGTATCATTTCGCCGGACGGCAAGACGACCGCGATCTACGTGCCCTTGGAGAAGGGCGCCAACGGCGCCGAGATCGCCGGCCGGATCCGCGCCATCATCGCCAAGGAAGGCGGAGGGGAACGCTACTACATTGCCGGGGATCCGGTAGCGCGCGACACCTTCGGCGCCGAGATGTTCAAGCTGATGGGCATCTTCTCGCCCATCGCCGGCATGATCATGTTCATCGCCATCCAGATGATGTTCCGCAGCCTGTCGCTGTCCCTGGCCATGATGGCGGTGGCCATGACGGCGATCATCTGGAGCATGGGGCTGCTGATTGGCGCGGGTTTCCCGGTGCACATCATGAGCTCGATGGCGCCGGTGTTCCTCATGGCCATCGCCACGGACAGCATCCACATTTTCAACGAGTTCTATTTCCGCTACCGCGAGAAGCGCGACAAGCTGGCTGCGATCCGAGAGACGATGCAGGCGGTGAGCCGCCCCGTGCGCTACACGGCGTTCGCCACCGCCGCCGGCTTCGCCGTGCTCCTCTTCATGAACATCGTCCCGGTCATGGTGTTCGGCGGACTCATTGCCTTCGGCACGGTGGTGCTGCGCCTGTTCTCCTTCAGCCTGATTCCCGCGATCCTGACCTTCATCAAGGAGGAAAAGGTCGCCAAAGCCGTGCAAAGCGAGAGTGCCGAATTGGATCGAATCGCACGCTTCCTGCGCCGCATCGCCGAATTGGGCGCAACGCGTCCGCTGGCCACCACGCTGGCGGGACTCGCCCTGCTGGTCATCGCCATCGCCGGAGCCTCGAAGATTCACGTGAACAACAACCTGGTGGCCTGGTTCAAGGAATCGAGCGAGATCCGCGTCGCCGACACGGCCATGAACCAGGCGCTGGGCGGTACGTCCCTGGGCTATCTCGTCGTGCTGGCCAACGAGCCGGAGTTCATGAAGCGGCCGGAAGCCGCGCGCTGGCTCGAAGGCCTGCAGCGGCACCTGGAAGGGTTGCCGGTGGTCGGCAAGACGTTCTCAGTGGTGGACTACGTGAAACGCATCAACCGCGTCCTGCACGACGACGAACCGAAATTCGACACAGTGCCCGATACGAAAGAGGCGATCGGGCAGTACCTGTTCCTGTTCAGCATGTCGGCTAAGCCTTCCGACCTCGATAACGTGGTCGATCCTACGTTCCAGAAGGCCAACGTCTGGGTACAGCTAAAGACATGGGACGCGGAGGCGATGCGCCAAGTGATGCAGGCGGCCGGTACCTACCAGAAGGCCCACCCGCTGGCCGTGGCCGTGAAACCGGCGGGAATCGCCTATTTCAACCTGGTGTGGAACGACGAAGTGCTCGGCGACATGGTGCGCGGCTTCCTGATGGCGCTGGTCGTGGTATTCATCGTTCTCGCCCTCAACTTCCGCTCCGCCAGGTGGGCGCTGGTCGGCTATGTACCGCTGCTGTTCACCATCCTGCTCATCTACGGCGTGGTCGGCTTCACTGGCAAGGATTTCGACATGCCGCTCTCGGTGCTGAGCACGCTGTCGCTCGGCATGGCGGTGGATTTCTCCATCCACTTCATCAACCGCTTCCGCCAGCGGCTCGCCGAAACCGGCGACCGCGATGTGCAAGAAGCGCTCCTGTGGACGGCGGCGCGGCCGGGCAAGGGGATCTTCCGTAACGCGGTGCTCTTCGGCGCGGCCTTCTCGGTGATGCTGTTCGCGCCGCTCACGCCCTATATCGCGGTGGGGGCGTTCATCGTGGCGATGATGATGCTCTCGGCGCTGCTTACCATTCTCTATCTGCCGGCCCTGATCACGCTGGGCCGCCGGTGGCTGCTCGATCATGAAAAAGGAGACTGACATGAAAAACTGGTGGCTATGCGTGCTTGCCGCCTTGCTGCCGCTGCAGGCCATGGCCCTGTCGGGCGAGGAGGCGATGCGCAAATCGCAGGCGGCGTTTCTCTACCCGGGCAAGGACTTCAAGGCGCGCGTGGTGATGAAGCTCATCAACCGGGACGGACAGGAGCGCTTGCGCGAACTCACGATTCTGCGCAAGAACGTCGGCGCGCCCGGCGGCGAGCAGAAGTACTTCATGTATTTCTTCCAGCCCGCGGACGTAAAGGACATGACCTTCATGACCTACAAGTACCCGGCGAAGGACGACGACCGGTGGCTGTTCCTGCCCGCGGTGAACATGGTCAAGCGCATCGCCGCGCAGGACAAGCGCTCCAGCTTCGTCGGTTCGGATTTTACCTACGAGGACGTCTCGGGCCGCGACATCGAGGACGACGTCCACGCGATAGAACGGGAGGAAAAGCTCGACGCGCGCGACTGCTACGTCGTGAAGAGCACGCCCAAGGCGAGCGACGCCGATATCGGGCACAAGTTCACCTGGGTGGACAAGGCCAGCTTCCTTCCGCTCAAGGAGGAGCAGTACGACAGGCGGGGAGCGAAATACAAGCTGTTTACCGCCGACGAGGTCGCCGACGTCAAGGGAATTCCCACGGTCATCCGCCGCACCATGAAGAACCTGCAAAGCGGGCACCGCACCGAGGTGACGTACGCCAGGTCCGATTACGACCTCGGCATCGAGGACAGCCTGTTCACCGAACGGTTCCTGCGCCAACCGCCGCGCAAGTGGATCGACTGAACGTCTGGCGCACGCTCGCGCTCGCCGGCTCAATGCTCGCCGGGGCACCGGCGGCGGCTGAACTCACGGTTGCCGGGTTCCTCCAGCAGAACACCGCGTTCAACACGGGCGGCGCCAACCCCGACGGCCAGGATTACAAGTGGCTGGAGGAGCGCGCCCAATTGAGGCTCGACGCGACGTCCGGTAGCTGGCGCGGCTATTTCAAGGCGGACGCCGCCTATGATCACCTCGGCCGCGGCGGGCAGACCGAGGTGCGCGAGGCATGGGCGGATTATTCGAGCGCCGCGTTCGAGGTGCGCGTCGGGCGCCAGGTCATCACCTGGGGATCGGGCGACCTCGTCTTCGTGAATGACGTCTTTCCGAAGGACTACGAGGCGCTGTTTGCCGGTCGGCCGCTCGAATATCTCAAGCGCGGCCTGGATGCCGTCAAGCTTGGCGTGTTCCCGAAGCTGGCTTCCTTCGAATTCGTGCTGGCGCCCTCGTTCCGCGAAAGCCAGACGCCGGACGCGAGCCGGTTCTGGCTCTACGATCCCATGCCCGCAGTGACGAACCGCGAAACCGTGAAGCCCGGGCAGGGCGAAGGGGGCGTGCGCGTCTACCGCGACGTGGCCGGCTACGACGCGGCGCTCTACCTCTACCGGGGGTTTCAGCGCACGCCGTCGATGCGGCCGGACAACCTCGCCGCGCCGACGCGCATCACGTACTTCTATCCGGAGCTCTCGCTTCTCGGCGCGAGCGTTTCGGGCCGTGCGGGTCCTGGCGTGATCAACCTGGAGGCTGCGTACTACGATTCGCGCCAGGATCGCTCGGGTACGGACTTCACGGTACCGAACTCGCAGACGCGGCTGCTCGTTGGCTACCAGCTGCAGCCGTGGGAGGACTTCAACCTGAATCTGCAGTACTACACCGAGCGCATGCACGACTACGCGGCCTACCTCGCCGCTCTGCCGCCCGGGTTCCCGGTGGAGGACAGCCAGACCCACACGTTCACCGTGCGCGCCACCCAGTTCTTCCTGCACCAGACGCTGCGCTTTTCCGTGTACGCCTCGCGCAATGTGAGCAACGGCGACTCCTTCGTCAACCCGGAGCTGCGCTACGGCTTCAGCGACCGCGTCTGGGGGGCGCTCGGCGCAAACGCCTTCGGCGGCGAGCCGTGGGGCCAGTTCGGCCAGCTCGCGCAGGACGACAACGTCTACGTGCAGTTGCGCTACGAGTTCTAGAACGCGAGGTTCTGCCAGGCGAGCGTCACCGCCTTCAGGCCGTCACGCTCCTGGTTGGACCCCTCCCACACCGCGAAGGCGACCGGCGTGCGGCCGCCCGCGGCGGTGAGTCGGATCGCCGTTTTCTCGGGCGTGCGGTAGGCGCGGAAGAAGACCACCGTCCACTCACCGCCGGCGTGCCGCCCGTTCGCGCGCACGTCCTGCGTCGGCAGCCGCGTCGCGGTGCCGAAGCCATCGGCGACCATGTTTTCGGCGGCGTTCTTCGCCGCGTTCCAGTACCAGATGTTCACCATCTTGCCGCCGCCGCCCATGAACGGAAGGGTGGACGCCTTGCGATCGAGGGGAAACTGGATCGCGACGCCGTCCGCGAATCGTCCGGCGTCCTTCGCGGCGTCGGCGGCCGCGTCCCGCCACTTCATCCTCAACAGCACGCCGTCGGCGGTCTTGGCCGCTTGCACGCGGACCTGCGCCACCGCGCTCGTGCCAACGATCGCGGGGTGACCGGGAAACGCCGTCGTCAGCGCGATTTCGCGCGCCGGGATTTTCTGCCAAGACGGATCGTCGAGATCCTTTTCGCTCAGCGCCTTGGTGAGCTTCGTGGCATTCACGGTGACGGGCTTGTCCGCCGCGGGCGTCTGGGCGAATGCGACGCCCGACAGCGCGACTGCGGCCGCGATCACCCATGCAACGGGATGAGTGTTTGATGTCATGACAGCACTCCTGTCCTTGCGATCAGTTTTCCAGTTGTCTGCGGTGGTGATCGACGAGCGCGCCGAGCGCCGTTGCGTATTCGACGTAGGCGGTGTCGCTCGCCTCCAGCTTCCTGCGGAAGGCGGGCAGCCATGCCGCGAGGTGCCGGTCGAGAAAGTCCCGTGCGGCGCGGCGGTAAGGCGCCGCGTCACGGCCGTCGTGCTCGGCCGCCTGCGCCTGCAGGCACAGCCACGCCACGAACTCGAGTTCGGTCACCAGATGGTCGGGATACTCCAGATTTGATTCATTCAGCCGTACGCCGAAGTACTCGTAAAAGCGCAGCAGGTCTTCCAGGATGCCTTCGCGTCCCAGGTCGCCCCGGTGCATGCCCTCGAACAGTGGCACCGCCGCCGAGCCTTGCCCCACCTCGAAGGCGGCGAGGTACTGTGTCTCCAGGTCTTTCTGCGCGAGCGACGGATCGACCAGCCCGTGCTCGATGAGGCATTGCCAAGCCCCCGGACTCGGGTAGGAGAAGACCTGCGCAAACGCCAGGTAGTCGTTGCGAGGGATTCGGTGTCGCCGGTGGTGGTGCTCATAGGCGGTACCTGTCCTTGTTGGTGTAGCCGATGAGGATCTCGGTGAGCTCGGAGGGCTGCGCCTTGCGGCGCTTGCCCATCTCGCGGCCAAGCGTCTCGAGCGCCTGCTTGACGCCCGTACCGAACAGCGCCTCCAGGTCGGCTATCGGGATGCGCGGCTTGTCGCCGAGGCGGCCGTCGTCCTCGAAGGGCGGCGGCGTGGTGTTCATCGGCGGCACGTAGAAGACGTTCGGTTCAGTGCCGTACTCCGCATGCAGTGGCAGCGCCACCTTCCATTGCTCGACCAGCTTGTAGATCGGGCCGTCCTTGTCGTCGCGGTAGCCGACGAAGCGGATGCGCCCCACGCATTGCGCCACGCAGGCGGGCGGGACGCCCTTCTCCACGCGCGGATAGCAGCCGATGCACTTCTCGGATTTCCCGGTCTGCAGGTTGAAGTACATCTTGCCGTAGGGGCACGCCTTCACGCAGTACTGGTAGCCGCGGCAGCGCTCCTGGTCGACGACCACCAGGCCATCCTCCGGACGCTTGTAGATCGCCTTGCGCGGGCAGGCGGCGAGGCACGCGGGATTCGAGCAGTGGTTGCAGATGCGCGGCAGATAGAAGTAATGGTTGTTGGGGAACTGGCCCTCGCCCTCGTCCTCGTCCCAATTGACGCCCCAGGCGGGTTTCTCGTGCGGCACGACCTGGTTGCCCTTGCCCTCGAGCAGCACTTCGTGGAGGTTGTATTCCCAGACGCCGCCGTAGTCGGCGCGGATCGGGATGACGCCGTTGGTCTTGAGCTTGCCTTCCTTGTCGAAGCCCCCGCCCTTCTGCTGCCAGTTCTTCGGATAGCCCTTGCCGGGATGCGTCTCGACGTTGTTCCAGTACATGTATTCGCGGCCGCCGCGGTTGGTCCACAACTGCTTGCACGCCATGGTGCAGGTATGGCAGCCGATGCACTTGTTCAGGTCGAAAACGTAGGCCAACTGTCTCATGGCGGTTCCTTCAGGCTTTCTCGACGTCGACCGTCGTCTCGTAGAAGATGCGGTTCGGGTTGAACCCGCCCGACGCGTATCTGATGTGGCCATAGCCGCCGACCATTTCCAGCGGGTTGATCAACTCCGAGCCGATCATGTTGTAGTGGGTCATGTTCCTGTACAGGTACTGCTCCCAGCCGTGCTCGGAGAACATCTGATCCTCCGGCAGCGCCGGCCAGCTTTTCGCCACGGCGTAGAACTCGCCGTGCGAGTTGAACACCCGCACCATGTCGCCGTCCTTGAGGCCCTTCTTCGCCAACGCCTTCGGGTTGAGGCAGACATCCGGCTCGCCGCGCTGGTGCCGCAGCAGCCACACCTCGTTGCGGGCGAAGGAGTGGATGCCCCAGCGGGTGTGCGGCGAATTGGCCTTGAAGGGGTACTTCTTCGGTCCCAGGTGGCCGCCCTTCACCTGGGGCTTGGGCAGCGTGGCGCCGAAGCGCTGGAACCACTCGTGGTCCACGTAGAACTGCAGGCGCCCGGTGAGCGTGCCGTAGGGCTTCTTGTCGGTGACGTTCACCGTGAACGGCCGGTAGGGCTTGTCCTTGGGCACCGGGCCGGTTTTGCCGGCCTCGGGACCTACGGCGACGAAGCCGTTCTTCAGCAGCTCTTCGTAAGTGCCGGGTCCCAGGGCTTTCGATTTCTCCATGACGAAGCGCAGGGCATCCTCGTCCTTCTCGACGGCGCCGTTCATGGTGTACTCGTCGTAGACCTTGTCGAAGTCGATGAAGCTCTTGATCTCCGGGTCGTCCACGCGGCCGATGCCGCGCGCCTTGGCGCGCTCCTGGATCTTCTTCGCCAGGGCGACGCCGATCTGCCAGTCGGTCTTGCGCTCGTACATCGGCTTGACCGGCTGTCCGTAGAGATGGATGAAGCGGGTCACCGAGGTCTCGCGGATGTCCAGCTTCTCGATCGATGCGGCCGGCAGCACGATGTCGGCGTACATGGCGCCCGAGTTGAGGCGGAAGTCCACCACCACCAGCAGCTCGCAGCGCTTGAGGAAATTCTCCGCCAGGTGCTGGTAGCCGTTGGACGTGGCCCAAAGGTTGATGCCGGCGTTGATGTAGACCACCGGGTCCTTGATCGATTGCCACTTGGGCATCCAGCCCTTCGCTTCCGATTCCTTGCGCAGGGCTTCCATGTCGTCGACGCCGAAGCCGACCTGCTCCTTCAACTGGGCGTCGTCGAAGTATTCCTTGGAACGCCGGTACTGCTCGCCCCACACCCACTGCGCGAGCACCATGGACACGCTGCGCCCGGGCCTGCCTTTGACGGCGCCGAGCTGGGAGTTGCCTTCCAGCCTCCAGCCCTCGTAAGTGGTGTCGATGGAGCCGGTGGTGCCGTGGTGGCCGATCAGGGTGAGGATGAGGATCTTGAGCCTTCCGCACTGGAATCCGTCCATGTGCTTCTGGTTGTTGTAGCCGTCGAGGATCCGCAGCGCCTTGCACTCCGCGATCCAGCTCGTGAGCGTGCGCACCAGGGACGGATGCACGCCCGTGGTTGCCTGCGTGGCTTCGGGCGTGTAGGGAGCGATCTCGGCCTTCAGACGCGCGAACACCGTCGTCACCTTGATGCCGCCGGCGTCGAACATGCCTTCCAGCGCCGGATCGACGGCACCGAGTTTCAGCGTCTTGTCCTTCGAACCCATGCTGCCGGGGGCCGGCACCGCCTTGCGCGTCTTCGTGTCCCACACGTAGAAGATCTCGTCGCTGCCGTCCGCCTTGAAATCCTTCTCGCGCAGGAACTTGCCGTTGTCGGTGCGCACGAGGAACGGGAGATCCGTCTGCTCCTTGAGGTAATCTGCCTTGTAGTGCTTGCCCGCGATGAGTTCATGGACGATCGCCGCGGCGAGATGGGAATCCGTGCCCATCTTGACGGGCACGTACAGGTCGGAGTGCACCGAGGACGGGTTGTAGTCCACTGAAATGTTCACCAGCCGCGCGCCGTTGTAGCGCGCCTCCATCAGGAAATGGGCATCGGGAATCCGCGTGACGATCGGGTTCTTGTGCCACATGAGGATCAGGTCCGAGGTGAACCAGTCGTCGAACGTGGACACCGTGCGCGCGGGCATGCGCACCGTCTGGATCCCGGGATACAGATCGCCGGTCATGGAGGAGACGTCAGGCTTGATGGCGCCCAGCAGATTCGCGAGCCGCGTATACGCGGTGTTGCTGATGACCGCGAAGGGCCGCTTCGGAATGCAGACGTTGCCGGGGCCGCGCTTGAGCGTGGTATCGATCACCTTGTCGGCGATCTCCGTGAGGGCCTCGTCCCAGGAGATGCGCTTCCACTTGCGCTCGCCGCGCTCCCCTACGCGCTTCAAGGGGTACTTGAGAAAGTCGGGCTGCTTCACCCAGGAGCAATACACCGCGCCCTTCTGGCAGCCGCGCGGATTCATGTCGGGGAAGCCTGGCAGTTGCGGATATTCGCTCACCTGCTCCTCGCGCATGGGCACGCCGTTCTTGACGTAGACCTTCCAGGCGCACCCGGCGACACAGCCGTTGGAATGCGTGGTGAAGCCCACCGAATCCCAGGTCCATTCCTTGCGGTAGAGGTCTTCCCAGCCGCGGTACGGGTACTCGCCTTTCAGCACATCGCCGATCGGTTGCAGCTTGGTGAAGGCGAAGCTCGCGCCCGGCGCCGCGACTCCCAGCGTTCCGACACCCGCCAGCTCGAGAAACCTGCGCCGGCTGCGATTCAACTGCGCTGCCATGACAACCTCCTGTGAAGCGGTTCGCCCAATCGGGAAATTCTCCGTGCGCGTCGATTGCGCAACTTGATCTCTGTCAATCCTTCTTCGGAAACCGGGATTCCGAGTAAATAACTCAACTAATAAACTAATCAACCGAACGGTTGAATATCGGCCGATTTGTCGTTTCGCGTCGCTGCCGCTTGATCTGGATCAAACGGATCTGCGTTGCGTTGCGCAAACTCCTTGCCACAGGCGGCAATGAATCTCACGCACTTTCCGGAGAATAGACATGACACTGCTTGAGAGCGGCGTAACGAGGCGGGACTTCTTCAAGATTTCGGGATCGGCGGCGGCGCTGACGCAATTCCGAGCGGCAAGCGCGCAGGAGTGGCTCGCGCAGGTTGGCAAGGCCGGCTCCAAGGCCGACGTGGTCGGGCAGGATGCGAAGATCATCCGCAGCACCTGCCTGATGTGCCACAGCGGTTGCGGCATTCAGGCGACGATAGTGAACGGCGAGTTGGTCAAGCTCGACGGCAATCCCTACCACCCGAATACCTACGATTACGTCGCCAAGGGCGACATCGTGGAGGAAAGCGATCTCGACGGCGGCCTGAACGGCAAGGACGTCGGCACGCTGTGCCCGAAGGGCCAGGCGGGGATCTACGCGCTCTACAGCCCCGCGCGCCTCAAGCACCCGCTCAAGCGCGTCGGGCCGCGCGGCTCAAGCAAGTGGAAGACCATCTCCTGGGATCAGGCGCTGACCGAGATCACCGAGGGCGGCCTGCTCTTCAAGGACGTCCCGGGCGAGGAGAGCCGCAACGTCGAAGGACTCAAATCGATCCTCAATAACGACAAGCCGCTCGGTCCGGAGGTCTCGGACTATATGGACGAGGCGCCGCCGGAGGGCTGGGGCCCGAAGCGCAACCAGTTCGTCTGGGCACACGGGCGCAACGAGCAATCGCCGCTCACGCCGCGGTTCGTGCTCGGCTCCGCGGGCGTGCCGCACATGCTCAATCACTGCGACCGCTGCGCCGGGACGTTCTACAACGTGATCGAGCACTGCCTCAACGTGCCGCCCTACGAGATCGGCGCCTACGCCGATTACGAGTACTGCACGTACCTGATGAGCGTGGGGTCGAACATCACGCACGCCGATTACCCCGGCCAGACCCGCGCGCGCTACCTGCAGAAGTTCGCCAAGCGCATGGGCCCCGACGCGAAGTCTTTCAAGCACGTGGTCGTCGACCCCTGGCTGTCTCCCGGCGCCGCGAAGGCGCTGCAGGGCAAGGGCGAGTGGATCCCGCTCAAGCCCTCTACGGACGCGTACTTCCTCATCGGCATGATCCGCTGGATGATCGAGAACAAGGGCTACAAGGCGGACTATCTCGCGCTGCCGAACGAACGCGCGGCGAAGAAGAGCGGCCGCCGCAACTGGACCGACATGACCTACCTCGTGCGGACCACGGAGCCCAAGCTCTACCTCAGCGGCAGGGACGCCGGCCTCGGCCAGGCCGATTACGTGGTGCTGGTAAAAGGCAAGCCAGTACTCTTCCACGAGGTGGAAGGGCCGGCCGACCTCGACGCCGAGATCGACCTCAAGGGGGTGAAGTACAAGACCGTGTTCCGCATGCTGCGCGAGCGCGCGCAGGAGAAGACGCTCGAGGAATGCGAGGCGATGTGCGACATCCCGAGCGGCTCGATCGCGCACCTGGCGAAGGAATTCTCCAGCGCTAAGCACCCCGTGATCGAGATGTTCCGCGGCCCGGTGCAGCAGTCCAACGGCTGGTGGAACGGGCAGGCGCTTTGCATCATCAATATCATGGTGGACAACATCGACCGCAAGGGCGGCTTCATCCCCGGCCACAAGGC
>Ga0137450_1000008_pt1 | contig 16937 bp, 20 predicted proteins | sample EasRivERMGT454_2_FD_102313 | JGI IMG/M metagenome (GOLD analysis project Ga0137450, IMG submission 102313) | Soil microbial communities from meander-bound floodplain in the East River, Colorado, USA - East River MetaG ERMGT454_2 | ecosystem: Environmental > Terrestrial > Soil > Floodplain ... | reverse complement strand
CCTCCCTCGACTGCGACTAGAAAGCGTTGCCGCCCTGCGACCCGTTCGTCGGGAAAGGAGAGGCCTGGGGGGCCTGCGGAACCCCTTGGGCCTGTGCCTGTGCCCGCTGCATCGCCGCGATCAACTGTGCGTCGATATTAGGCGGTGGCGTGGGGGGAGCGGCCGGCTCTTCGACCTTCGCAGGCCTGCGGCCGCGCCGAGGGGTTCCGGCCGGGGCCGGGGCCTGGGACTCGGTGGGCTCGAAAGGCGGAGCGGCTTCCTGCCCGTTGGCGGGGGACAAGGGCAAGATTTCGCCCGTCATCGGGTTTACCGTGTAGGGGTTTACCGTGTAGCCTTCGTGAATGCCCGCCTGCTGCGCATAGGGGTCACGCTGCACTGGTGCGTCATATTGCGGCTGCGCGGGGGACGGCTGTGCCGTTTGCACGTACTGGATCGGCGGGCGAGTCTGCTCCTCCACGTGTTGTCGGAAGCTTCCCGCCGCGGGCAAGTCGGGAGGGGGAGAGCCCGGCTCGAGCGGCGGGGTGTCGCCCGCCTGCTTCGCCGTGAGCGCCGAGATCGGCTTGTCGTCGAGCCCGAGCACGTCATGGTAGAGCGGAGAAGATCGGGCCTTGTCGAAGTACGCCATCGCCGCGTCCGGCGTATACTCGATCGGGCGGAGCGCCAGGATGCCCGTCCCGGCGAACGAGACTTCCGTCACCACGTCGTCGAGCCCTAGCTTGGGTTTCAACATGTTCAAGTACCCGTCCCAGTTCCTAAAGCTTCCAGGGGTGATCGACAGCCGATACATCTCGCCGTCAGCGCGCCACAGGAACGCCAGCTTGCGGCTGCGCTGGCACGCCGGCTTGCCCTTGTTCGTCAGCTTCGAGATCGCCGAGCCCCAAGCGCGGTGAGGGCAAAGGTCGCACTTCAATGCTTGGGGCGACGTGGCGAGCCTGCTCGGCCCGATGCCGTTGTCGGAGAAGCACGTCGGAGGCTTGTACTCGACCTGCCCCGGCTTGAAGTCCTCGGCATAGTAGGTCTGGGTGTCGTGCGGGGCACAGCCGGCGATGACCCCTTCGATGACCAGCGAGTTGACCGGCACCTCGGTGCCGTCCGCTTTGATCATCGTAAAGCGATTGCCCTCGATCGAGACACGCTGCGGCTGCGGGGAGGCGAGCGGGGGCGGAAGCGTCGGCGAAGTGCCCGCCGCATCCCGCGCGGCGATGCGCGCGAGAATGTGTGCTGGCATGTTTGCACGAATATCGGGAAGCAGTTGATTTGCCATTATTCCTCTTCAACCTCCTCTTTTTCGCCATCTCGGCGAAAGCCCATCTTGAACCCGGAATCGTATTTCAGTCCAGGGGGCAGGGATTGGTATTCCTCGATATAGAGGTTCACCGCCTCCTTGACCGGGCGGATATCCGCCATGTCCAAATGCTCGACCGCGAACCCACGCCACGCCTGCTTGTCCGTAGTTTTGAGGCGCGTCCAGGCGTAGCGATACGCGAGCCCAACACGTGTTGAAACATTTTTCTGCCCGGTCTGAGTGACATACCCCAAAAACCACGCATCGAAAAGTTCCGCTTCCTTTTTCAGCGCCGCGCACTCGGCTTCGTAGGTGCGTTTCAACGCCTTCAATTCATCGCGGATCGCCAGCCTTCGCGCGATGATGTCCTCCAAGCTGATCCCGTCGGGTAGGTCGCTCATTTTTCCTCCAGTAGCTTCAAGATCGCGCCTTGGATTTCGATGTCCTCGGCGCGGCGCTTGTATATTTCCTTCTCCAGCGCGGACGAATAGATGTGGAAGTAGGAGGTAGGGTATTCCTGCCCCGGCCGATGTGTCCGCTTGTTCGATTGTGCGTAGGTCTCGGTGCAGTCGATCGGGGCATACCAGATCGTCACGTTCGCCTCGGTCAAGGTCAGCGAGTGCGCCATTGTGGACGCTTGCGCAACGATGATCCGAAGTGGGCTGTCAGGCTGTTGAAACGCACTGAAATACTCGTGCCGCTGTTTCTGCGCCACACCACCGTGAACCATACAACACTCATGGTTCTTGCGTAAATGATTGTATAGCATCTCCACAGCTGCCGTGAAAGGGGCGAACACGAGTATTTTACGCTCACACTGCTCCACAATCTCGTCGAGCACCGCAAGCCGGCTCTTGCAGTCGAGCGCGTGGGCCATGTGTTTGTTGTCGTAAAGGAACCCACAGCAAATCTGTAGCGCCTTTGTTCTCAGCGCGCCCTCCCCGATCGCGGTGATCGTGCCGCTCTCCAACTTGACCTGCATCTCGCGCTTCAGGTCGGTGAGCGCCGTCTTCTGCATGTCCGACAATTTCGCGAAGCGATCCTGCGGGGGAAACATCTCGGGCAGGTCGGTGCACTCTTCCTGTGTAAACCTGACCGCGGGCTGTAGCAGCTCGGCGACCTTCTCCTTGTGGTTCGGGCGACGAAGCCACTTGCCGTCGATATTGATCATGACGGAATCCCGGAACGCCGTGAACGTCAGGCCCTTGGCATCGTTCACAAGTTTCGCCGGCCCATAGGCTTGGTCAGGCCGCTGCGACGCGGGCGTGCCGGTGATCGCCCAAATGAACGGTTTGTTTTTGAACAGGGCAAAGGCGACCCGCGAGCGCACCGAACGCGGGTCGCCGAGCACCGTCACCTCGTCATAGATGATGATGTCGAGCCCTTCCTTGCGCATCAGCTCCAAAGTGAAGCCGCCGAATACGATCTTGTTCCCCTTGCGGCGAGCCCCGATCGCCGGCCCGTCCCAATTGATGACGTAGAAGTCAACATCCTTGGCGAGCGCCTTGCTGCGTTGCGCCGCCGTGCCATGCAGGATCGCGCAGGTGCGCCGGCCCATGAAGTCGTGCTGTATCTCGTGCGCCCAAACGTCGTGGATCGACGACAGCGGGGCGACGATCAGGCACTTCCTGCCCGGCCGGGCCTGCATGACGGCATCCGCCGCCCACAGGCACGCGCCGGTTTTCTGTGTACCTAGATCGGACGTGTTGAAACTGCGCGGGTGAGCAAGATGGAACTCCGTCATCGCTTTCTGGTGGGCATTGGCTTTCCGGGACTTTCGGATGGGCCAGTCATACCCCGTCGTGAGTGGGATTTCCGCCCCGAGGGCGCGGAGATGGGCGAGGTTTCTGAGGGTGCGAGGGGCGAACCAGTGCCCGCCGTCGAGCTGTTCGACGTGCTCGAGCGCGGAGGGAACGGGGAGCGTTCCGACGAGACAGTCGGTGGCACTAGAATACCAAAGTGATGCTCCAGGACCACCTTGGTTTCCTCCAGCCCTCGGCTGTTCTCGATCCAAGCTACCCCTCCAGCCTGCCTGATCGCCTCGATCGTCCGCGCTTGCGCCGCCGAGCATTTGCCGCCCCCTTCTCGTTTCGTTTCGATCGCGAAGAAGTGCCCGTCCAAGCACCCCTCGAAGTCGAGCTGTTGCTTGCCCCATCGAGTTCGGACCGGCATTGTGTACCAGCACCGCTCGCCGAGACTGTCGAGCAGCTTGTGCATCGCGCGCTTCACCGCGTCTTCCAGTGCATCACCTTGCATGTTCTTCCCTCAATAGGGCTTGCTGGAGGCACGACGACAGCACCGCCGTGCGCCGTTCGAACAGGACGCGATCCGCGCGGGCACGGCAAAACGCCGTATCGGCGTCCGTGAGCCGGTCCGTGACCCGACCGGGGAGACTTCCAGCCGGACCGATGTAAACGCCTGCCAGCGGGGCCGGCTCGGGCATATCGGCCCCGTCGGCAGGCCCCGAGTTATTGACGACGAACAACCAGAAAGCGACGCTGCCGAGTGCGAGCCACATTCCCCGCTCGCGGTCCTTCCGCTTTTGCTCTTCGACCGCCATCGCTTCCGCGACCTGGCGCCTCACTTCCGCTGCTATATCCATCCTAATACAGCTCCCCATGCGAGCAGGGTGAAGCACCCCAGAAGGCCGAGCAGGATACTCCAGCAAGCGGCCTCGATCCGTTTTGCCAATTCCGGGTCGAACATCTTCTCACCCTCGCTTTGCGTAGTTTTTGCTCGCCCAGCACTCGCAGTCGAGCGGGATGCCGGCGAGCCAATCGGGCGGCTGCCGGAATTGCGTTTCAACATGCCGCTCGAAGGGCTCGACCAGATGGTTCGGAACCACCCACACCGCTTCGTCGTGGCGGAGCCAGACCGGTCTCACGCCGATCCTGTCGAGCACGTCGGTGAAGAAGGCCCTCGCCAGCGACTGCACGATTTCGCCGGTCAGCGCACCGCCCCAGATCGGGGAGGCTCCCCGCGCGTCACGTCGTATAAACTTGCCCCTCCCCGCGTCCCACGTGATCTGGAAATCGAGGAAGGTATCGTTCGGAAGCCAAATCCGATCGTGCTCGACCGCTAGAATATCGCCGGTGAGCCACGTCATCGGCTGAGGTTCACGTGCGGCCAAGCGGCGCACCACTATATCTCCATCCTGCCACATGCGCTTTACGTGCGGGTGCATCCGACGGTAGGTGCCGACGGCCAGCTCGGCGAGCTCCATGCACATATCGTCCATGCCGTCCGCTTTGAGCCGTAAAAGAAACATCCGTGCCCCGATCCCGTAGCCGCTCGACAGCACGCCTTTTTTGCCGATGTAACGCTCCAGCTTGTCCGCCTTCGTGATCGTGCGACCGTACATCTCGGTTCCGAACTCGCAGTACAGGTCGGCTCCGGTGCGAAACCTGTCGAGCGGCCATTGCTCGCCAGCGACAAAGCACAAGATGCGGTACTCGATTTGCGCGGCGTCACAGATCACGAGCATGTGACCTTCGGGGGCCTCGATGCACTCACCCAGCTCGCCAGAGCGGGGAAAGTTCTGCCAGTTTACACGGTCCCCGCCGCTCCAGCGGATCGTCCGCCGCGCGCCGGCATAGTGCAGGAAGACCGGCAGCGCCCTGCCAGGGCCTCGCTCCGCCATGCCCGCCAGCATCCCTGCCCGCGTCCCGGTGATCCTGCTCTTGGCTTGGATGCGGGCCTGCGCGACCGCCTGGACCTCCTCGTCATCGTCCTCGAGCAAGTCCCGCATGAACTGATCGGACGCGGCCACGCAGGGGTTCCAGCGCGGCGTGCCGTCCGGCATGGGCTTGCCTTCCTTCTCGGGGACTTCGAGCCCGAACCATTCGGTCAAAAAAGTCGCGAATTTTTCATTCGACGACAGCGTTTTCGCATCGACCCCGGACCGCTCCAGCAACTCGTTTAGACGCATCACCTCGCGGTGCTCGAGCAAGCGTAGCTCGGCAGCGTTGCCGACCAGCAGGGGCTCGGTGAACATGCGGATCGTCCAGTCGAGCATGGTCAGCTCTTGCTCGGGCACCAGCGCGCGCCAGCGCAAGAATAGTCGCAGGCACAGGGCGGCGTCTTGTTGCGCGCCTTCGCCGACGCGCCGGACCAGATCGGGCGGCATCGCTGCCAGGCGGACACCGAGCATTTCGCCATAGGGCACGGATTTCAGTGAGCCGAGATGGCGCATCGCCAGCTTCTCGAGGCTGTGCCGTTCATTCGGGAAAAGCAGCCGCGCCAGCGAGAGGGTGCAGTGCACCTTCGTCGGGCGCAGGCCGAAATGATGGTAGAGTATAAACGCATCGAATTGCGCGTTGTGGCAAACCAGCTCGATTTGTGTCCAGTCGAGCGCGCAAAGCACGTCCTCGATTTGGGTGGGAGGCACCCAGTAGGAGCCTCCCTCGGTCGCGAGCCCGAGCCCTGTCGGCTCGAAGCGTGGGTCACGCACATAATGCTCGGTCGTCATCTGCTTGAGCTGGTAGCTCTTGTCGTAGTAGGTTTCGAAGTCGAGCCCGAGCAGCATGTTTCAACGCTCCAGCAACGCATATATCCCCGCGACGAGCACTACCGTGGGGGCTCCGAGCCCTACCACGATAGCAGCCTTGATCATGTAGTGCAGCGCCCATGCAAGGGCACGGTATCGCCACGTGCCGGGTTCGTCGAGCCTGTCCATTTTTCGTTCCTCTCTATTGCCTCTTCGTAGTCATGTTGCCACTGCGCGGGCGTCCGCTCCGTTCCGGGTGCGAGCAGCTTCGCCCTGTTTTGCCGCCTGATCGCGGCAAACATCCCTTTGGCATCCCCGTAGGGGTAGCCCGATGCGCAATTGGTTCGCGGCTCCGCGATCTCGCGCATCAGCTTCGCCCGGTTCGCGGTGTGAACCGCCGCGAGCACGTCTCTCCCCCATCGACGCTGTTCGTCCAAGGTCAGCTCACGTCCCCGCGCCAGCGTACGCCACTTGCTCAGCTTTGTTGAGTTTAAATCGTATTTCGGGCCGAACTCGAAAACCCGAGCGATCGTGCCCTTCACCTCATCGTGCTCCCTCGCCATGCTTAAACCTCCATAGTGGGGACTGACGCGTCCCGTAGGACGCGCTATTCCGACTACCAGGTGGATGACAGGATCCACAGCTTGATTGCGAGTAGCCCGAACACACCAAGCCCGCAAATCACGAGAAGTAAGATCACCGGATCGATGTCTTTTCGCATTGGCGATCCTCCAGCAGTACCGCCACAAGGGCAAGGTGGATGTGGGCTTCCATTTCCAGCTCGCTGAAACGCTCTGCCAAGTCCTGCTTCCACTGCTTGTACTCGTTTGCCTCTCTGATACGCGCGACCGCCCCGATCGCGCGTATCGTCATCAAATCTTCTATCAGCACCGGGGACGGCACGGTGCGGTGCGGGCGAGGGGTCGTGTACCTGATCATATCGTTGCTCCGTGTATCAGTACCTAGATAATAGACGCGGGATTGCTAAAAATCTCTATCTATCGGCTCACATTTTCGTGAGGTCGGGCTTCGGCCGCGCGCGGATTTCGCGGCGTGCTTTAAACAGATCAAATGCCGTGCGTGCCTTGCTCAGGTCTTTCGAGGCGCGGGCGAGCTTGTGTCGCAGCTCCTCGGTCGGGGTCGCCTTGTATTTGGCGGCTAGCGCGGCTGTGATCGCGGCATGTGACGCTACCTTGGCGCTATACTCCCCTTGCTCTTGCTTGTTGCGCGCGCAACTGGATGCGCACGAGTGCGAGCAGAAGCGGCTATGGCTGCTCGGGTCGAGCGGCACACCGTCGTACTCGCAATAGCGCGTGGCGAGCCTGCGCGGCGCGTCCAGTGGCCGCGGGGCAGTGGCGAGCAGTGGGTGCCCAGGGTCGATCTCTGCGAGCGCCACGGCCCGCCTGGCGTCCGTCTGGAGAAAACCGGCGAACCGTGCGGCAGCTTCGAGGTAGGCCTGCGTCACGCCGGGCTCGGCTCCGGGGCTGGCGTCCAGTTGCGCGCGCAAGTGGTCGCACAAGGCCCTCGCTCGCTCTATCGGGCCGTGCGGGCCGCGATACGCCGCGAGGGCAGAGATGCGCGCGTAGTAGAGCTGCTTGCACCGGTCGGAGCACAGGCGGACTTGCCCAGCGCGACGATCGGGCGGGACCACTGCCCCGCACAGCTTGCAGTGGATCGTTTCCGGCATGATCACCTCGTTTATACGATATGGGGTTAGCATTTACGCGATGATGACAATAAACCCCGCGTGCCAGGTAGGCAAGCGGGGTTCGGGATCGTGGCTCGGGTGGGAACAGGCCTTGCGGAAAGGGAGCGGGGCAAGGTGCCCCGCATCCGTGCTTCACTCGCAAACCCGCATCTCGCCATGCGCAGGGCAGTGAGCGGCACCTACTTCCAATATCCATTTGGCTGTCGTGCGGGCGATATAGCCGCACATGGAGCATTCCAACTTGATCATGCGCGTCGTTTGCTTCGGGGGAGCAGTGGACGTGCCCTTGCCCCAATGCAGCTTGGCGTGCGGCAGCGGGCCGGCGTCGGCCAGGAGCAAGTCGAGCCATATCCAAAGGCGCGGGCCGCCTGTCGTGGCCGTCAGAGGCCCATCCAGGCCCAGCTTGCGAGCGAGCTCCCCGAAAACCGGGCCGTGCCCTTCTGCGATGCCACAAGCGGCATGGCATAGCTCGTGGAGCAAGACATCGCCGATGCGGCGTGCGTCGCTTTGGTCAGGGCGGATCATAATCTCGAAATGTGCATCGTCAGAGCATGTGGAGCTCCAGCACTCCCCGATGCGGCCTCCCCGCTTACCGGTCGAGGTAAAGCCGATCGCGCACCGAATGCGTGTCGGCAACGGATGCCCCGCACGGGCGAAAACGACGCGCATGCGCTCCACGAGGTAGTTGAGCCACCCCTCGCGATCGGCAAACCTCAACAGGCCGAAGGTGTCGTCATCGCTCGGGGAAGTGTAAACGTCCGCCGTGGCAAAGCCGGACGAAGGGGCAAGGGTTAGACTGTGCGACATAGTGATTTTCCTCACGATTGCGTTTATTCCGACAACTAATGTAAACCGATCGGATAGAGTGTCAATACGCAATTTCGCGTCAAATACAGCGACCACGAAAAAGTGAGAGGGAGGCGTTTACACGTGCTCCCTTGCCTCGACAGTGAGGGCAGAGCGCGGATGGATTAGTGACAACGACGCACGTGAACATACAAGGGGTAAACCGGAACAAAGGGTGATGTTCACGGAATAGTCTTACAACTGGCATAGAAGTATACAGTACGCATAGCGAACGAAATTGAAAAAGAGCAGTGTTTTCAAGGACTTAATTTTACAGGGCAAAGAAAGGGAATTAACAAGACAAGGTTTTCACTAGTACCCCAGGTCCGGAGAAATTTTTTACGGGCAGGGGATGAAATTCTGTTTGGCTCTAGTGGTATATAATAAATACATTATCTTACTCTTGCACCCTAGGAAAAACAACGACTTACAGAACCGAACACGTTTTGTTCTCTCTTTGACCTCCTAAGCGGCACAAGGCAGGAACAGGAACTATAACGTTCCGTGAACAGAGTGAGAAGCGTGAACAAACGTAAGGGGAACCGAACAGGAACTTTATGAGAACTCGGGAGAAAAGGGTACCTACCGACCGGCACTAGATAAAAATTTATACCTCTCACTTCCAAATTTTTTTCTGTGACGAGTTACGACGAAATAGGACGAACCTTCTAAAAAACTTCACGGAAGCTCCATTGACAAGGCTACACGGATCGTGTAGTAAACCTCACTGAAAATTCACGGAGCGTCGGAGAGGATTTTGAAAAATGACGAGAGAAGTGCGATTGGTGCTCGCTGACGAGCTAGGAAGCAAAGCATTTGAGGCTGCGAAAAAGCTGGGGCTTCCTTTAACCGGCTGGATTAGGATGGCGATTATTTCGTACCTGGAAAACGAAGGTGGGCAGGTTTCAAGAAATAACGCGGCTCCCGGTTTCCCGGGGAGTTGTGCGCCGCCCGAAGCCTTGAAAACCTCTGCCCAACAAGCGAAGCTGGCCCGGGTGCTCGCGTTCAAGGAAGAGAGTACGCAGCACATCATCGAGAATTACGCCGCCGCGTTCGGGGGATTCTACGATCTGCTCTGTTTCCTGCACACTAGGGATGGGAAGCGGTGGGCGCGCACCTCGGTAGAGTTCAAGAGCACGATGCAGTTGGAGTGGGAAGACTTCGCTACGGAGTATACCAAGGCCATACGCGCTATTGCGGACAAATATGACCTGCGCGACCCTTGGAAGTCCACGATGGGGGTCGAGCTGTTTCCGCAGCCTAATGCGGGCTGGAAATTGAGCTACACGGGGGATGTGGAAAAGCTCACTGCTCTTTTCCAGAGGCTGGCCGACTTGCCCGCTGGCCCCGAGGATGTGCTGGCGAAACGGCTGAGGCGGTATTACGGGGAGGTGAGGGCCGTGGAATGGGAGGGGCACCCCGATGACTTCAACCGACCAATCGAGTGACGCCGACCGGGTGCGGATGCTGAAGGAGATGAGGGCGAGCCGCTGGCTCGCGCATCAGTTCCTGTTCGGGCACCGGCACCAGGATGACACGCCGCCGTTCCACTTGCGCCTGATCGACGAGTGGCACGACACCCAGGCGCGTGCGATCGACCTGTGCTTCCGGGGGAGCGCGAAGTCCACGCTCTCGGAAGAGGCGTTCATCATCCGCGCGCTGTTCGAAGAGATGCACAACGGGCTCGTGCTCGGCGACAGCATCGACCGCGCCGTCGAGCGCCTCGAGGTCATCACCTACGAGCTGGAGTACAATGAGCGCATCCACTTGCTCTTCGGGCAGCAGAAGGGGAGCGTCTGGCAGGCGCGCAAGATCATCCTCGCCAATGGCGTTTGCATCCAGGCCGTCGGGTCCGGCATGTCCCTGCGCGGCATCAAGCACCGGAGCTGGCGACCGGACTGCGTGCTCGTCGATGACGTCGAAGGCGACGAGAACGTCTCGACACCCGATCAGCGCGCCAAGACCCGCAAATGGTTCACCGGCGTCGTGCTTCCTGCCCTCACCCCGACCGCCCATATAAGGATCATGGCGACGCCGCTCGACGCCGAGAGCCTGCCCCTCCAGCTCCGCAAGTCGCCGGACTGGCGCGTCACCGAGATACCGATCAAGTTCATCGACCCCGATACCGGGCAATGGGTGTCGAGCTGGCCCGGGAGATACCCGCTCGATTGGATCGACAAGACCGAGGAGCTGTATCGCAAGATCGGCTCGCTCGCCGAGTTCAAGAGGGAGTATATGGTCGAGGCAGTCACCGACAGCGAGCGCGTCTTCCGGCCCGAGTTCTTCAAGACCGAGCACTTGGTGCGCAAGCACGAAGCCGTCTATGCCATGTACGACCCCGCGCGCACGGCCAACAAGCAGACCTCCTGCATGACCGGCGTGTCAGTGTGGTCGTGGGTGCGGGACCGGCTCGTCGTCTGGAAAAGCGGAGGGTATTTCTGGCAACCCTCGGAGATAATCGAGAGCATTTTTGATGTTGCGAACGAGTTCCAGCCCGTCGCGATAGGTGTCGAGCAGGACGGGCTGGAGGAGTTCATATTGCAGCCCCTGCGCGTGCATCAGCTCCAGCGCGGTACGTGTCTGCCCATACGCGGCTGTAAGGCACCGCGCGGCAAGCTGGAGTTCATCAAAGGCCTCCAACCATTCTTCAAGGCCGGTGAAGTGATCTTCGTCGGGGAGGGGCATGAACAGCTCCGGGAGCAGTTGGAGAACTTCCCGCGCGGGCTGATCGACATCCCGAATGCCCTCGCCTATGCGCTTATACTCCGGCCCGGGCAGCCGGTCTACCCCGAGTTCCGCGAGGAGCATATCGTACATGGGATGAAGATCACCAATGGCGAGCCGGTGTGGTGCGTCCTGCACGGTGACGCCTACACCACGGTGCTGGTGGCGATGCAGTTTGTAGGGAGGCGGGTGCATGTCCTCTATGATGCAGTGGCCGAAGGGCCTCCCGGCGAAGCCGTCCGAAGGCTCGTGCAAACGGCTTCCCTGGAGATCGGGCGCGGAGCACGGTGGCTGGCCCCACCTTCCCACTTTCGACAGTTCGACACGATCGGACTGCGCCCCGCCGCCACGACAGCCGGTGCCGCTGTCCGCCAAGGTGGGGACATCACCAAGGGAAGAGAAGAGCTGCGGACCTTGCTCCGAGCCGAGGATGGGTTCAGAATAGGAGCGCGCGCGAAATGGGCAATACGTTCGCTAATGGGTGGCTTCGCCACGGAGACGGAACCGACCGATGCCTATGCCCTCTGTGCCGGTGCCTTAGAAACATTTGCCGCTCGCCTCGCCCCGATGCGGGACGAACAGGAGCAGACCCCGAACATGAAGACGACGCCGGACGGTCGGCGCTACTACTCGAGCCGGGTGTGAGCGAGGAAGAAGATGACGAAAGCTGACCTGCGCAAAGAACCCGACCCGCACGACGAGGAAGAGGAACTAGAGCTCCCGCGCGATACCGAGCTCGCCGGCGACGTGGAAGTGCAGGAAACCGTCGCCAAAGTCTTCGAGGACATCGTGAAGGGCCTCGAGGCGCACGCCTTCCGGTCGGACAATGCTATCGCCAACTGGGAGATGTACGACTGCAAGCTTGGTCCAGACCAGCAATATTCCGGCACCCACCAAATCTTCGTGCCGCTCGTGCATGACGCCATGGAAGCGCGCAAGACACGCTTCACGAACCAGCTCTTCCCCCGCTCCGGCCGCTTCGTCGATGTGATTTCTCACGACGCGACCATGCCGAACGCCCTGCTCTCCCTGCTCGATTGGTATGTGCGCAAGGCCCATATCCGAACGCAGGTGGTCCCCGCGCTCGTCAAGGCCGGTGACGCCGAGGGGCAATACAACATCTATGTCAGTTGGGTGAAGAACGATCGTCATGTCGTCTGGAAGGAGACGCGCCCCGGCGCGACCGCCGACGAAGAGATCGAGATCATCAACGAAGAGACCGTCACCCACGCCTATCCTCAGGTCGAAGTCCTCTCCGACGCCGACGTGATCGTCCTCCCCGTTACCTGCAACTCACTGGAGGATGCGATCGGGCAAGGCGGTGCCGTTGTCATCCTGCGACGCTGGACCAAGACCAAGATCGCGCAGATGGTCGAAGACGACGAGATAGAAGAGGAAGCCGGCGAACTTCTTCTTTCGTCTATGCAGCAAGATATGGACAATGTTTCTCGCGGGAACCCGGAGAAAGTTCATGTCGATCAGGCGGGCATTAAGAAAGACGGTCGCGGTACTTATGCTCTTGTCTATGAGATATGGTTCAAGATGCTTGTTAAGGAGGGCGGTAAGAAAGAAAAGAGGCTTTGCCGAGCCTATACTGCTGGCAGGGATCGTCTTCTCTCTTGTCGTCGAAACCCTTATTGGAGCGATAAGCTCCCTATCCTGAGCACGCCGAAGGACAAGCAGCCGAGCGTCTACAAGGGTAAGCCCCCGGTAGACTTCGTGAAGGACTTCCAGATCGCGGCAAACGATGCGATCAACATGGGGATGGACAGCGCGCAGTACGCGCTCTGCCCGCTGACCATGACGGACCCGGAGAAGAACCCGAACATCGGCTCGATGATCATGTCGATGAGCGCGATCTGGATGACCAGCCCGAACGATACGCAGTTCGCGCAGATGCCCCAGATTTGGAAGGATGCTTTCGAGATCGTCGGGGCTACGCAGCGCCAGATTTTCCAGACGCTCGGTGTAAACCCCGCGCAGATCACGCAGGGGGCGGGGCCTCGGAAGAAGTTGAACCAAGCCGAGATCGCGCTGGAGCAGCAAGTAGACTTGCTCACGACTGCCGACGCCGTGAGCATCCTCGAGCAAGACATCCTGTCGCCGATGCTGGAGCGGTTTATCGAGCTCGACCACCAGTTCCGGGACGAGGAGCTGACCGTTCCTTCATTCGGAGAGATGGGTGTCGAGGCTCGGATGGAGCGCATCCCCCCCATACAGTTCGGCCGTCGCTACCAGTTCCTTTGGTACGGCGTGGAGGCGGCTAAGAACGCGCAGCAAGTGCAGCAACAGATCGCGGGAATCAATGTCCTCCGCGGCATCCCGCCCCAAATGTACAAGGGGTTCGAGCTGAACCTTGTGCCCGTTCTCGTCAACTTCATCGAGAACACCTTCGGGCCTAGGCTTGCGCCGCTCGTTTTCAAGGACGTGCGGAAGCAGCTCTCGGCTGACCCCCAACAGGAGAACCAGTGGCTCACGCAAGGGCTCGAGGTCTCCGTTCATGCGATGGACAACCACCAGCAGCATCTCCAGGTTCATATGGAAGGTATCCAAAAAAATGGCGACCCTTCGGGCCGCGCGCGGATGCACATGTTCTATCACCAGCAGGCGATCCAGGAGGCGATGATGGCGCAGATGGGGCCTCCCCCCGGGCAGCCTGGAGCCCCGGGCGGAGCAGGACCGGGCACGCCTGGGCAACCTCCTAGAGTGGGGGCACAGCCGGGTCAAGTGCGTGGGGGGCAGAACCCGCCAGGTGCGGTTCACCAGGATCAGATGCACGGCCCGGGGGTCATGCCGAGGAGGGCAGGATGAGGAGCGCATTGAGTTCGACCTTACTCGATACCACAGGGACCGTGCTCGTGAAGCCCGGGCTCGGGAGGGTCAATACCGTCTGCATCCTGACGACCGGCGCGGGCACCGTCACGCTCCACGACTCGGCGACGACGGGCGGCGCGGCGACGACGAACCGGATCGCGGTGCTCCAAGCGCCTGCGGCCGGAGCGGCTCCGGTGCGACTGGACTTTCAATTCGTGAAGGGGCTCGTCGTCGTAGCCGGGGCCGAGCGCTGCTCGATCGACTTCGACTGATGCGCCGGCAAGACAAGACGCTGATCGGGGTCGTGCTGCTCGCCGCGAGTGCGACGGGGGTATGTCTCGCCAGCTTGGCGGTCGGGGCAGTGCTGTTCTCGATCGTCCGTTATGCACCGCTCGTGATCGTGCTATATTTGATGGCGAAGATGATGATCTTCTTCTATCGGGGGAGTAGGTGACATGCCGGGTTACACGACGAACAACCGCATGGCCGGCGCGCAGCAGGCGATGGGTTCTTCCTTCAAGACGGCGCTTTCGCTGACCGCCGCCACGGCCACGTTGAAACGGGGCAAGCTGACCGATCTCACCGTCGGCGCGGACGGCGCACCGAACGCGACGGACTGCCAGATCGTTTGGGACGTGTCGCGGCAGACCGCGGCCGGCACTTCGACTGCGGCGACGCCGACCCCCTTGGACCCAGCGGACACGGCGGCGGGCACCGTCGGGGCTGTGAATTACACGGCGGAGGGCACGATCACGGGCGGCTCCAGCCTGCTCATGATGGCGCTCAACCAGCGCGCGAGCCAGCGGTGGGCGGCGGTCCCCGGCAGCGAGCTCGTCTGGCCGGCGACGAACCTCGCGGGCCTCGCGGTTCGCGCACTGAGCCCGACCTACACCGGGAACTTCCTCGCGCACGCTTGGCATATCGAATGAGGAAGCCGGGCGGATATTCGATCCGAACCGACCCCGATCCGCCGAAGGGCGAAGCATACCAGCAGGAATGGGACACCTTTACCTGCGGGCATTGTTGCCAGGTGGTCTTCGTCAAGCCCCAACAGCGGCCGGAAGACCTGGGCGGGTTCTGCACGTGTTGCACGAAGCTGATCTGCTCGGCTTGCGTGGGAAAGGGGTGTGACCCCTTGGAGAAAAAACTGGAGCGGTGGGAGTCGCGGCGGCGCTTGTTCGAGTGCCTGTAAATGGCGATCGTCTCCCACCTCACAGATGGTATCGACACGACAGCCGGCACCACGGCCACGACGGCCTCGGTGACACCCGCGCAGGATACACTTGTTCTCGTTTCAGTCTTCAATGACGGCGGGGCCGGGATCGCTGCGCCGACTGTTTCGGTCAGCGGCGCGGGTCTGACGTTTACACAGGTCGCGACGCAGGTTTGGGGCGCGTCGAGCAGGTTCCGGCAATCTCTGTTCCGAGCTGCGGGCGCGGCCACATCCGGCGCACTGACGATCGACGCCGGTGCGACTTCGTGCGTGACCTTCGTTTGGTCCGTCGATCAAATGAACTATGCCGTCGCGACGAACAACGGCGCGGACGGCATTGTCCAGTCGGCGACGGCGATCGTGTTCGGCAACGATACGACGCAGACGCAGACCCTCGCCGCGTTCGCCAGCGCGGACAACTGGGCGTTCGGCACTTGCACCAAGTCGGCGGCGACGGGGATCACGCAAGGTGCGGGGTTCACGGCGCTCTCGCTGCGGGGTTGGACCAATGCCGGCGCGACCGCGGGGTTCGCCGCCGAAGCCAAGCTGAACGATAACACGCTCGACTATTCCTGGCCGATCGCGAACGGCAACTGGTCCTCGATCGCGGCGGAGATCAAGGCCAATTCCGACTTCGACTTCTTCACGCAATACCCGGTCCCGACCCCGGAGCCGAGCCCGCGCGTGAGCACCCTCGCCTACCAGCACTTTATCGGCGAGCCCCCACCCACGCCGGCGTTTACACCAACCGATTTCGATTTCTACTGCGGCTTCATCCTGCCGACGCGCCGCATCCGCTCGGTCACGGCGTACCCTGTTTGGGGGATGCCGGAGCCCGCCGAGCCGACGCTGCTCCCCGAGTTCGACTTCTATTCACAGTTCCCGACGCCCACGCTGCGATTGCCGAATCGCATCCGGCACGACTTTGCCGCGTGGTCGGAACTCATCCTTCCCCCGGTTCCGCCTGGCCCGTTCGGCTTCGTCACGCTGTTCATGCAGCCGTTGCCGCCGCCTCGAGACATCGCGCCCTACATCTTCACGGCATGGCCCCCACAGCTTATCGTCACGCCGCCGACGCCGGTGCCGGTAGACCTGAGAGATTTCCCCACTTTTCCTGTTCCGCGCGGGAGAGTATATTCGTGGGGACTGTTTCAATTCTCCGCGTGGAACCAGTTCATCCCGAACCCGCCGAGGGAACCCCCAGTGCTGAACGTCGGAATCCAGGCGACCCTCGTCATGACGGTCAATGACCTGTCGCACCGCCCCTTTGCGCAGTCACAAAAGATTGCGCTCCCCATGTTGAAGTTCCAAGGGACGATCGACCCGGCCGGCGATTTGGCGGAGGTATCGGTGCGGTTGCAGGAACAGGTCGCCGCGCAGTGTACCGCATGGCTCAACGAGCTGATGGAAATGGAAAAAGGTGCAGGATGACAAGCTGTCTAAACGTCATGGACTTCGGTGCCGCGGGCGATGGTGTCACCGACGACGTTCCCGCTTTCAACGCGATGATCGCACAGGCCCTCTCGGGCGGCACCCGGCGATGTTACATGCCGACGGGAAAGTATAGAGTTTCAGCACCTATCAATATCAATGACCAGCTCCACTTGTTCGGAGACTACGGGACCACTGAAATTCTCCCCGACCCCACAGTGTCAGGCGTAAATATCTATACCGAGCGAGCGGTAAAGCTGAGTGATTTCACTATCAGGTACCCTGTTCAAGGGCAGGAGGGGACACAAGGGGTAGTTGTCGGCTGTGCTAATGTAGGGGTTGGGAAGTACGGAAATGCTTTGTCAGTGTTTCGTGACTTGATCCTAGTAAATACTCGCGTAGGGATGGCTTTCAATAATGCGAGTGTTTT
>Ga0137450_1000007_pt1 | contig 17790 bp, 24 predicted proteins | sample EasRivERMGT454_2_FD_102313 | JGI IMG/M metagenome (GOLD analysis project Ga0137450, IMG submission 102313) | Soil microbial communities from meander-bound floodplain in the East River, Colorado, USA - East River MetaG ERMGT454_2 | ecosystem: Environmental > Terrestrial > Soil > Floodplain ... | reverse complement strand
GTCGGCGGCGATGAGCGCGGCGGTGGAGTAGAGGCCGCCGGGGAGGTCGCAGTGTTCGCGGCAGGTGGCCTGTGGGAGCAGGGTCTGCGTCTGCGTGGCCAGCCGGTAGCGGCGGGGCCGCCGGAGCGGGACGGTGGCGGGGAGGGGGACGGCGACGGTGGGTGCGGTCATCACTCGCCGCCCATTTCGAAGCCGGGCTCGACCTCGGCGCCGCCGAGCCAGTTGCCCATCAGGCACCCGCCGGGGCGGGCTCGGAGGGGGTGGCTGGGCGGCCCTTGGTGATGCGGCGCGCTTCGGCCATCTGCTCGACCTCGGCGCGGAGGAAGAGCGTGTTGTTGGGGAGTCGGACGGCGGGCTGTAGTCGCCCGTCGGCGGCCATGCGGAGGACCGTGTCCTGGCTCGCGTCCAGGATCTCGGCGGCCTCCTGGGTGGTCACCATGGGAGGGATATCGGCCATGCGGTGACCATCGCACAATGTCGGATGGGGGCGCAAGTGATGCTCGGCGTGTCTTGCCGGTCGGGTCGATGATGTGCAACCATCGCCGCATGAGTGAGATGACAGCCGCGGCTCACGTCCCGCAATGGGACGTCGCCGACCGGATGCGCAAGGCGGCGTCCCGGATGGATCGGCTGGCGTCGTGAACACCGCCCGCCGCGCCCGGCTTGCGGCGCAGGGTTAGTTGACGCCATCGGAAACCCCGTGTAGAGTCGAGTTATCGACATCGGAAACTGCCAGGGAGACCAAGATGGTCAAATACACGACAGACCTCACCGTCGAAGAGACCGACTACATTCGCGAGACGCTCGCCGGGAACCCGGGCACCCTGGAGATCTGGGGAGAGCCCGTCTCAAACTTCCGGACTGTCGCACTCGACGGGCCGGCAATCCGGCACCTTGAGACCCTGAGCTCTGACTGCGACGGCCACGTGGACAGTGACGGGAACCTCTGGATCAGCGGGACGGCTAACCCCCTGACTGTGGTCCACAACGCCCGATGACCGACCAGCCGCGTAGGCCCGGTCGCCCCGAGTTGGGTGGCCGGGTCACGGTCTGCCTCGGCACGGAGCGTCGCGCGCGGTTGAAAGCGGCAGCCGAGCTTGCGGGCGTCACCGACGCGGAGATGCTGAGACGCATCATCGACGCAGCCCTCGCCGGGCAGCAGATCAACACCTGACCCACCCACCCACCCCCGTGGCCCTCCGGCCGGTGCACGCCGACCGGAGGGCGGGGGACGACGCCCCGAGGAGGCATCGTGACCGAGACCCTATCCACCGTCCGCCAACCCTCCGCCAAGCCCGGCCTGGACTTGACGGACTGGCAGACGCCCCTGCCGCACGGCTGGTGCTACGGCTGCGGGCGCGTCCACGAGAGGGTGCACTCGGCGGACAACCCGCAGCCCGAGGACCCTGCGGAGCTCATCGCGGCCGCAGCCCGGAGCGTGCTGCTGCATGAGGTCTTCCAGGAAGTCGACGACTACGTCAACGCCGAGCTGCACCCCGCCATGGCGGCCCGGGTTACTGCCCGCCTCGGGCGCCTGATCGTCGCGTTCACCGCCCCGGCGGTGACGTCGTGACCGCGGTCCTGCCGGGCCCGCTGGAGGTCCCGCCGCCCGTCACGTCCAGCGAGGCCGACTCGATGCTTGACACCGTCTTGGCCGACTTCGCACTCGGCGCGTGGGACCGTGAAGTCCTGTCGTTCCTGCGCCAGTCGCACCCGGGCGAGCAGGCCACCATCGCGTCGTGGTGCCGCCGGTCCTGGGCGGCCGGGGTCGCGGTGGGGCGGGCCGAGCGGGAGCCCGCGGCGGCGACGTACCACGAGCAGATGCAGCGGGCCCGCGACGAGCTCGACGAGACGAGAGGTGCACCGGATGGACCCTGACGAGCTGGCCGCGTACGTCGAGCGGGCGGTCGACGAGGACGAGCGCGCCGCCGAACTGGCCATGCCGGGCGGCGTGCTCGCGCGGACGCCGCACCGGGTGTTCGACGACTGCCGGGGCGTGCGGGCGCTGCTCGCGTGGCGGGCGGCCATGCACCGGGCATTCCGGGACGGCGACCCAGGCTTCGACCAGGAGTCATGGGCGGTGGCCCGCGGCAGAGCGGAGGCCGCCGACGAGGCGCTCGCCGCCTACGCCCGGGAGGCGTACCGGAACCGCGGCGACTGGCCCGGCTGATCTTCCCTCAGCGGCGGGCCCGTTTCATGAAGACCGCACAAACGACGGAAGCGGCCCCCCACCCGATGTCGCCAGTGGGGGGCCGCTTCCAGTAAGCTCACCCACGTGAACTCCGCAACCTGGCACCGTCTCACGAATGTGAACGTGGACCGGAGGATCGCCGAGTGCACCGTTTGCGGGCCTGGCGTATCCGTCCGCTTGCGCCCAGGAACGTCACCCCAATGCATGGCGGTGCGGCGTAAGGCAAGGCGATCCCACAATCTGCGCCGCAGATACGGAATCGATCACGAACGATGGGACGCCCTCGTTGTGGCTCAGGGCGGACGTTGTGCACTGTGCTTGAAACCCACCCTGGATCTGGCTGTCGACCATTGCCACGCAACGGGGCGCATTCGAGGGCTGCTGTGTCGATTCTGCAACCGAGCCATTTCCCTGTGGGGCGACGATGCTGATGGCGCCAAGCGAGTACTGAATTACCTCACTGCACCTTGACGCAACGAAGGGCGGCCCCCCACCCCGGACCGGAAAGGGTCCGAGGGTGAGGGGCCGTCCGTTGCGCCCGGGGGCGGGGGGCCCCGGGAGTGGGCGCCCCCCGGGCACAATCAGGGGGGTCAGACGACAGGCGGGTTCTGCTCGTCGATCGCCCCGGCGCTGGCTACCTGCGCGCCCAGCCCAGTCACCAGCTCGGCGACCGCCGATTCGTGCGCTCCGCGCTCACCGGGGACCGCCCGCCGCCGGGGTGTTCGGGACGGCGTACACCCCGAGCGCCGTCAACGCCGCCAGCACGACGGCGACCCACTTGTCGTACGGCGCTGGGATCATCCCGGCCGCCACCAGCTGGCCCGCCAGTCCGGCCACCGCCACGAGACCCTTGCGGTACTTGTCCATCACAGACCCGCCTTCATCGCAGGGAGCGCGTAGGCGAGCAGAGCGCACGCCGCGCCGAGCAACGCCAGAGACACCAGCGCCGGCACACCGACCGCCGCGAGCACGAGCAGGACCACCGCCACCAGGTACAGCAGAGCGATCACCAGAGCCATCGGATCTCATCCCTTCCGGATCAAGTAGAGGTAGCCGACCAGCGTGGCCAGCGCCACCAGCGCCCCCAGGACCGTCGCCGCCCGCGACATCGGCGACCACGACGACTCCGACTTCGCGCGCCGCGCATCCTCCGCGTCCTTCAACGCCGCCGCCGTCGTCACCACCGTCGCGTCCCGACTGACGGCCTGATCGCCCAACCGCTGCACCGCCAGAGTCAACTGGTGCATCTCCAGGCGAAGCCCCTCGATCGAACCGTTGATCGCACCGAAGTGCTTGTCATGCCCAGCAAGCCGGGCGGCGATCTCACCTGCCAGATGGCCACGGTCGTACGCGTCATCCGGGACCGCCATCACCACCCCCGGCCTGCCCGTGCGCTGGTGGGTCGAGGTGCTTGTCGAGTCGCTCGATCGTGTGGTCGAGCCGGCCCACCGTCCGGCCGTGCGACTCAGCCAACCGCTCGAGGCTGGCCTCGATGCGGGCCTGCCCGGCGAGCATCTGGTCGATGCCGCCCGTGGTGCGGGCGGCGAACCCGTTCGCGACGTGCTGGGTGTTCGCCTCCGCGGCTGCCGCCACCGTCGCGGCCGTATCGACCTTCGCCTCGATGTGCGCGTTCTGGGTCCGGTTGGACCACCAGGTCCCGAACATGCCGCCGACGACGGTCAGGCCTACCCCGACCGTGGCCCACGCCTCACCCTGCATGACCGCGGGTCAGGCGTTGTGCAGGACGGCGCGGAGCCCCGCCTCGACGGCGACCTGGACGTCGGCGACGGTCAGCGACCCCACCGGCAGGCCCGCGATCAGCTCCCTGGCCAGGGCGACCGTGTCCACCACCGCGGGGACTGGCCGGCCGGCGATGACCGGGAACGCCTCTGCGAGGTCCTGGCCGGGCGCGTCGACCACCGTGAGGCCGGCGGCCTCGTAGGCGGCGACGACCGGGGCCGCGGCGCCGGTGATGTGGTGACGGGTGTTGGTGGAGCAGGCGAGGACGGCGCCCTTGGGGACGGTCCCGTCCGTGGATGCGGTCGTGGCGCGGAACAGCATGCTGTCCTCCCGAGGCAGTGCGGGGGTTGGGGTGAGCGGTGGTGCAGGTGCGGGCATCCCGGCCCGCACCCACGCGTACAACGCGGTGCCGGGGCATTCGGTGGCGATCCCGTCGCGGTGCCCACGCTTGGCCAGCTGGCGGCCCGAGCGCCGGCACGCTTCGTCGTACAGGGCCCGCGTGGTGGCCAGTGCGGCAGGTGTGGGCTGCTGCGCGCCGCCGAGGTGGATCTGCACGCCGATGCCGGAGGTGTTGTGGTCGGGGCAGTGGGCGCCGACCAGCCCCCAGCCGCGGCCCTCCCATGCGCTGCCGTCGAGCATGACGACGAAGTTGTATCCGATGCCCGCCCATCCGTTGGCGCGGTGGCCGGCGTCGATGTCCTGCATCGCCCGGACACCCGTGTCCCTCGTTGGGAAGCCGCCCTCGTAGTGGACGAAGAACTCCGTGCGGCTGGCCGGGGTCGCACCGTATGGCGGTGACGTCCAACCCTTGAACCCCCACGCCGAGCGCGGACTGATTGCAACCATGGTTCCCCTCCTCAGGATCCGATGAGGCGGGCCCGCAGGTAGTTGCCGCCCGCCGCCGACGACAAGGCCAGCCCCGCCCCGCTGGTCTGGAAAGCGAACAGTTCGATGACGTTGCCGACCGCGAGGTCTTCGCTGGTGCGTACCGGCAGGTAGCAGAAGTCCGCCGACGTCAGCGTGGACGGCCACGAGAACGCCCGGAGCAGGGTCCCGGCGCCGCCGGTCCCGTTGGCGTTCAGCCGCATGTTGCACACTCGGCGGCCGGTCGCGTTCGCAGCGAACGCGATGAGTCCGTCGATGTCGTACCGGCCCGCCGTCGTGATCGTGATCCGGCTGGTGTTCGTGCTGGTCGAGTGCATCGCGCCGTCCCACGACGGGCCCGTGTCCACGGTCTCCCCCGCCATCGGAACCACAGTCTCGGAGTTGTTCGGGATGCTGGTGCCCGCCGTGTTCGTGCACATCGCCTCAGGCGGGTTCAGCTGGAAGGCGATCGCCGACGCGACCGTGTTCCACCGGGCGGCGGTCAGCTTGTCGCCCACCGCCAGGGTGGGTACCGCGACGTACGTGGTGATAGCCACCCGGTCACACTCCTGCTGTCGTTGAGGGCATCCACACGTCGATCGGATCCCCCGCGGCGTGCGTGCGGGCCACGGTCGGGGACTTCCCCCTGGTCGTCGTCGTCACCGTCTGCGGCGACGACGACCCGCCCGGCGCCGACGTGATGGTGACCCGCTCCCCCGCCCAGTCCAAGTCCATGGGGTAGGACCCGGCGGCCGTCGACAGGGTCGGCCCGGACGACGTCGTGATGACGAGGGTGCCGTTGCCGGTGCCACCCACAGCGGTCCCCGACGTGACCGTCATCAGCGGGACACCGAACGCATCTTCGCCCGCCGGCAGCCGGCTGTAGGTGGCGTCGTCGAGGCGCAGTTCGGACGGCTTGTCCGCCAGGACCAGGTCGAGGACGAACACGATCGACTGCGCACCCCACGTCTCAGTCCACCCCAGCACGTAGCAGTCGGCCTGCGTCACCCCGACCAGAGTGGACGGCAGCCCGGTCATGGTGATCCGGGCGCCCGGCACCAGCGCGAGCATGGCCGCGTACCGGTCGGTCGCCGACGTGACGAGGTCGATGCCGATGGCCGGGATCCGCGCCGTCAGCGCCCGGTTGAGTCGTGCTCCGGCCAGCGCCCCGGCGGCGATGTCGGAGGCCGCGCAGGAGTCCCACGTCTCCTCCTGCCGCAGGCCTTGCACAGCCTCGGCGTACGCGTTCCGGGCGGTCTTCGACCCGAACGCCGAGCCCACGGTGACCCGGGTCGGAGTCGTATCCCCCGGCGCCGACCACGACATGGACGCGGCCGACACGTCGTCGTCGGCCTCGACCTGGATTGTCGCCGACGACGTGACCGGCTTCGACGTGTCCGGCATTGTCGTCGTCACGACACCGGACGTGTAGTCGGTCCACACCGTTCCGCCGATGGTGCCGATCAGCTGGTTGAGGCAGTCGAGGGCGGACCGGCCGGCGGAGTTGGTGCGGGTCACGCCCGGGACGATGGTGCCGGTCCAGGTCCGGTTCACCGCGCAGTACTGGTCGGTGAGCTCGTTCAATCGGGTGGTGGCGCCTGTGACGACGAGGGGCCTGGCCCGGTCCATCAGGTCAGTCGTCGATGAGGTGGCGGCGGCGACCCCCGCGACCTGCATCGGCGGGCACAACGTCTGCTTGCCGAGCAGCTTCCAGGACGCGACCTGCCCGCCGAGGACCAGGTAGCGGAGCGTGTTGCACCGCTGCGCGAGTACGGCGCCGCCGTCGACACCGTTGTTGATGAACAGGACGGCGTTCGTCCCGGAGTCGTAGAACGAGAAGCCCAGCCACTTGTCGGACCCGTCGAGTTCGCCGCTCAGCATGGCGTACCCGGGCGCGATCTCGTCGTACAGCACGAGCGCCGTGTGCGCTCCGGACGGGGATAGGCGCAGCGACCAGATCGCCCGCCCGGCGGTGTCCAGTGCTGTCGCCAACACGAGGTCACCGGCGGCGGTGGTCGCGGTCGTCGAGACCGCGAAGGTGACCACGGCGTTCGTGCCGAGCGCCCGGCCCAGGTCGACGGCGACGACCGGGCCCACCCCGGCGTCGTTCGGGGTCAGGGTGATGGCGCCCGGAAGCAGGATGCCCTGCGTGATGTCGCCGCGTTCGGACGATCCGAGGCCCGCGGCCGACGCCCGGACCGTCATCGTCCCGACCCCGGACCCGATGTTGCGGATGGTGGTGGCGGCGGTGTCGTCGTCCATCGGCCAGCAGTCACACGTCTGCGTCGCAGACCGGTAGGCCCACGCCTCGACCCAGTCCATTGCGAGGGTCCGCTGCTGCATCGTGCCTAGGGCGTCGAGGCACGTGAAGGTGACGGCGGCGCGCCCTTTGTCGAGGGTCACGGCGTCTGCGGTTTTCACGCGGCCCCGGTACTGCCAGTAGGTGACCGCCGATTTGACGATCGAGTAGCGGATCTTCTGCCCTTTTATGAGGCCGCGGGTCGCGAGCGCCGATTCGGGGGTGTACTTGCCGGTGTCGTTGTAGACGGTGGCGGTCAGGGCCCCGGGTTGTGCGTCGTCGAACAGCCCGGACCTGCCCTGTCGGATGGTGATCGGGGGTGCGACGTCGGCGGTGATGTCGACGTATGTGCCGCTGCCGGGCACGAGCTCGACTTCGAGTTTCCAGGAGGTGGGTAGGCCGGGCGCGGCCATCAGCTGGCCCGCGCGATTGCTTGGGCCATGGGGCGGAGCGACATCCCGGATGACGCTGACACGACCGCGTTCTGCACGGCGGCGGCGATCTCGGCGGCGGTGCCGAGCGGCTGGGTGACGTTGACGGTGAGGTACATGTTCCCGCCGTCGCCACCGCTGCTGCTGCCGCCGGCCGGAAGCGGCGACGCGCCCGGCATCCGGTTCAGCGGCACCACCATCTCGGGGCCGGCCTCACCGATCACGGCGCGGGTCGGGCGGGTCACGACGCCGCCGACCGCGCCGATACCGACGTACCCGCCCGCCCATGGGCCTGGCGCGTTGCCGGAGAAGTTCCGGTTGATCACCTGGTTGAGGGTGAGCGTCACCGTCTTGGACCTCACCCGGTTCAGGGAATCGGCCATCGACTGCACCTTGCCGGCGGCCGTCAACGCGGACTTCCCCGCACCCTCCAACGCGCGACCGACCCCGCCCAGTCCGGGGATGTGCTTGATGATCCCGCCGACGCCGCTCGCGAAGTGCCCGAACGCGATCAGTGCGGCGGCGACGGCGGCGGCGATGGTACGAGCGAACACGCCGATCATGTAGGCGGCCATGGCGGCGAGCCCGCCGATCACCGCGGCGGCGGTCGACGCGGTCACCGCCGACACGACGATCATCGCCGCGGCCACAGCAGCAAGCCCCATCGCGATGATCCGCAGCCCGTTGCGGACGTCAGGGTTTTCGAGCACCTGCGCCACGAACGGGCCCATCTTCTCCCACAGGCCCTGCGCGGCACTGGCGGCGGCGTCGAGCTTCGGCTTCAGCAATGCCCACGCGGCAACGAAGTCGTCCTTGATGGCCCGGCCGATCGTGGCCAGCGCGGCACCGATCCGTTGCACGTTCGGGTCATTCGCGATCGCATCCCACGTCGCGTTGGCCCACTTCGCTGCGGCCTCGAACTTCGGCTTCAGCGTGTCCCAATGGTTGGCGATCAGGGTGACGGCCCCGGCGACCACGGCGACCCATGCCCCGCCGGCCAGACCGAGGGCGATACCGATGCCGGCGAGGGCATCGGACATCGCCTTGATCTTGTCGGGGTTCGCGCCGATCCACTCGATGGCGTCCTTGACCATGACGAGTTTCCCACCGAGCGCGCCCCCGGCGTCCTTCATCAGGTTCAGGGAGCGGGTGATGTCGGCCGACGACTTGGAGTTCGCCCACCGCTCGAACTTCCCGGCCAGCGCGGCGACACTGCCGCCGAGGGCGGACAGCCGGTCAGCGACACCGGCCCGGCCGGTCATGTTCAGCAGGGCGATCGCCGCGCGGGTCACCGCGGGCGCGATCTTCGCGAATGCCCGTGCGGTCCCGTCGGTGACGTCGCCGATGACCTTCATGCCGGGCGCAGAGTTCGCCCACCGCCCGAACATGGTCACGGACTTGTTCGTGGACCGGGCGATCGAATCCATGCCCAGGCTGATGGTCGGCATGTTCAGCCGGTTGAACGCCTTCGCCAACGCCGGAAGCCCCTGCGCCGCAAGCTTCCCCGCATGCTCCTGCGCCCGCTTGAACGCGTCCCCGGTCGGGGTCAGCGCGGCGCCCATCGCCGGACCCATCCCCGTCAAGGTCAGCTTGATGAGGGCGAACCCGCCCGCCAGCGCGGGGAGGAACGCGATCAGCGGCGCCAGCGACGCACCCATCTTGGCGGTGGCCGTCACCACCTTCGCAGTCCCGATCGCTGCCGGACCGAGCAGCGACGAGAAGCTGGCGACCATCGCGCCGGCCTTCGCCATCGTCCTGGTCGCCGTGCCCATGGAGGACCCGAGACGCTTCAGCCCACGCTCGACGCTGCGGAATGCAGCCTCGGTCCGGTCGTGGCCGACAACATCAATATCGACGTCGTTCGCGCTGGCCATCTAGCTCAGCCCCACCTTCCGCATCGCCGTGTTCACGGCGTCGACGACGGCCCGCTCGAACGCTGGCTTGTGCCGTTTCACCACGGACGAGATCGACTTAGGTGGGACGGGCTGGTTGTACCAACGGCCGGGCCTGCGCCCGAACAGCGGGTGCCGCACCCGACCCCTGTCGATCGCATTCAGGTTTGACGCGCCGGCCAGGGAACGCCTCGACCAGGACAGGTGCACACCCGCCACCCGCGGCCCCCTGATCCCCTTCACCCGCGCCGCGGACCGGGCCACCCACTCGCCCAACCCACCCGACGCAGGGAGCTCGGCGCGGACGTTGGCGCGGACCTCGGGGCGGATCGGCCGCGCCGCCGCGTTGATCTCCCGCTCCAACTCCCGGACGATCGTCCGATCGCTGCCTGCCGCCCGCACCCGGGCGGTGACCTCCGCGAGGTTCGCGGACGTCACCCGCAAGTCCATTCCGTCACCTCCCCCGCGCCGCTTTCGCGGCGTCCTTCTCGGCCTTCTCCTGCGCCGGAACCGATTCGCGGTACCACTCCAGGGCCGTCGCCGCGGTCCGGTCGTCCCACTCGAGTGCGTGCGTGACGGGCTGGCCGAGCGCGAGGGCGAGGCGGATCAGGTCTCGTCGGACTGACCCGCGCCCGTAGGGACCGGCGCCGCCTCGCTCTCGTCGTCGCCGTCGTCGACGGGGAACACGGACACGACGTTGTCCGACCACACGCTGTACGACCGCCGCTCACCCTGCCGGCGCAGCACCGACCAGGCCAGGAACCTCAGGAACGCCATCGGCTTGAGGGCCATCGCGTCCGTCGTCGCGCACCCGAACGGCTGCCCCTCCCAGTCCGCCATCTCCCGCTGACCCGCCACCACCTGCGTCTGCGTCCCGTCGTCGTACTCGACGTCGAGCGTGAAACTCATCTGCACAGCGATCCTCCCGAGATCGGATTGGTGAAACAACGTTTCAGAAGTCAGTGGCCGTCCGAGACATCGCAGATCTTCGTCACGGTCCCCTTGATCAGGTAGTTGCGGGTGAACACGTTGTTGGAGCTGGTAGGCCACCACGGGTCACCCACGTTGTACGTCACCAGGTACGTGCCGTTGTTCAACAGCCGACCCCACAGCGAACTGTTGAACCACTGGTCGGACGACCACCGCGACCCGGAAGGCAGCGGGCCCGTGTAGGTGGCCCACTCCTGGACGACCCGCGACTTGCTGCCGTCGTACTGCCACGTCACGTGCGCGGTGGCGGTGCTACCCGACGCGAACGTCACCGTGCACGTCCGGGTGTACTGCGAGACAGCGCTGGCCGACGTCGCCTGAGTCACCCCAGTGAGTCCCAGCAGCAGGACTGCCACCAGCGAGAGCAGCAGCAGCTTGACCTTGGACACGTAATCTCCTTGCGGTTGTAGGTGTTTCAGAGCGCGGCGTCTGCGGTGCGGGTCACCAGGTAGGCGGGCTGCAGGGTGCCGTCCCACAACAGGGACGCGGACACGTCGCCCTTCACCGTCTCCCCGTCCGTCGGATCCGGCAGCGCCCCCGTGTCGATGAACACGGCCGGGAACGCGAGCTGTAGCGTCGCGAACCCCGTCGACAACGCCTCACCCGTCGTCAGGGTGACCAGCAGCGACGTCTTTCCCTGGCTGATCTGCAGGTCCCGGACCGTCTGCGCCGTGAACTCCTGCGACCACTTCAGGCTGAGCTCACGCCGGCCCACGGTCGGCTGCCCCCTGGTGCCCAGGCCCCACCGGGACGAGTCGATGTTGTTCTTCAGGCTGAACGTGAGCGACATCAGGTCGGTCACCACCGACCCCGACGACGACGCCAGCACCGTGGTCGTCGGCGGCGTGATCGTCCCACCCAGAGTCACCACCGACGTGGTCGACCAGCCACCGAACAGGCTCGCGGACGCGGCCGGCGTCCACGTACCCAACGCCGTAGCGGTGAGCATCGTCTTCGCGTCCGAGGTGAGCGTCCACGTCGCGATGGAGTCGGGGCCCTCCGGGAGCTCCAGCTCCAGCTCGTCGACGGTCACGCCGGCGAACGTCTCCGGGCGGGCGGTCCCCGCGTTGTCGACGATGGCGAGCTGCACCGTCCGCGACGGCAGCACGGTTCCGGTGGCGGTCGGGGTGAACACCTGCTGGTAGGTGGTGCCCGTCGTCAGCGTGTGCGTGCTCGTGCCGAACGCGGCGTTTAACGCGACGCCGAGGCCCTTGCTCACGGCCTCGTACTTCTCGGTGATCGTCCCCTGCCCGATCCCCGCACCGCGCCGGTCCGAACGGAACACCCCGCCCGGGGCGCCCACCCACAGCCCCTTCCCCTGGTACGGGGTCGGGTCCCACTCGGCCTTGCTGTCGGGCAGGAACGGGACCGCCCGGCTGACGGCGACCGCCGTCCCATAGGTGGACTCGGCCACGGACATCAGCTGGTGGTCGGTCAGGTTCGCCACGTCACGCCTCCTTCACGGTCGTCGCGGTGGCGGTCTTCGGGGCCGGGGTGGGGATCCACGACGGCACCCGCTCCCCCGACTCCGGGTCGGTGAACGTCTGCGCCAGCAGACCCCACCCGATCTCGTGCTCGGCGTTGTCGTGCTCGACCGTCGCCTTACCCGCCAGCTGGGCGCTGACGGTGATGTCGGCGCCGAACGGCACCGCACCCACCCCCGGCACCAGGACCGTGTCCTCAGGCCCGCAGAACCGCAGGCGCACACTCGTCGCCGTCATCGCGTGGATCCCCATCTCTCTCGGCTCAGATCCGCGTGCGCACGCGGACAGTTGTGGTGATCGATGCCTGCCGGCCGGCGGCCAGCGCCTCAGCCGAATCGGGCTCCGTCAGGTCCAGCTCAGTGACCCGCGCCCACGTCTGCTGCGCCCCCGTGATGGCGAGGGTCTCGTTCGGGGAGGCGATCAGCCACGCATCGAAGACGGCGACCAGCGCGTAGCAGCGTTCCGTCACCGCCTGCTGCTGGTCCTGCGCCCCGGTCCGGCTGGTGGAGAACACGACGGTGACGTCGTGATGCTCGTCGCGGGCCCGGCCCGGGCCGATCGTCGCAATCTCTGCCGTGGTGCGGACCGCACCGACCGAGATCAGGTCCGGGCGGGTCACCGTCCCCCGCGGACCGTAGATCACCTGCACCAGGCTGTCGGCGCTGTAGAGCCCGGTGAGCCCGGCGTACAGGGCCGCCTTCACCAGGGGCGCGGCGGAGCCCGCCATCAGCCCACCACCACCCTGCGCAGGCCCTTGTACGCCGACTGCTCGACCGGCGTCAGAGACGCCGCCGCCGCGAACACCGCACCATCCGGGTCCAGCGCATCATGCGGGGCCTGCTGCGCGGCCTGCCACATCCGCTCCACCGCGTTCAGTGCGACCTTCCGGGCGATCAGCGGCGGCACCGCGTACCCGGCGCGGGCCACGACGATGATGTTGAGGCGGCCCGCGGCCCACGTCCGCGCCGCCGTAGTGGTCCCCCGGTGCAGGACACCGCGGGCCAGGTCCGCCACAAAGTCGGTCCCCGCGGTCAGGACGATCCCGGACTCCGTCACGGTGGTCACCGACACCAGCGGCGCCCGCCGCAGGGTCAGTGCGGTGGACCAGCCGGACGATCCGGAGTACGTGTCGGTGACGGTGCGGGGGGCGATGGTCCGGTGCAGGTCCCGCTCGACGGCGTCGCACGCGAACCGGCAGTACGCGCGGAGCTGCTCCCGGTCCGCGCTGGTGGTGATGATCCCAGCGGCGCGCAGGTGCTGGCTGGCCTCATCGACCGCGATGAACACACCGCCGGCCGCCTCGACATTCCATGCCTGCTCGTACGCTCCGTCGCAGGTGTTCCCGACGGAAACCCAACGCCCGGACCAGAGCCCGGCCTGTGTCGTGATGACGGTGGCGGCGTAGGTGCCGGCGGAGGCCCGGGTGATGGTGACCGTGTCGCCGACTGCCGCCGGGTAGGTGCCGATCCTGGCGGTGCCGTCCGGGAGGGTCAGGGTCAGCGTGAGGGTGGTGGGGTCAGCGAGCGCACCCGTGCTGTTGCTGGTGGTGGTGACGCCGAGGTCCGGGAGGATGTCACCGAGGTCGACCGACACTGTTCACCCTCCTCTGCGGCGTGCGGTCGAGGGGCACCGGGTGTGGAGTCCCGGGGCCCCTCGACCTGATGGTTGATGGGACTGCTTATCCGCCGATATGTTCCGTCAGACGTCGCCTTCGAGGGCGACGTCCATCCACCGGTTGGTCTGGCCGTAGGCGGTGCCGACACGGGGAACCCCTGTGGCCACGCTGTTGACCAGGTGCAGGGTTTCCCGGAAGGTGCGCCGCTTGGGTCTCGGAGGAATGCGGCATCTGGAATGTCGTGTTGTCCGCCCACAGGGAGAGCCCGTAGCGACCTGGGGTCAGCAGGAAACGGCCCAGATCGGTCCGCTTGTCCCCAGTGGAGGGGCAGGGGATGATCCCGGACGTTTGCACGACCTCGTAATTGGGGGTGTCACCGGTCGAGGTGAACCGGACCACCGACAGTTGGACGGTGCCCGACTGGGTGGTGCAGTGCCACAGGAAGTAGCCACCTGCTCATGCGATCCCCCCAGTGGTGAGGTTGCGGACGGTGATCTGCGCGACGGCTGCGGTGAGCGGGCCGTAGGCGGTGTTGATGTCGAGTTCGAGCGCGGTAGTCCCGGGTGGGACCGTGTTGATGAACTCGAATGGCGTCCACCCGGTGACATCGGAAGTGATCTCCAGGTCTCCGATGTTGGCGCTGCCGGTGGAGTTCACGGCCTTCAGCTTGACAGCCAGGTTCCCGGCGCCCAGGTCGGCACCGACGAGCTTGACCATGAAGCTGAAGTTGATCAGGTCACCGACCGAGAAGCCGGTGGTGATCTGCGGTGCGACCAGGTAATGCCCTGCCACGCCGGTGCGGGTAATGGTGAGGGCGTTCCCGGCAATGGCGGGGTCCGCGGCCAGCGCGGTGACCGCCGTCGCGGTGTTCCCGGACGCGGACCAGGATGTGGGCAGGGTCGCCGATCCGGTGAGCATCAAGCCGTTGGCCAGCATGTTCGTCGGGTCCGCGTTGTCGCCCGCCAAGTACGGGGTGCGCGGCGGGAACCGCTCCGCGAGCTTGCTGGCCGCCAACTGCCCCATCAACTTCGAGGCGATGAACGACGGGTGAGTGCCGTCCGTGGTGTAGCCGGTCTTGTAGAGGCCGGTGCTGCCATCCACCAGCAGGAGGTAGTAATCGACCAGCGGGATGCAGTACTTCTCGGCGAGCCGGTGGATGACACCGTTCACTCCGGTGATCTTCGTGCGGACCGTGGGCGACAGGGCCACCACGGTCGTGTTGGATCCTGGGAGCGCTCCGGCCGGTGTAACGGAGCCGGTGTCGGTGTACTGGGTGATCGGGTGCCCGCCGCTGGATGCGGTCGCGATCAGCAGCTCCGATCCCCCGGTGCGCCCGTAGATCTTGTAGCCGGTGGCGCCGAGTACCTGCGACCAGGACAGCAGGACACTCCCGGTGGACCCGGAGGCGACCGTCCCAGTGACCGCCGTCGCGGCCAGTGTCTCCCCGACACCGTTGATCGCGCTCACCCGGTAGGAGTAGGTGGCCGCCGCCAGCGTGCCCCCAGAGGTTGAGGCGGTCGCGACAGGGGCCGGGGCAGCGATCGCGGCGGTACCGGCGGGCGGGATGGTCGCCAGGAGCGGCTCGATCTTGGCGCCACGTAGGGCGGCGAGGATCGTGGTCAGGTTCGGCAGCGTCTGTGCGATCGGGTCGGTGTCGTTCGTCCCCGCCTCGATCAGGCATTTCTGTGGGGCGAGGGCGATCACGTCGGCGGTCAGCCGGGCAACCATGTCGGCGGTCTTGTTCCCGCCGATCCCGGCGTTGTTGATGTACTGCGCCCGTCCGGCCAGGGATGCAACCAGATAAGTGAAGTGACTGTCGGCGGCCACCATGTTCGCGGTGGATGATCCACCGGCCGTGATCGAGTCGCCAAGGCCAACGATGCTCGCGCCCGAAAGCGGGGCATAGGTGGCCGACTGCCGCATCGCTAGCGCGGAGTAGGCGGTGACGCCGTCGCCGATCTTCTCAACCCCAGTGTCCGTCTCCAACGCCGACTCACCAGCCGCCAACACCGGATTCGCCGCCGCCCATTGCGCGGCCGTCCCGCGACGCACCTGCACAGTGACGATCCCGCTCACGGACTACCTCCATCAATCACTAGACCGGCCCCAAGCTTGCTCGCGCTCACCGTGCCGTCAGCCGGTGTGCGCTGATCGGACAGGCGGGCGTCGTCGCCCCGACATGCCGTAGACGAGCTGGTCCCGTACACCGCAGCCAGGGACCGGTTGGCAGACAGGTCACCACCGCCAGTAAGACCCGCCCCGGCGGTGATGGTCCGGGATGTCGGCACCGCCGCCGCCGCCGCCGCAGTGGCCACCTCGCACGCCGCAGTAGCCGCCTGCAAGGCCGCCACCAACTCAACGACCGGATCCCCCGCAGCCGCACCCCCGAGGCCTTGCACACCCATCAGGGCGCCCCCCCATCAACCACCACGGTGGGCGCCCACACCGCCACCGTCGCATCCCGGCCACCAATCCGGGCCACCGCCACAACAGGGACCGCCTGCGAATGCAGCGGGACAGCCGCGAGCGCCACGGAAACCGCTTCGACGGTGACCACAGCAGACTCACGGTCCACCACCGTCGCAACATGCAGACCGCCGTACTCGTCAACCCAGGCGTACCCAGGCAGCGGGTACAACGGAGCCGCCCCCAGCCAGGTCACACCCGGAACCGCCGACACGGCGGCCTGCAAAGTCGCCATCCCTCAGACCGCCACCACGGCGCCATCAGCGGACAGCGGCACCCACAGCACACCCCACTCGATCCGAGCGGTGGTACCGACCGCACCACCACCCGCCGCGGTCAGCTTCAGGTCCCCGGCGGTGAGGGCGATCGGCGTCGCCAGGGCGACGCCGTAGGCGGCGTCCAGGGTCGTGACCAGCGCCCCCCCCGCGGTCGGGTTCAGCCCGTACCAGGTACCCACCGGCTTGTTCTGGATCGTGATCGCCGTACCGAGCGCCACATCAGACGCACCGGCGTCCGGGTCGTGATCGAGGGCGAGGGTCAAGACCACGTTGGCCGTGGCCACGGTCACCAGGCCGTAGAAGCCAGTCACCAGGATCGTCCCGGTGGTCGAGAAGATGTCCTGACTGACACCGGTAGCCGGCGGCAGAGCCGCGGTCCGGCGGCAGAACGAACCGATGACGTCGGTCCGGGCGCGAGTTGCACGAGACATTACGGAACCTCCTCAGCTTCGTTGGTCGGCTCAGACGGCCGAGTAGGTGATCTCGCGGACGCCAGCCAGCCGCGTGTTCGCGGTCGCGACGTAGCCCCAGACCCCGAGCCAGATGGACTTCACCTCGTACTCGAACCGCAGCTGCTGCGGGGGGGTCGCCCACCCGTGGCAGTCGGACCGGTTGAACAGGTAGCTGGACGCCGACCCGCCGTTCGCGACCTCCAACGCCCACGCCGGCCGCGCCCGCAGGCTGCCGATCAGCACGTCCCCGAAGTTCCCGGACGTGGTACCGGACGCGTTCGCCGGGGCCAGGATCGGGTACAGCTTCCGGCCGTTGTCGTCCGTCGCACCGACGATCGCCCCGAACAGCGCGGAGTCGATGAAGAAGTCCTGGAAGCGGTTCCCGCCGCGGACGAACGCCAGCGCCGCCAGGTTCGCGGTGATGTCGGCGTCGAGGTCGGAGTCGACACCGTTCAGGACGATGCCGGTCGGGGTGAGCGCGTCGAGCATGTCGACCGCCTTCACCTCCAACGACTCGTTGTAGGCGCGGACGATCTCACCCCAGATCAGCTGGGACACCTGCGGGTTGCCGCCCTGATCGATGGTTTCCCGGGTGATCTCCACCTTGCCCGAGAGGGCGGTCGGGGTGACCGTCATCCCGGTGGTCACGTAGGTGCCGCCGGTCGGCTCGGTCGACTCCGAGTGATCGCTCACCAGGGTCGCAGCCGAAGAGAACTGCGGCACCGTGAACGGCGTCGCGTCCGGGATGGAACCCTTCACGATCGCATCCCAGATCGGGGTCGTGAAGTCCAAGTTGTCGACGAACAGGTCGGGGCGGTTCCGGGTCGGGTTCAGCTCGTTCACGTCACCCGTGCTCACGTCCGCGAACGCCTGCCGCATGAACTTCTCAATGCGGACCTGAGCGTCCGGGTCCGACCGGCGCGCCATCGCGAACAGGTCCGAGCTGAAGTCGTGCTCGTTGCGGCGGCCGTCGAACCGGTACGGCAGCGGCTCGGAGACGGCCAGGGTCGCGGCGCGGGCACCAGCCCGCGGGGAGATGACCGCCGGGACCTCCGGCGCCGCAGCGACCAGCGCGGCGGCGAGCTGCC
>Ga0137450_1000005_pt1 | contig 19390 bp, 19 predicted proteins | sample EasRivERMGT454_2_FD_102313 | JGI IMG/M metagenome (GOLD analysis project Ga0137450, IMG submission 102313) | Soil microbial communities from meander-bound floodplain in the East River, Colorado, USA - East River MetaG ERMGT454_2 | ecosystem: Environmental > Terrestrial > Soil > Floodplain ... | reverse complement strand
TCCACCTCCGAAGGCAGCGTATGCATCGCGTAACGGAACAGGGCACGCTCGTCCGGTTGTTCGTTGAACTCGAGGCCATCGGCTTCCTTGCCAAGCGCGTCCTTGGTCGCCTTCAACATCTGTTTACGGTCGTGGATGAACGGGTTCTCACCCGGCCACATTCCCCGAATGATTTCCTGTCCGGGATCGCCCCCGTGGGAGTGCACGCCGATAAGACGGCCGCCGGGTGCGAGACTTTTCGCGAGTGGCGCGATGACCTTTGACGCCTTGAACTCGAGCGGCGCGCGCAGCCGGTAGGGCTGCGAGGCGATCACCAGGTCGTAGTCTGCGCGCGGCGCAGTGCGGCGGGGAATCACGGGCGTCAACTGGAACTTCTGGTCTTCGCGATAAATCACAAGGACGGTGGGGTGCACGTACGTCGGATTGCCGGTGGCCTTGTTTACGGCCGTGCGCCAATTCGCCGCGAGGAAGGGTTGTAGCGCAGTGATCTGTTCCTCAAAATCGCGCGACGTCGTCCCGGACAATCCGACCTCATGCCAGACGAGCGACGAAGCAGCGGCGTCTGAACTTGGAGTCAGCCAAGGCGCCTCTTTGTAGTAAAGGTTCGTCAGGACGAGAACGGTCGCTGGATGCTCGAAAAACCTGTCCGGCATCCTCTCCAGGGCCAGCCGGACGTCTTCAAGACTGATTTCCTTGCCGACAAAGTAGAACGGCAATGTCGGAAAGCGCTGATGCATCCAGCGCATTACCCGGGTGAGTACGGTCCCGTCGCCGATGCCGGCATCGAACACTCTCACTGCCGGTGGCGTAGGACGAATGTTCGGCAACTCCTGTGCGATTCGATCGGCAACCGCCGATTTTTCGGCGCAGGTGTTCACGAACAGCAGATACTTTTGCCGGTTATCGTAGAAGCGGAAGTTGCGATCCGGCGCCGTACCCTCGAGAGGGGCGCGCCCCTGACCGCCCTGCTTGGTCTCGTCGGTTGTCTGCTTCGTACTCGCCGTTTCCATCATTCCTCCTTTTCTCTGCGGACCGCGATCAGGACTTATTCGAAGCCAACCATGGTGTGGGATTCAACCCGTTTCGTGCCCACGAAAAACCCTTGGGAACCGTCCCAATGCACTGCCCACCACAGACGATTCTTGATTTGACATAGTTTTCTCGCTAATGCGCAGCCTCGAGGTTTTCGGGCTGTGCCGCGCTGCAGCGCTCCGCCGCCGCCACCGTATTGCAGATCAGCATCGTCACCGTCATTGGGCCGACGCCCCCAGGCACGGGGGTGATGAAGGAAGCCTTCTCCTTTACCGCTTCGAAATCCACATCGCCCACCAACCTGCCATCGGGCAGACGGTTGATGCCGACATCAATGACAACCGCACCACGTTTGATCATGGGAGCAGTGATCAGATTGGGTCGGCCTGCGGCCACCACCAGGATGTCGGCAAGGATGGTGTACTGGGCGAGATCCCGGGTCTTGATGTGGCAGATCGACACAGTCGCTTCTTTTGCCATGAGCATCAGAGCCATCGGTTTGCCAACGACGTTGCTTGCACCGACCACTACTACGTTTTGTCCTTCGATCGGGATGTTCTCGTGCTCAAGGAGACACTGCACGCCATAAGGAGTGCAAGGCGGGAAAATGTTGTTGTCACCGACCACCAAGCCGCCCATGTTGTATAGATGAAAGCCGTCGACGTCCTTCTCGACTGCAATCTCCCGCAGCAACATGCGTTCATTCAGGTGCGGCGGCAGTGGCAGTTGCACCAAGATGCCGTGAATTCTCGGATCCTTGTTGAGCTCTCGGATGCGGCGGACCAGTTCCGCTTGAGGGACGTTCGCCGGCAGCTCATGAGTTTCGGAATGCAGTCCCACCTCGGCGCAGGCCCGAATCTTGTTGCGAACATAGACTCTTGATGCGGGGTTGTCGCCGACGATGACGACAGCAAGCCCCGGGACAATGCCCTTCGCCTTGAGCGCATCGACCCGCTTTTGCCACACGCCACGGACATGCTTGGCGACAGCATTTCCGTCGATGATTTTCGCGGTCATTGCGTGTCGTCCCCGGCGATTGCGGGCTCATGCGGACGCACGAGTCCGAGGTTTCGAAGAATGCGGCTCGTCGATTCGGCCCGGTTGAGAGTATAGAAATGCAATCCAGGGACTCCCGCTTTCATCAATCCCTCGCATTGCCTGGTCGCAAACTCAATGCCGACCTCAGCTGCGGCGGCAGCGTTGTCGCCGAGAGCCTCCAAACGCGATAGCAGTGCCGCTGGCAGCCGCGCTCCACAGAGCGTAGTGAAACGCTTGACCTGCGGAGTGCTGAGAATCGGCAGGATGCCCGGACAAATCGGTACCGTAACGCCGAGCTTCCCAGTCATGTAATCACGGAACTCCAGGAAATCAGCGTTATCGAAAAAGAGTTGCGACAGGACAAAATCGGCGCCGCAATCGATTTTGGCTTTCAATCGAGCCCAGTCCACGTGCTTGCCCTCGTGGCAGGCGATGTGGCCTTCTGGAAATCCCGCGGTGCCGACGCAGAACCCGCCGAGCTCGCGAAGGTAAGCCACCAGCTCGCTGGAATACTCGAACCCACCTTCGATCTTACGGAATTCCGACTCTCCTGCTGGCGGGTCACCCCGCAGCGCAAGGATATTCACGATCCCCCTGGCGCGCGCCTCGGTGAGCACATCCCCGATCTGCTTCTGAGTGGCGTTGACACAGGTCAAATGAGCCATCGCGGTCACTCCGTGCTGCCGCTGAATGCCGTCGACTATTCTCAATGTTCCGTCGCGCGTACTGCCGCCGGCGCCGAAAGTGACCGAGCAGAAATCGGGATTCAACTCGCGCAGGGCCGGCAGCGTTTTCTCCATCAGCGCACGCTCGCCGTCCGCGGTTTTGGGCGGAAAGAACTCGAACGAGATTACGGGCCGGTTAGACCCGCGCCTTGCGGCGTGAATATCGGCAATGAACTTGAATGGTGGAATGCTCGCTCTCTCCATCGCTCCTCCGGTGTCTCCACAAAAATGCGATCGAGACAGAGTTGACGATGAATTGGAAGTGGGACGCAACCCATTTCTGTCCCACGGATAAAGTTGGGACGAATCCTCGGACTAGACTGGAATTTTCAAGGCCAGCCGGGAAGTCAGTACGCCGGTACTGAGCCCGATCGTGCGAAGGCCGCCGAAGAAACGCGCATGCTCGATCTTGCAGCAGCGGTCCATGACCACTTCCAGGCCGGCATCGCGGGCGATCCTCGCCGCTTCCTCGCTGATCACGCCAAGCTGCAGCCAGAGCACCTTGGCCTTGATCTTCACCGCCTGTCGCGCGATAGCCGGCGCCTCGGACGCCGGACGGAAAACGTCAACGATGTCGACCGGCCGGTCGATTTCATCCACTCGCCCGTAGACCCGCTGGCCCAGGATCACCTTGCCCGCCTGAGACGGGTTGACCGGGATGATGTTGTAGCCGTTAGCTCCAAGATAGATGCCAGCGAACGAACTGGGCTGATACGGATTTGACGACAACCCGACCATGGCGATATTGCGGTAGGTAGTAAGAATCCGGAGTCGGTCGTAGGCCGTTCCGCCGAACTGGGTGCGATCTCCTACTGCCATTTGTCTCCTCCTTCCTCTATCTGTGGAACGGAGCGCCGAAGGCCTTGCTGAGCAAGCTGTGCCCGCTGGGCTCTAGCTCCTCGTGGCCCGCCATTGCAAGAGTCTGCGTTACTGGGGCCGCTTGCTGGGATTTGTCCAGCGCCTGCCCCAAGTCCCACAGGATGTCGTCGATCTCCTCGATACCCACGGAGATCCGAATCATGTCCGGGCCGATCCCGCATGCCGCTAGCTCTTCGTCGGTGAGCTGCTGGTGCGTCGTCGTCGCGGGATGGATGATAAGGCTCTTGCAGTCGCCTACATTGGCGAGATGCGAGAAGAGCTGAACGTTTTCGATCATTTTCTTGCCTGCGTCCCGTCCGCCCTTGATGCCGAAAGTGAAGATCGCACCCGGCCCCTTGGGCAGATATTTCCGGGACAGCCCGTGATACGGGCTGTCGGGCAGGCCTGGGTAGTTGACCCACTTGACCGCCTCGTGCGTATTGAGAAACTCGGCCACCTGGCGCGCGTTCGCCAAGTGGCGATCCATGCGCACGTGAAGCGTCTCCAGCCCCTGCAGCATGAGGAACGCGTTGAACGGGCTCTGGCAGGCGCCGTAGTCCCTGAGCATTTCCGTGCGAGCCTTCATAAGCCAGCCGAAGTCGCCGAAGTACTCGAAGAAGCGAAGATTGTGATACCCCTTGGAAGGCTCAGTCATGCCGGGGAATTTACCGTTGTTCCAGGGGAAGCGACCGGCATCTACAATCACACCGCCCATGGTCGTGCCGTGGCCGCAGATCCACTTTGTGGCCGAATGCACCACGATGTCCGCGCCCCAATCCATCGGGCGGCAGCAATACGGGCTTGCAAAAGTGTTGTCGACCACCAGCGGTATGCCGTTGTCGTGGGCGATCGCCGCAACGGCCTCGATGTCGAGAACATCGATCTTAGGGTTGCCGAGCGTTTCGGCGAAGATGCACTTGGTCTTTGGCGTGATCGACCGCTTGACGGCGTCCAGGTCGCTGATGTCAACGAAGACCGCATTGATGCCGACCTTGCGAAAGGTGACATCGAACTGATTGATGGTACCGCCGTACAAGGTGCTGGACGCGATGAACTCGTCCCCCGCATCCATGAGCGAAAACAGCGCAATGTGTTGGGCGGCCTGACCGGATGAAGTCGCCACAGCGCCGATGCCGTTCTCCAGCGCGGCAATCCGCTCCTCGAACACGGCGACGGTCGGGTTCATGATGCGCGAATAGATGTTACCGAAACGCTGCAGCGCGAACAGATTCGCCGCCTGATCGGAATCTTCGAAAATATAGGCACTGGTCTGGTAGATCGGCACCGCGCGCGCGCCCGTGACAGGGTCCGGGCGCTGCCCGGCATGGACCGCCAGCGTACTAAAGCCAAACGGTCTTTCCTTCGGCATGTGAGCCTTTCCCGGGGACGCCCGGCCGAGCGGCCGATCCTTGTCGGCTCCGCCTGTCAAGTTGGTGGTCATCTGATTCCAGCCCCTCCCCAGAAAATATTGTTCGTCGTGTTCCGAGCCAATACGCGATTCGACAGTACAGCGGAAGGCCAGTCAACAAAACTGGGGCGAATCCGTCCGCCGATGGGGCAATCAACCGATGTGGCGCGGGAAACTACCTAGGCGACTTCGGGCGCCGAGGCCGGTCAGCGGCGCGCTCGGCGCAGATCGAGCACTTGTTTGACCAGATGCGGCATCGTAGGCGCGGCCATCTTCTGCATCACGTTGGCGCGATGGGTCTCCACGGTCTTGGACGCAATCCCGAGCGAGCGAGCGATCGCCTTGTTGGTCTGGCCCTCGATCAGCAAATCGAGCACCTCGTGCTCGCGTGCGCTGAGCGAGGCGTAGCGCGCAGCCGCTCCGGCCTGCGCCGCGGTGTGACGGCGAGCGTCCGCATCGAGAGCGAGCGCCTTCTGCACCAGATCGAGCATCCGCTGGTCGTCGAACGGCTTCTCGATGAAATCGAAAGCGCCTCCCTTGAGCGCTCGCACTGCGGTCTGGACACCGCCGTGCCCGGTGACAAATATGATGGGAAGCGAAACACCCTGCCCTTTCAGGCGGTCCTGCAGCTCCAGCCCGCTCATCGCCGGCATGCGCACGTCGAGCACGAGGCAACCGGCGCGCTCCGGCCGGTAACGCGCCAGGAACTCGCTGGCAGCCGAGAAAGTCTCGACCCGCAGTCCCACCGACTCGATCAGCCAGCGCAGCGACTCGGCGACGGCCACCTCATCGTCCACGATGAAGACCGTGGGATCGCCCGGCGCGTCAATCTGCGGCGGCGGCAGGGAGGGAGAAGACGAAGGTCGTTCCATGGGTGGAGGTCCGCTCGACTGCGATCCGGCCGCCGTGCGCATCGACGATGGACCGCGCAATCGCGAGTCCCATCCCCAGCCCGTCGGGCTTGGTGGTGACGAAAGGATCGAACACGTCATCGACGTCGATCTGCGGCAGGCCGGGGCCGGAGTCGCTCACCACCACTTCGACGCCGCTCGCGCCGCTCCCGCGCGTGGCGACCGAGAGCTCCCTGTCGCCGCCATTGGTGGCCGCCATGGCCTCGATCGCGTTGCGGACCAAGTTCAGAACCACCTGCTCGATCTCGATCGGCACGACCTCGACGCGCGGCAGACCTTCGGCGAGCGCGACCCTCGAGTGAATCGCCTGCCGGCGCAGTTCCATCTGCATGAAAGCGCACACTCCCCGCACGATCTCGTTAAGGTCGTGCCGCCGGCGCGGTGTCGGCTGCTTGCGTAGAAAATTGCGGATGTTGCGGATAGTCCGGGCCGCACGTTCGGCCTCGCTCGAGGTCGCCTCCAGCGACTCGATCACCTCGTCGATCGAGCCCTGTGCCGACCGCAGCCGCCTAATCGCGCCGCGCGAATAGTTGATGATCGCCGTAAGCGGTTGATTCAACTCATGCGCGATGGTGGTCGCCATCTCGCCCATCGAGTGCATGCGCAGCAGGCGTGCCACAGCAATCCGGTGCTGGCGTTCGTGTTCTTCTGCGTTCCTGCGGTCGGTCACGTCCCGAGTGAGTGCGAGCATCGCGGTGATATCGCCGTCCGGGTTGCGCAGCGGCACCGCATGCGATTCGAGCCAGCGCTCTGTCCCGTTGAAGCCGACCAGCCGGAATTCTAGGGTCGCCGCCTCGCCGCGAAACACACGCTTCGTCATCTCGGCGTACTTGGGTCGCCATTCCCGCGCAACGTAGCCGTACGCGGACTTGCCGACGATATCTTCCCGGCGCTTGACGTCTATCAGCGCGAGTCCCGCCGGGTTCATGTCAAGGATCGTCCCGTCGGCCGCTTGGAGCTTGATGCATTCCGGCGCCGACTCGATGACGATCTTGAGCCGCTGCTGTTGGTCGGCAAGCGTGCGTTCCATTTCGCGACGCTCCGACACTTCGCGCTCCATCGCCGCCTCAGCCTCGCACAGCCGCTTTGAAAGCCTCCCGCTGCGGATGACCGCCCATACGGCCAGTGCTGACGCGCCCAGCGCCAGTCCGTATCCGCCCGCAGCCGGGGTCGCAAGTGCCCAAGCGCCGGTTATTGCGACCGGAATCGCCACGATCGCCCATGGCCCGCGCAGAACAACGGATTCCATCGCCCCTCCTCGACAGACATCCAACAGTATCGCGGGCAAGCAGACAACAGCGACGCACCGGAGATCATTGCGGGATCATCCCTTAACAGCGGGACACTATCCCCATTTGACCGACCGCGAGCGCTTCTCCAGCTTCGACCCGGGTACCGATAGCTCACTATCTTTCAATTTGCACTTTAGCATATGGGAAAGTGGGGGCGCACCGACGCGTGGCTTGCCGTTCATGCCAATTCGTGGCCTCTTGGCGGGAGGGCGCCGTTTCCTCTGCGTTCGGTGTCGGCGGCGCCATTCTGCTCATGTCGTTGCTGGTTTCCGTATTGAAGCTCCCGATTTTCGTCGTTGCCAGGACTTCGGTTTTCTCCGTTCCCCTCTCCTCCGCAGTCTGCGTCGGGCACTACCTGAAAGGGGCTGTGGTTGCGCCCGGCGCTAAAGTTGACATGATTTGTATAGGACTGGGATACGTCTTCGGCGAATTCATGCACGCCCGGCTGGTTTTCCGCGTCATCTGACGTCAGTGACAGTGGGCATTGTCCCATCGCGTCCAGCGCCGCTTCTTCCTCGTCTCCTGTTGCTTATGCGGCCAATGCATACAACAATAGAAGGACCGTGAGAAGCCGAAGATTCTGGATGGTGTGGGTCGGCTACCTCGGCGCCGCGGCGCTGTGGTACGCGAGCGTCAAATGGCTGCCATTCGAATCGTTCCGGCGCATGCCCGATCCGGTAACGGTGATCAACGAGTGGCTGAGCCCCAACCCGACCTTCGGCGTGTCAATCTTCACTGCGGCATACTATAAGCACATCCTCTACAGTGTCTATCGTGCCACGGCGGCGTTCTGCCTCGCCACGCTGCTGGGCGTGTCGCTCGGAATCTGCATGGGCTGGAGCAGGAACTTCCACAGTTACGTGTCGGCGCTGCTCGGTCTGCTGCGGCCGGTGCCGCCACTTGCGTGGGTGCCGCTCGCAATACTGATCTTCGCGGGTGTCGAGAGCGCGGTGATCTTCGTCACCTTCCTGGTGGCGTTCTTCGCAACTGCGCTCAACACCCTCGTGGGCGTGAGATCGATCGACCCGGACTACTTCCGCGCCGCGGCCAGCCTCGGCGCGAGCCGGAAGGACGTCTTGCTCGACGTCGTCATTCCCGGCGCCCTACCTAACATATTCACTGGCCTGCAGATCGCGATGGGGGCCGCGTGGTTCTCGCTCGCCGCCGGAGAGATGATTGCCGCGCAGTACGGGTTGGGATTCCTGATCATGGAGGCGTACAGTCTCATCCAGTTTCCCACCATCGTGATCGCAATGGCCACGCTCGGCCTGCTCGGGTACCTGAGCAGCGCGCTGATCCGCGTGCTGGGCAATCGCCTCATGCGCTGGCGCGATCGGAGCATGGGATTCGGCGCGTGAGCGGGTCCGCCTCCGTCACGCCGTTTGCTCGTTCTGCGCAGTCGGTCACGGAGCGGCCGGCCGCCGGATCGCTGTCCATTCGCGACGTCTGCAAGACGTACGACCCGGACGGCGCGTGCGTCGAGGCGCTCAGAAATTGCAGCGCGGAAGTGAGATCGGGGGAATTCGTCGCCATCGTGGGGCCGTCAGGATGCGGCAAAAGCACGCTGCTGAACATGATCGCGGGCTTCGACACCGTCAGCTCGGGCAGAATCGACCTCGACGGGCGCGTGTTGGCGAGCGCCGAGCGGCCGCCGCTGCCCGGGCCGGATCGGGTAGTGGTATTTCAGCACGGAGCGCTGTTTCCTTGGATGACCGTACTCGATAACGTGACCTATGGTCCGGTGCGCCAGAAGGCGCTCGCGCGCGCGCAGGCCGAAAAGAAGGCCATTGACCTCCTGCGCAATTGCGGCGGCCTCGACGCGGCCGCGGGGTCCTATCCGGCCCAGCTTTCGTCGGGCATGCAGCGCCGGGTTGAAATCGTCCGCGCACTGATGAACGAGCCCAGGGTACTACTGCTCGACGAGCCGTTCCGGGCCATGGATACGGTCTCGAAGACCACCATGCACCAGCACCTGCTGGACATGTACCGGCTGTATCGAAACACCATCATCTTCATCACCCACGACCTGGAAGAAGCGATCTACCTCGCCGACACGGTGATCGTCATGACCACGCGGCCGGGAATGGTCAAGCAAGTCATCCATGTCGGCCTACCGCGGCCGCGCGTCCTGAAGATGCTGTATTCGCAGGAGTTCATGCGCTTGAAGCGTGAGGCGGCCGAAGGCGTCCACGAAGAAGCCAGAAAGGCGTTCGAGCGCGGGGAGCGCGAACAGGCGTGAACGACGAAGCCGCTCCCGTCTTGACCGCGCCGGCGGCGAGGCCGAAGCTATCGCCCGTGCGGCGGTGGGCCAGGGGCGCGAATTGGCGCGGAGCGGTTTGCGTGGCGGGTTTCCTCCTCCTGTGGGAGCTGCTGGTGCGCCTCGGCGTGTCGGGCTTCGAGGGGATTCCGACACTCGGCGCGGTGTGGCGGGCGTTCTGGGACAAGTACCTCGCGAGCGCGAAGTACTGGCAGTCCTGGGTCGTGAGCTTCGAACGGGTCGGGTACGGTTTCATCGTATCGCAACTGCTCGGAATCCCGCTCGGCCTGCTGTTGGGCACCCGGCGGCTCTTCCACGAGATCGTCTATCCGGTGGTCGAGTTGCTCCGGCCCATTCCGCCGCTTGCATGGGTGCCGCTGTCGATCCTGTTTTGGCCGACCGCCGAGCTTTCGATCGTCTTCATCACGTTCATCGGCCCCTTCTTCATCATCGTCATCAACGTTCACGACGGCGTGCGCGGCATCCGGAAGGAGCACCTGTGGCTCGCGCGCTCGCTGGGCGCCAGGCCCGGCGACATCTTCCGGCGCATTATCGTGCCGTCCGTGATCCCCAGCATCGCGGTCGGCATGACGCTCGGAATCGCGGTGAGCTGGAACGTCGTGATTGCGGCGGAAATGATCGCCAGCGACGCCGGGTTGGGGCGGCTCACCTGGGAGGGGTATGTCAGCCATACGGGCACCACGGTGATCGTGGGAATGATCAGCATCGGCCTCGCCGGATATCTGTCGACCCTCGCGGTGAGCTATGCCGAGAGGAGAATGATGCCTTGGCAGAAGTGATCAAGTACGGGGATATCGCCGCGTCCGGCGGGAAAATGCGGGGGAGAGTATGCGCCGCCGGCTTGCGCAAGTGGTACCACCGGCCATCGCAGCCGCCGGCGCACGTCCTGGAGGATTGCTCGTTCGACATCGAGCCGGGGAAGCTTACGGTGCTGATGGGAATCTCCGGTTGCGGCAAGAGCACGCTTGCGTACATGCTGGCAGGATACGTGCGTCCGGACGCGGGGTCGCTGACCATGGACGGCAAGCCGATTGAAGCAGCCGGGCGAGACCGCATCCTGGTGTTCCAGGAAACTGCGCTGTGGCACTGGATGACGGTGTTTGACAACGTGATCTTCGGACCGATGTCGTCGTCGGCCATGACGGAATCGGCGGCGCGGGCGAAGGCGCTCGCGCTGCTGGCGAGGTTCGGCGTGCTGGATTTCAAGGACAAGTATCCGGGACAGCTTTCCGGCGGCATGAAACGGCGCGTCGAACTCGCCCAGGCGCTGATCAACAACCCGAAACTGATGATCCTGGACGAGCCGTTCAGGGGGCTCGACGTGATGACGCGCGAGCTGATGCGCGAGTACTACCTGGAGCTGTTTGAGGAAACGCGCCTTACGACGCTGTTCATCACCTCCGAGCTGGAGGAAGCGATCTTTCTCGCCGACAGGGTGCTCGTCATGTCCGGCTCGCCGGCGCGGATCGTGAAGTCCGTGGAAGTGGACCTGCCCCATCCCAGGAAATTCGAGGTGCTGATCAGCGAGCGCTACGTCACGATCAAAGAGGATCTCATGCAGGCGCTGTACGGCCACGGCGCCGTCGAAGCGATCGTGCCCGGAGAGGAGGTTCGGGCATAGCAGCCGTTGCGGAACGCAAACTAACCACGAGGAGGAGGCGACATGAAAACGAGAATGGTAGTGAGCATGCTTGTCGGGACGATCGCCCTTGGCGCCGAGTGCGTCGGGACGGCGCTTGCGGCACAGCCCGTCGAGATCACGTATGGCTATCACCCGTACTGGACGGGCGCGTGGTACGGAGTGATCCTGAAAAGCAAGGAACTGTGGAAGAAACACCTCCCGCCAGGCAGCAAGGTGAAATTCGAACCTCATCTGACGGGGCCGCCGATGATCAATGCGATGCTCGCGGACAAGATGCAGATTGGAACCATGGGGGACATGCCCTCCCTGGTGCTCACCACCAAGGGAAAGATTGCAGATCTGCGGCTGGTCGCGGTGACGATGTTCAGCAACGGCCAGAACTGCAACAAATTGCTGGTCGCCAAGAACGCTCCACAGTTCGCGGATTACAAGGAGGCGATGAAGTGGATGAGCGGCAAGCCGTTCGCCTACCACAAGGGGACATGCTCCAATCGGTCCACGGAATCGATCATCGCAAAGGGGGGCTTCAAGCCGTCCGAGATCCTGAGCATGCCTATCGAGGTGATCGCGTCCAATTTCGAGGCCGGCAAGCTCAGCGCGGGAATCATGTGGGAACCGCATGCCCGGCGCCAGGTCGAGCTCGGGAACGCGCGCTATGCCGTCACCGGCGCGCCCTGGCACGAGCAGGACGCGAATTTCACTTCCATGCGCCAGGACTTTATCGAACGGAATCCTGAGGCCGCGGCCGGCTGGCTGAAGGCGGAGATCGAGGCGCTGCGGTTCTTGCTCGACAACCCGCGGGAGTCCGTCAAGATCATCGCCGGCGAGCTCACGGGCTACGACGAGAAAACGGTTTGGGCTGCGCTGTACGAGGCCAATCCGCCGTCCATCGGTGGCGACCCGGTCAACTACATTGCGAAACTGGCCTTTGATGACGACGTGATTGCGGCGATGAAGAGAGGCTACGCGTTCCTGCATTCGATCAAGGTGATCGATTCGGCAGAGATGCCGAAAACCGCGATCAACGATGCCCCGCTAAGGAAGGCGATGCAGGAGATGGGGGTGAAGGCGCCTTTGGGCGAAATCCGGGGCCAGCCGCGCTCGGCATTCGAAAAGAGGTGAACCGCCCTGCGTGCGGGGCAGCAAGACCATTGCGGAGTTCGGCGTGACAACTCAAGCGCGTGCAGGCCCTCGTTGATGCGCGCGAGATGGCGATCGTGCAGTTTTGCGCCGCGGGCGGGTGGTCTGCCATGGCCGCCGTCACCATGAAGGTGATGGGATTCAAGGAAGTCTATAGCCTCGCAGGCGGTATCGCTCGATGGGCGGTTGAGAAGGGTCCGGTGACGTGGGGTCAACGAACCGTGTGATCGTCCGCGGATCGCATCCACGGCTTGGAGCGCCTTGTTGCAGAGGAGGAAACCGTAATGGCCGAAAAACTGAGAAGACGCATACAGGAAATCCAGGAGCGACTCACCGCATACCCGGAAAGAGCGCTGGTATCGATCACCGCAGCGAGTCGAGCGGTGGATGGAGAAAGCTGGCGCAGCGAGGTCAAGGTTCGCGATCACATCGTCACGATGGACCTGCCAGAGAATTTCGCCGGTACGGATCGCGGCCCCAAGCCCACCGAGTTCTTGCTGGTGGCCCTCGCCACATGCCACGAGGTGACCTACCGGGTGGTGGCTGAGTCGCTCGGAATCCCTCTCTACGGCGTGTCGGTCACGGTTAGCGGCGTTTCAGATAGCAGGGGCTTTATCGGGCTCGATCATCGCGTCCGGCCGGGCTTTCTCGAGGTCCGGGGTGAAGTGACGCTCGACACGCCGGCGAGCGACGCCGATGTCGAAAGACTGCGACAGCTGGTGGAGATGCATTGTCCGGTGCTGGATGACCTAAGGGCTCCGGTGCCGGTCACCATGGAGGTCGTAAGAGCCCAGGGCACCGCAAATTCCGCTGTCGGGTAAGGCCCGCGGGAAGAACTCAACGAATTGACACCGAAAGCGTCACGTCAGTATCGCGCCGGCATGTCGATCTCCTGACGCGGACTTGGCGACTGCCCTTACACCACGAAACTTTCGGCGAATTCTGGCGTCTTCCGCTTCTTCCGAATGACTCCCGACTCCGCGATGACTAATGGAATCTCAGAAAAGTTCTGTGGCGCCATGATGTGGGCACCGGCAATGCCTGGGATTTCGGCGAGCTCTTGCAGGAGCTCTACGCAGATCCGCCTGCCTTCGGCCTTGGCGTCATTCGCCTTTTCGAGGCGCTCGATCATCGCATCAGGAATGAGCGTGCCGTAGAGCCTCTCCCGCATCCAGCGCGCGGAGCGCGCCGAAGGTATCGGCGCGACCCCAATCAGCACGGAAAGCCGCTGCGCCAGACCGAGATCGACCAGGCGCGCGGCATAGCGTCGCACCACGCCGATATCCATGCAGAACTGCGTCTGGACAAAGTCGGCGCCCGTGTCTGCCTTCGCAAAGAGCCTCTCCGGCACCCAACCCGGGGGGGGGTCGATCGGAACGTCTGCGGCGCCAAGGACGAGCCTCGCGCAGCCCTGTATTCCGGTGCCCGATGGCAGGCATTGCTCATTGCGCATTCGGTTCGCCATCGCCAGCAGGCCCAAGTTGTCACAATCGAACACCGGCTTCGCTTGCGGCTGGTCTCCGACCTTCGGGTCGTCGCCGGCAAGCACAAGAATGTTGCGGATGCCAAGCGCCATCGCCCCAAGCAGATCCCCTTGCAGGGCGAGACGATTGCGGTCACGGCAGGTCAACTGCAGGATAGGCTCGATCCCGCTCTGCACGAGGAAATGCGCGGCCACCAGACTCGACAAGTGCGCCTTTGCACCCGCTCCGTCGGTGACATTCACTGCTGTCGCCAAGCCTTTCAGCGGCGCGGCGCGCGCGACGAACGCCATCGGGTCGATCGAGACTGGCGGGTTGATCTCCGCCGTAATTACAAAATCGCCGTTCAGGAGGCGCTCCTGCAGCTGGCTTGCCGCAGTCTGTCCGGGCGCTAGCTGCACGTCGGCAGCCGCCACTCGACGGGGAAGATCATGCCCAATCCGGCCTTACCTTCGCGCGTCGATTGCGGACCGGGATCGCGCATTCTCACGCGAAACAGAATTCCAGTTCTTTCTGACCGAAGCTGCGAGAAAGTCGCGCGATCGGTAAACTCACCTGAAACGCCCTTCGCGATTCGATTCTTTTGCATGGATTCGTTCCATTTTCTAGGCGCTCTTCGCAACGCTCGCGCGGCACAGTAATTCCAGGGCCGAAAACGTATACGCAAGTCGAAGGCCATCGCTCAAGCAATGGGCCGCCGTGACTCACTGTTCCGAACCAAGAACCTCATGATGCTCCATTATAAGGCGCAGCTGGAGTTTTTCGGCAAATTCGTGAAGCCCGTTCAACGGATTCTGCGAGATGCTCATTTGCAGCAAGGTTAGTATTCTGCATGCGCCGCAGTCCGATTGCGGCAGCGTCATTTTTCACTTACCGTGGCGCGAGCCCCGCGGGGTGCCTGCAGACAATCCGTTCCGGCTTCTCCAGCGTGATGAAGGACGGCTCGCTCATGCGGCGGGCATCGCGGGCGGGGAAAACGGCGTCGGACTGTAGTGCGCAAATGCTGAATCGAGCGCGGACCTCCAAATCCGATTGCCCATGTGCTGTGGGCAACGATCCTGAATCGGCGGTCCCACGTTTTGCTGCGCCGCACCTGTGATCAACTGCTGGGAAGTTGGTTACGCGGTTCCACGCGGTGAGTGGCTTGACACGTTAAAATAATACGTGTTCAATTGATTTATTGAATATCAGTCGTCTAGAATCATCCGCGAGCTAGCGTTCGGTGGCTCAAGATCAAGCTGGACCCATAGAGGAAGGAGAGCACCATGTTTGATGTGACACAGGTCGGAAGCTGGCCACGCTCGGAGAAGCTGCTGCGCGCGCTTGAGGATCGGCGCAAAGGCAGCATGGCGCGAGCGCAATTCGACCGCATTGCCGATGAAGACGTGCGTCGCTGTGTTGCGGCGCAGACCGAAGCCGGTGTCGACATCGTCGTCGATGGCGAGCAGCGCCGCGACAGCTTCGTTTCCTTTGTCACCGAGAAAGTCGACGGCACGAAACTGATGTCGATGGAGGAGACGGCCGACGACAAGAAGGCTTTTGATGCAATGCTCAAGGCTGCCGATGTCAAGCCCGGCACCATCAGGAACCCGGTGTGCGTGGGCAAGTTATCGCGTCGCGATCCGCTGGCCGTGGACGAATTCAAGTTTGTGCGCAGTCTGACCGACCTGCCCGTGAAGATTGCCTTGCCTGGGCCTTACCTGCTGATACGGACCATGTGGGGGCCCAAGTTCTCGAAAAAGCATTATCCGAAGCCGACCGACATGGCCGACGATGTGGTGCGCATTCTGAGGGACGAGCTGATCGAGCTCAGGGGCGCGGGATGCGAATTCGTCCAATTCGACGAGCCGGTGCTGACCGAGGTCGTTCACGCGGGCAAGGCCCAGGAAGGCGAATCGTTCAGTCGAACCTTCATGTGAGGAAGCTTGGCAACCCGCCGTGATGCGGGTTCTGAACTCAAATTTGCGGTGGATCTGTTAAACCGTATCGTCGAGGGCATTGACGGCATACGCACCGGTGTGCATATCTGCCGGGGCAACTGGAGCAAGCAAGACTCGGTGCATCTGTCGGGAGACTACGAGCCGCTGGTTCCTTCGCTCTCGAAGATCAACGTCCAGCAGCTTGTGCTGGAATTCGCAACGCCCAGGGCGGGCGATTTTGGCATCGTTGGCCGGACCCTCAGCAACCGGGAGATCGGCCTGGGCGTCATGAGCCCGAAGAACGATGAGCCGGAGAGCGTTGAGTACATTGTAGGCAAGGTGGAGAAGGCTCTGCAGTACTACAAGCCCGAGAACATCTTCCTCAACCCGGACTGCGGCTTCGGCACGTTCTCGGGTTGCTCCCTCACCACCCATGAAGCGGCGAGCGCGAAGATGAAGCGTCTGGTCGAGGCGGCCAAACTCCTGCGCGAGCGTTACGCCGGACAATCTGAGAGGAAGGTCGGGTAGGCGACGGCATGACCGGGACACGACACACAATGTAACGGCGCCGGCAGAGTTCTTAGGTTGGCGCCTGCCTGGAGGAGGCTTCGCGCATGAGAAGAAACACCATTCTGATGGGGGCGGTCGCTTTCGGCCCGGGGGCCGTCACGATCTGGGACGGCTTCAAGGCGTGGTTCAACAAGAACGGGCTGCCGTTCGAATACGTCCTGTATTGCAGCTACGACCGCCAGATCTCGGAGCTTCTGCTGGGTCACATCGATGCCGCGTGGAACGATCCGCTGTCCTGGGTGCGTGTCAGGCGCATGGCCGAGGCAGAGGGCAAGAAGCTCCAGCCGCTGGTGATGCGCGACATCGACTTCGATCTCACCAGCGTGCTGGCGGTCCGTGCCGACAGCAAGTACAAGACCCTGGCGGACCTCAAGGGCGCGACGATCGCCGTGGGCTCCCCCGATTCGGTCGAGTCGACTTTGCTGCCGGTGTTGGCGCTGCAGCAGGCGGGGCTGTTTGCCGGCAGGGATTTCAAGCTCCTGGTGTGCGAGTCAAGCCTGGGCTATCACGGCGGCAAGCAGCAAGGCGAAATCAGCGCGGCAAAAGCGATGGCGGAAGGCAAGGCGGATGCAGCCGGGCTGGCGGAGACCAATTACCACATGTTCGTCAAGAACGGGACCCTCCCGCCCGGGGTCACCCGGGTGCTGGGCCAGACGCCAAAGTACGATCACTGCAACCTGACCTATCACGACTCACCCGCCTCGGCTCCCCGGCAACTCATCGAGCGCATGCGGGAGTTGTTTCTCAAGATGCCCTACGACGATCCCGAGTTGCGCCCCTTCATGGACCTCGAATGGGTGAAACAGTGGAAGCCGGCGCGGGTGACGCACTACAAGAGCATCGAGAACGCGCTGGATCTGACAAAGTCGCTCGAGTCAACCCTCGAGAAGGCATGAGGCATTAGCTTTGAATTCCGGTTCCCCCGATCGGTAACCGGGGAGGGGTAGCGCAGTGTACTTTAACGAGAATAGGAGCAGTCGGCAGCGGCCCCGGAGGTCTGCACTTTGGCCTCCTGCTGCAGAAACACGGCGTCACGACATGTCATAACCATTCCAAGAAGGAAGACAAATCATGAAGCTCAAGCACCTGGCAATCGCATGCGCAGCACTTACGACTGCCTTCGCGGGTAGCGCGTACGCTCAAAATGAACAGTTCATCCCCGCGAATGGCTACTGGGTAGGGCCTTACGCACCGGGCGGGTCGGGCTATTTCGGCGGCATGCTTGATTATTTCTCCATGCTCAACGAGCGCGATGGCGGCATCGGTGGGGTCAAGATAGTTTGGGAGAAATGCGAAACCGAATACAACAACGCGCGTGCCGTGGAATGCTACGAGCGCTCCAAGAATAAGGGCCCGACCGGTGCGGTGTTGCTCCATCCGTTTTCAACCGGCGCCACCTACTCGCTCTTCGAGAGAACGCAGAAGGACAAGATTTCGATCATCGCGCCTGGCCACGGGCGAACCGATTCCGCCGACGGACGGGTGTTTCCGTACGCCTACCCGATAATCACGACCGAGTGGTCGGGGGCCTATGCCACGATAGCCTTCATCGGCAAGAAGGAAGGCGGGATGAACAAGCTAAAAGGCAAGAAGATCGTGAACCTCTATCACGACTCGGCCTACGGCAAAGAAACCCACGTGGTTGTGGATGCGCTGGCGAAAACATACGGGTACGAGGTCACGCACATAGCAGTCCCGCACCCGGGCAACGAGCAGCAGGCGCAGTGGCTGCAGATTCGCCAGCTCAAGCCCGATTGGGTGATCCTGCGCGGCTGGGGAGTGATGAACCCGACGGCGATCAAGGCTGCCGCCAGGATCAGCTTCCCGCGCAACAAGATGATTGGCGTATGGTGGTCTGGGGCCGAAGAGGATGTCGTTCCGGCGGGCGACACCGCCAAGGGCTACATTGCCTATCTCTTCAATTTACCCGGTGCCAACTATCCGGTGATGAAGGAAATCCGCAAGCATGTCTACGACAAAGGCAAGGGTGAACTCCAGAAGGAGCCCGCATGGCGCTTCGGGTCCGTCTACCACACCATGGGCGTTGTCGCGGGCATCTTCTCGGCCGAGGCGATTCGCGTTGCTCAGGCGAAGTACGGCAAGAAACCGCTCACCGGCGAGCAGGCGAACTGGGGCATGGAACACCTGAACATCGACGAGAAGCGCCTGCAGGAGCTGGGCGCGGTCGGCATGATGCAGCCACTCAAGGTGAATTGCATGGACCACGAGGGCGGTGGCGGCGTGAAGTTCGTGCAGTGGGACGGCAAAGCGTGGAAGGGAATAAGCGACTGGGTTTATGCAGACCAGTCGGTCTTGCGACCGATGATTGAAGCCTCCGCGGCGAAGTACGCGAAAGAAAAGGGCATCACCCCGCGCGACTGCTCGAAGGAGAATTGATCGCTTGTTTGCAGGAAAATCGGCCGCCGAAATGGCGGCCGATTTTTTGCATTGCATGCCCATGACCGCCAGCGCCGCCTATCTTTCCGTCAGCAACGTCGAGGTCATCTACGACCACGTCATCCTGGTGCTGAGGGGCGTGTCGCTGCAGGTGCAGGAAGGCCAGATCGTGGCGCTGCTCGGCGCCAACGGCGCGGGCAAGTCCACCACGCTGAAGGCGATCTCGAACCTGCTGCGCGCCGAGCGCGGCGACGTCACCAAGGGCCATATCGAGTTTCGCGGCCAGCGCATCGACAAGCTCAATCCGGCGGAGCTGGTGAAGCGCGGCATCTGCCAGGTGATGGAAGGCCGGCACTGCTTCCAGCACCTCACGGTGGAGGAGAACCTGCTCACCGGCGCCTACACGCGCGGCGGTGCGGACCTGAGCGAGGACCTGGAGAAGGTCTACCGCTACTTCCCGCGCCTGAAGGAGCGCCGCAAGTCGCAGTCGGGCTACACCTCGGGCGGCGAGCAGCAGATGACCGCCATCGGCCGCGCGCTGATGGCGCGGCCGCAGATGATCCTGCTGGACGAGCCCTCGATGGGCCTCGCGCCGCAGCTGGTGGAGGAGATCTTCGAGATCGTGAAGGACCTCAACCAGAAGGAGAAGGTGAGCTTCCTGCTCGCCGAGCAGAACACCAACATCGCGCTCAAGTACGC
>Ga0137450_1000004_pt1 | contig 21446 bp, 17 predicted proteins | sample EasRivERMGT454_2_FD_102313 | JGI IMG/M metagenome (GOLD analysis project Ga0137450, IMG submission 102313) | Soil microbial communities from meander-bound floodplain in the East River, Colorado, USA - East River MetaG ERMGT454_2 | ecosystem: Environmental > Terrestrial > Soil > Floodplain ... | reverse complement strand
TCATTAGAATAATAGAATGATACCTGATCGGTATTAAAATTAACATCTGCTCTGATCCAGCCACCTGCGCCGTCAGCCCAGCCTGTAGTTGTATTCCAGTTCGTTGTTGTAACAGCAGCATGACCAATAGTGGCATCAACAACATTCACGCTTAGCTTATTAGCAGCACCACTTCCTGTACCAAGCAAAGATAGCCTTACAGTATTTTGCCATCCGCAAATAGAGTTTGTTGATTGTGATGGTGTCCAGTCATCAGCCTCGACATAAGCCTGAAGAGAAATGATGCCTGTAGCTGCAACCGTATTACAGTTCGTAACGGAACTGCACCAAACATATTCGTCAGATAAAGTTGTTGGCATATATCCATTAACAGGGCTTAAAGGGCCATCAACCTCAATTTTTATCGCCCCTGAACCAAAACCATCGGGATACCACACTCTAAGGCTAGTCCCCTCAACATTTTCGAAGAGAACGGTGTCTCCAATAGCATCAAAAGAAAGACTTTTACGCCCGAAACCATAGCCCACCTGAGTGGGTGATCCTGTTGTTGTGGCGTCAGGAGTATATGCAGTATCCCAAGTAGCAAAATATCCATCTCCCCCAGCAGAACCAATATTCAAAGCGGGGTAAGCGGTACGCAAACCTGCCTGAAGAAGATACGTCCAACGAGTTAATGAAGAAGTAGAGTCCGAACCATCAGTTACAGAGTCACCATAAGCAATAATATCTGATCTTTGACTTGCTACCTCTACACCAGAAGAAAGAGTAAAATTTTCTATATGTCTAGAATCAGCAAAAACTACTTCAGCTTTCGCCAAAACATACTGGTCGTCATCATTAATTTTGTCTTGTAATTCTGGAGAAATGTTAATCATTATTGTTCACGCACGGCTAAATTTACGGTCCAGAAATACTCTGTATCACGACGAGTTAACTCTTCACTATAAGAATCTACCCATACAGTATAAGTTTCTGTTCCTCCACTAGAGTCACGGAATATTAATGTGTGTAGAACCTGAGAATCTTTGAAGGTTGTACGGAGCGTATCTCTCCCCGCTTTATCATCAACAGTGTTAGCATCTAATGATGGAAGCCACTGCCATGAGAGAGTAAAAACTGACCTTGAAGCACCCTTCCAATATCTTTTAATTTTTCCTGAGGCAAGTTCAATTTCCACCATTCTCCCTTCCCGATCAGTTGAAACGGGAGCACGAAAATGATCACTTAACTCAATTCCTCCTAATGATATTGCTGAAGCATATCTTAAAGCCATTATGCAGCCCCCCTACTAGAAACCCTTCTCACAGAAGTCCCTGCCGCCAAAGCTTTCTTAGGCTTGACCTGAACATCATACCTCGCCATTTGCTTGCAGAAGTAATCAAAATCCCCCACAAAAGTATCAGCGTTGATATTAACCGTGGTACCCATTATAGCATCATTATCAGCCATTTTGGTAAGATTTTTTGAAATCGGTTCAGGCATAACAATTTCCCCCTTATGCAAGCGGGCAGGGTAATTATCGAAAGGAACCTTTCCTCCCGCCAACATAGGAACAAGACCGCCATCATGATAACTATGATGCCCCTGCCAATAGTCCCAAGCAGCCCCTGGGTTTCCATATCTACCACGAATATACGTTAATCCAGCAAGATGCTGAATCCAAGGATTAGAACTTTTCTGATATCCTGTACCCGCCCATGTTTGGTCAAGGAACTGATATAGCCCATAAGCTCTACCATATTGAGTCATTGGTCCAAGAGCATTTGGATTCCAACTAGATTCGTGGGTAATAAGATTGTCCAACGCCCCAAACTGATTTGGAGTGAATCCCTTTTGTGCAAGCGCCTCTCTAGCCATAGCTCTTAAATCTCCTGCTGGACCATCATAGCCACTAGTTCCACCGGGTCCACTACCGCCACCACTACCGGCAGCAGCAGCCCTAGCACCAAACTGAGCAATACTATCAAGCACAGAAAGATGGACGTGATCCAAATGTCGATCATAAGACCTAACTGGCGGATCAAGATCCCATCCTGTATAGGATGCTCCAAATCTATCAAAATAAATAACATATTTAGTTGGCAAAGTACCAGCTTCACCACCAGCAAGCAAGAATTGAGCTAGTGTTTCCAGCATAGGATCGAACACACTCCCCCGACCACGAGAGAAGTCAGCAGCGAAACCACGAGGGTGATCAGAAGATGGATTTTGTGGTCTTGCCTGACCACCAGTGCCAGGAGTACCGCCGAATGACAAACCACTAAACTGAGGAAGACTAATAATCCAATTAGCGAATTCATCAATATTAGAATAACTACCTGATGGCATAATATCGGCAAGAGTCTTACCACCAACAGTAGCCCCCATATTTTCAAAGAAATAAGCAACAAGACTCGAAGTCAAACCACCGATAGCTGTCTGATTATACATCCATGCATTTGTTAATGTATGAACAAATTCATGCATTCCACTGCCTATTTGTGCGGCAGGGTCAGCACCACTACCAACAAGACCACCAGCATGGAATTTCGGAGCAACAACATGAGCCTGATTCAACTGTTCAAGAGTGCTAGCGCCAACAGCCCTGACTGCATCTCTCTGCATAACAAACTCTCCTGTTTGAAGAGTGGCAGGAACGTCACGCTTACTTATACCCGGTACCTTTCCACCAGTATGATATCTTGGGTGATGATATCCACCGGGTGAAGGCGCTCCTGGGGCAGTAGTTTGATTAAGGCCACTAGTTCTATTAGGTCTGCCAGGACGACCACCACCGCCACCACGAAGCTCAGGAATATCAGGAGCATTAGTAGCATTAGCGGCCTGCAAACCAGCTTTAACATCACCAGCAACGAAAGCAGCAAGCCAAGCTGTAGCCGCATTGTCACCAGACCAAGCAGCCTGTTGTCTCAAAGTTTCATTAGCGTTTCTAATGGCAAGAGCATAAAGCCCCATACCTGTTCTTGCTGCTCCTGGCCAATCTTTTACTCCTGCTTGCCATAGAGCACCAGAAATTCTGTTAAGCATAGTCTGGAATTCAGCAACAGTTCTGGGTGCATATTGAGTAATAATTTCTAGTTGCTTTTCAAAAGATTCACGGAGCAAATCCTGACGTTCTTTCGCCGCATCCTTAGCAATCTGAATTTTTTCCTTCTCGTCATCTCTAGCCTGCTTTATTAACTCACGACGGCGTGATTCTTCAAGATCAGCCATAGTCTTAAGATGATCATACTTATTTCTCTTCTCTTCAAGGTCGATCATACGGGCGTCATCAATACGCCCCTCATAAATAGCTAGAGCACGATCACGAGTATAATTTTCAAACTGAATAGAACGACTGCGAAGCTGTTCACGACGACGCTGTAAGTATTCTTCTCTAGCGAATCTTCTTTCCTCCGCTTTTTCTACAGCCTCAATGGCTTCAATACGATCATCATAAACTGATAAATCTTGCTCAAATTTAGCATTAAGAGCATCCATAGCCTGCTGTCTAAGCTCAGCAATTTGATCTTGAAGAGCACCTTGAACAGCGCCTAGCCATTCGCTTAGCCATTCATCAGCAGCCTCTTCACCACCAGGATCTATCTCTGGATTAACTTCAGGTTCTCCTGCACCTCTTTCAAATTCCTCAGCATATTTCTCGCCATTATTACGCCAATGACCATGAGTCTCAGCATCATCAGCAACACTCGGAGCTTCAATTTCATCTATCTGAAATGAGCCAGCACGAAGTTCATCAATAGCGCTAGCAATACCATTGATCATATCTTCAATTCCACCAGTTGAATCTTCTACGCCCGGCAAAAGATTCAATAGATTTCCAATACCGCCAACCATATCAGCTAAACCTTCGACTATATATCTTGCACCGAGCAATATGCTGTCAACCATAAATTCGATCCATGATATTACACCATTTACCATATCTATAACGACATTTTGAGCCATGCGCCATACTTCTGTCCAATCACCCGCAAAAAGAGCACCTAATAGTCCAACTACGTCGCCAACAAAATCAGCAATCCTTCCAAGAAGTCCTCCAATAGTTTGAGCAACTTCACCAATTGGTCCAGAAAGCATTCTCACTAACCAAGCAACTGCATCAATTACTGCACCAATTATTTCACCAACAAAATGAATGGCCTGCCCCAGGCCTTTCCAAAAAGCTTTAGCATTTTTGCCCTCTGAGGCCGCACCTTCAAATTTTTTAAATCCGTCAATAATTGGGGATAATGAGTCACCAACTTTTTTAATAGCACTCCAAAGTCCATCAAGAGCGTCCTTAATTGGCTTCCATGCTTTAGACGCCTCTTGAGAGAATGCTTTCCAATGCTTTTTCAGCCCATTGAATGCGAGAACAATAACAGTAATAACGGCCCCAATAACCCCCGCCTTGCCAGCTATTCCTTTGAACACAGTTCCGAATTTACTGAAAGCCGAAGCAAGTCTGCCAATTTTAGAACCATGAGTAAAAATATTCGCAAGTGCAGTACCAAATGATTTAAGCCCGGTTATTGGATGACGAATAAATCCCACTATTCCTGCAAAAGCTGATCCTAATCCTGCTAGTAGACCCCTTGATCTTCTTGACGAATCTCCAACATCATCAATAGCATCAACAGCATCGTCCGTCGCACTTGCACCAGCACCAATATTCCCAAAATTAATATCGTCAGCTAAATCAACACCAAGAGCACCAGCCGCACCTGCCCTATTAGTTCGCATTCCGGGGGTCCCCGATCCTCCCTCTGGCATTACATATGAATTAGTTTGACCTATTCTAGCCGCCTCTAAGTCTCGCAAGGCTGTTGCATGGGCCTGTGTTAATTCAATACTCCTAATTGTTACAGTATTCTCTATCCCAAGCTGTTCAATATAATGACCCATTTTCCCGCTTGTCAGAACAAAAGCATCACCAACTCTTGTAATTGAACCTTTGAATGTCCCCGAACTTAATATGGCCTCAGCTTGATCTGCACTTATGAGCCTAGTGGCACGTCCAAAAAAAGTGGCAAGATGTATAACAGTACTAAAAACTAAGCCAAGCTGTGCGAAAACAAAAATTACAGGGCCAAGAGCGGCGACAAGGACAGCAGCACCAACTATAATTGTTTTAAATTTTTTGCTAAGATTACTAAATCCTTTAACAACCTTCATAATTGCTTCCATAATTATAATTAAAGGATCAGCTAACTCGGCACCAAAATCTTCCATAAACATTTTGAATTCTTCTTTAAGCTTTCTAAGCTTGAACCCAGTTGATGCCTTAACAGCACGCTCTTCTTCGTCAGCAACAGCAGCAACATTTCCAGCCGCCGCCTGCATAGCCGTATTGAAAGCGGAAGCAGCTTCAGCAGAAATTTCAGTAGAGTCTCCCATGTTTTCTAGGTCATTTATCAATGAACCCATTCTAGAGGCTTGCCTATTGCCGAATATCTCGGAGATGGCGAAGTTCTTTCCTTGGTCAGTAAGATTTGCCATCTTTCCAGATAGCTCAATTAACGCGCTTGAAACATCCTTTGAGCTTCCATCAGCATTGAAAAAACTGAAATGCAGTGAATCCATAACATCTATAGCATCCTGAGTTGGGTTTACAAGCCTCTGCAAACCAAACTTCAAAGCATGGACAGCTTCATTAACAGGAATACCAACATTTACCATAGATGCCAATTGAGCAGCAACTTGCGACAAAGGCATATTCAAGTTCTGAGCAACAGAAGCAATTTCTGGAAGGGATTCAGCTAAATCTGCCGTTGAAAGAGCGGTCGCGTTTTCAATAGCGTTCATTTCCTCAAGAAGATGAACAGTTTTTTGAAGATCACCCTCACCAAATGTGGCAAAAATTGATCTTACATATGGGGTGGCAACATCAATATCAATATCGCCCAAAAGAGCGAAACGAGAGGTAATTTCAGTTAACTCTCTAAGCTCATTCTTTGATCTAGTACCGAACTGTGCCCAGTCGGCCATAAGGGCCGTAGTGATAACTCTACTTTGCCCCATATTTTGAGATATTCGATCAATAGCCGGGGCGAGTTGAGTATCGAATATCCTAGCTTGATCCTCAACAGAAGTTCCTACCTCGAAGAAAACCTTTTTCAATCTAACCTGTTCTTCTTCAACTTTTCTAAAAGAAGAAATAGCAAGAGCACCAAAAGCAGCCAAAGGAATTGACAAACCAACCATCATCTGACGGCCCAGCCACTGGAAATTCTTCATTGCTCCCTGCATTCTAAGCGACAACGCCCTCAAATCAGTACGGAACATCCTTGTTCTTAACGAGGCTGTTTCCATCCCACGAGATATTTGGGTCATTCCAGCAAGACCAGTAGTCCCCATTGTTCTTAAATTATCAGCAGTAGCTAAACCAACCATGCCAGTTCGTTTTATTCCAGCAGTTAAACGCTGTTGGTTTTGGTATAAATCTTTAAACTGTTTAGCTGGTTCTTTTACAGATAAACCAACCTGATGCATTGCAGCAGCATACTGTCTAGCTTCAGTAGTTGCCTTGCCCATAGGGGCAAGAGAAATTCCTGTTAAGCCGCCATGAGCTTTTGCCTGCGCCAGAGCAATATCTAATTGTTTAACTGTGGCAGTTAATGACGCAACGCTAGCGGTCACACCCTTAAGTGCGCTTGCTCCCGTTGGGATGATATTTAGATAAATATTTGATTCAGTATCAATAGCCATTCATTCTCACAGTTTTACAGGTTATTCTCCTTCTATTGTAGTGTGTCCAATGCCAAATGGCAACTGGTTTAAGTCTCCAGCTTCATTTATAACAATAGCATCATCATTTCCTGATGAACCTCCACCTTCTATACCCCCGCCCATTGCTCCGACTAAGAGTTCAGCATTACGCTTAAATCTCTCAGACGTGACATCAAACAGGACTAAAAGCTCGTCAAAAGACAAGCTATCTTCTAGATCATGGAAATTCTTCCATGATCCACATTCAGCAAAAACTTCTTTTTCAATATCTACAAGAGGAATGTCGTCCCAAGTGACACCCTCACCTTCCCCTTGTTTTAGAAGTTTGGGTCAGTACCCATACCGGCAGCCAAAACTGCCTGCATAGTGCTAATATCTAGCACATCTTCTAGAGGATCTTCAACATCTTCTGCTTCATCCTCTTTACCTTCTTCTAATAGAACGCCTTTCTTTTCAACCGCCGTTTTTGAGGCGGTTACCAGCTTAGGATCAACGCTCTCTAGTACAATTCTTACAGCGGCCAATAGAGTGTCGATGGTTTCATTATCCATCTCGTTCATATTTTGATCCATTCCGCCCATAACCTTCATCATTTTTCTCATATTCCTAATAGAAACGGGAAAAATTTCGCGTTCCTTACCATCCCCGAAAACAATCTTTCTGCCCTCGCGGATAGATGCATTTTTAGCAACCAATTTATTACCATCCTTTCAAAATGGGTATATTATTAAGTATATCATATAAAAAGGCCGGAACGACACGTTCCGGCCAATTTATATATACCCATTCCAGCAATAAATTACTACTAGATAGTGTCTACAATCGTACCATACTCGGCACCTGTCTTAGAACCATCTGGAAGAATTCTAAAGTCCACCGGGAACTTCACGTTCTCAGAACGGTTTAGAGCGTGCTCTGAGCCAGAATACTGGATCGCACGATAAGTCGTATAAGTACGAGTCTTGGTTACAGAAGCAGTTGAGTTAGGAGCTTTTCCTACCAAAACAACTGTATGTTCCTGAGGATAAACCGAATAAAGAGGAATACTCAATGTCTTTACCGAAGTAGTCACAAGATCAGCAGCCTTAAGACCCCAAGCGACAACTAGGTTATTTAATGTTGCTTCAGCTAGAGTTGTCTTAAGAGAAACTTTTACCTTACTCTGAACAACAAGAGCAGCGTCACCAAACTGATCAACCTCAATATCAACCATATCAGGCTCCCAGGCTAGGGAAGCACCTTCCTGAGTGGCACCAACATTAGTGCCGTCAACAGTTAGTGATCCTTCACCTACTACAATATTTGCAAATGTTACAGCCATATTACACCCCCTTGTTATGGAATTTCACTGTATTTAAATTCCACGTCTAGTATTAGAATACTATCTAATTGCCTTTAAAGCAACACATATTTGACTTTGAATTCATTTACCGTGCTGACGAAGCCTTCCCTTTCAATGGGCGGCATCGTCAGAGAAGAAAACAATTTAGAAAAAACGATCCGATATCTAGAGTCATTTGGAATTTGGCTCTTGATTCCTTCAACATCATCCCCCACATTTAGATATTCTTTTAATGCTCTAGAGATTGCCCACATCCTGTCGATGCTTGTATCGTAGACGTAAAATCTCATCGTATCTGTATAAAAGTAATATTGATCATCACTCTCTGTTTTTGTTATGAATGAATAGAGAATAAAAGGAGCCGTAGAGTCATCATATCCCGTAATCGGAATGAAGTCAGGAGAAACTGTCGGGATAGATGAAATTCCGGCACTTAAAGTCACACCAAGAATATCAGTATTATCCCACATCACGTTATTTTTCATAGCATAAATAACATCATAAATTAATTCTGTATTAGACAAGATCAACAGCCTCCATTGCTATAGCTATACCTTCTACCACTGCCCGCCATACAAGATCACTTCTTGGATCAAAACCGGGGTGGTGAACAACCTCCGCAAACTGACCATTTCCTAATGGCATTGCAACTCCTGTTATCTCATGCTCCTTAACACCCTGGAACAAGAACACACCGACTTCATCTATCGCCCCCACTGTTATTGTATATCCCAGTAAATTAGGGCGAATTGTAACATCAAAATGATCTGCCCCCGTCTTGAGATGAACCTGTAATCTTTCCATGATTATTGAACGAGAAACTAATGCAATTTTTTCAATTTGTCCTTGCACAGTAATATCAAAATCATTTAATTGTTTTACAACTTGTTCTAACGGCACTCCGCTGTATGTCACGCCCATTATTCAATCACCGTTTCTATGATAACTTGAATATGATGGGGCTTTCCTCCATACCCCGAAAAATGGTTCATCGAAATAACTTCAAACTTCTTATCTTCTAAATGTGCGAAAGTATTGCCTTTGCGGTCTGTTAAATTCTCTAGTCTAGTTCTAAAATCAATTGGAGCGTCTGGAGAAACAAAAAGCATAATCTTTTCAGTTTCTTCGCTTGTTGGAGAAACACGAATTGTGGCACGGCGGGGAACATAATAGCATTTAATACGTTTTTCAAGATTCCAACTGGCCTCTTTTTGACCTGAAGGAGAAGTGATTCTCTCTACACTCATGACATCTATACGATGTGGCATCCTTAAATTATTTTTTCTAAACAAGATATTCCCATCCTAAAATCGTATAATCCATTATCAGCGTGTCAACATCAAGGTTTCCTGTCGTATCAAACATTCCATCCTTAAACTCTGTTCTCTGTGTATCCATCCAAATCTGATCAATTCCATGAGTATAATTGATTCTATCATCATTCATAAGCTCTAAAATCAGCAACTCCGTAGCCATTGAAATAGAAGAAGGGATGTATGGAAAACCCCATTTCCCTGTTACTATGACAGTACTGCCATCAGTAAATTTACTTCTAGTGATCCCCTCCGTCACAACAATTTGAAGAAAACGGTCGAATTCATCATCGCTAGCTCCTGCAATAGTAGTTGTTACATCATCTTCATCAATAAATACTGAAGTTAAGGTATCTAACCTTCGCCCCAAATAAAGATTCTTTCTTCCATTGCCCTCAAATGTTAATGATCCATCAGTATATTGGAATGTTTGACCACAAAACGTATCAATGATTTTTCTAGCTGCCCCCTCTAAATCGGGGAAGTAAACCTCAAATTCATCGGCAAGTTCAGGATATTTAATGAAAAAAGCATTTTGATTTACATATCTTTGAACAACTTCGATAAATTGGTCCTTTACAAAATCATCTCCACCTTGAGTGTAAGTCCATCTAATTTTGTGGACACCAGATGATGCAACATCAGTAAATACATAACTATACACGCCCGCCGAATCTCTAGTCGGTTCTGCCTCATCAACAATGACCGTTCCCCAATCATGAATAAGTGAAACTGTTATTACATATTCACCAAGTACCTGATCAACATCTGTCCCGGTATTTATTGTTGCAGTATAATCATCTTCTCTATTTACTAATGTCAACGCCATAGTTATATTTTACACCCCTTATTCTTCTAATCCATAAAACTTTTTTAAATCGTCAGGATCACCTTCGATAAACCTATCAGGATTATTTTCTATTAATGAATTAGCTTCTCCCCAATCACATAATTGAAATGGGTATTTAGAAGAAAAATATTTACCACTAGGAGTCGTCCAACTTCCTGTATCACTTATCATCTTCACAAGAACCTTACCAGAAGCAATTCTTGTTATTATATCAGGTTCTCTTTCTGCTCTCCCTCTTATAGAGATTGCATCTATTGCATCCATATTTTACTCCTTCGGATAGCGGAATGACCAATGGATATTTGCAAGTGGCCCGCCGCTATTTGGATTATCATCCGCAACAAACAGTGCACTATCAATTGTAACTACCGCTCTGCTATTATTCTCATATCCTTCAATTCCACAAACATGAAGATTTCCAACACGATGAGTCAACGACCATCCAATCGTAACTGTTCCATCTATGATTGTGAACCCTTCGGGATCGGGATTTTTAGCTGCTACAGGCAATGTTAACATATAAAATCCAGAACCCCTCCCCATATTCGGGCCAAAACGAATTAACCCAAATCCATCAATGAACTCACCATCATCATAATATTCCCCAGCCTTAACAAAGCCCGTGCCTTTAGCTGGACCAGTACTAGTTGCGATAATATTAACATTTGTACTCCAATCTATCGCCGCCATTAGTGTCTCGCCCACCAATCTGTAACCTGAGCGTCCCAATAAGCTTGACCAGCAGCACCAGTCAAAGTTCTAATTGGCAAACCTCTTAGATTACCCGGATATGTACTTCCTCCACCTAACCATACTATTGTTGAAGGTTGAGTTGGACAGTTACTATCATCGACAATAGTTCCCGCTGGAACGTCCATAGCTCCACCACTAGCTCCACCATCCTCACGTTCGTCAGGAACAAGGAATGTTGAACATCTAATTACCAATGTATTATGTGTCCTTGGCTGCCCATCTTCTGCACATTTAGCAAATTTGAACAAACGGCCATATCCCCATCCAACCTCTGTTTCAATTGGGCGAAGGCTCATCAAAAGATGGTCCACAACCAATTGCTCATCAGGAGGTGTTACCCAACATCTGTCACCTGAAGGGCGCTCAGAAAGACCATTTACACAACCGTTCCACAAACTATCTAGTACAACACCTGCACTAATATAGTCATTCTCAAGACAATCATCCAACACGTTTCCTAGATAAGTATTATGAAGTAAGAATCTAGCATTATTCGGTGTCAAAGTAGAGCCTGACTGATCCTCTTGAGGACGGAATCCATCTTCAATTCCACGGCAATCAATACCCACAACTTGATGAGTATTTACACCAATACCCTTCACACAAGAAGCATTATAAGTATCATGCACAAATCTCCATGTATAAGGCGAACCCGGATTAATAGGTCCAAAGTCATCTCTTAGATTTCCTCCGACCATACAAGTATTAAGAGCAGCATCGCCACCATCGTTTCCTCTACCATATGAAAATGGATATGAGCTTGATGGCTGATTAGTAACAGTTACGCCCCTAAGATCATACGTAGTATTATCTGGTGGAGCGCTCACACTCCAAACCGCATCACTTGTACGATCAGGAACATTTACAATATTACGACTTGTGGCAAAACAATTAGGGAATCCATAACTTGCAGCAGTAGGAATACCGCCGCCACCCGGAGGAATTGTGGTAGTTGTAGTAGTCGTACTAGTTGTTGTTGTAGTCGAGGTTGTTGTAGTCGGAACAGTAGTTGTTGTTGTAGTGGGTGGTGGTACTGCTGTTGTAGTAGTAGTGGTTGAAGTTGTTGGAGGGGGAACAGTTGTTGTTGTAGTGGTAGTTGTTGGCGGAGCAGTATAAGTGACATTTAAAACGGGTCCACCCGAACCTTCAAAAGATTCTACAACACGTCGTCCAACACCATTTATGGTTACAACTAGAGCATTACCTGAATTCCACCCGCCACGACCAGTGATTTCAGCTATAATCGTACTTAAATTAGGAGTACGCTGATTAACTCCAGCGGCTCCAACAGCATTCCAAGCAGGAGGAACCCATGTTACTTTAGCAGTCGTTTTCGGGCGGGAAGAAATATTGTTCACCGCTGTAGTAAATGTGCTAGCATTATCTGATGCCTCGCCAAAAATATTTAGCGTAGTACTCTCGCTGCTGACTTCATCGACCCTAAACTGCACATAGGCATTAGTTATAATAGAACCTTGTGGGATAGGAATATTAACAAAACGCAAGCCGACAAACTGTCGATTACTCCCATCCTTAACAAGCTCTAAATCACTGCTATCAAGCGTTACTGCTCCATTACTTACTCTCTGTTCGGCGTCGTCAGAACCAGCAGTAACAGCGCTAGCGATTGCCGCTTCGACTGTCTGAGCAGATGTTCCTGATGAGTGAGCAGGAGCAAAAATAGGTAATAACATAAGGCAAATGCCTATTCCAATTGAACGGGTGAACTTTTTTATTTTCATAGTCCCATTATACCCCGTAATTTTTTATATACAAACAAAAATGGGGAAGCCGAAGCTTCCCCATTTTAAGCGTTACCAATCTAAAAGCCTATTAGACTCTTACTGCGACGTTCTTTACATGCACGTATGCTTCAAGATTCTCGATCTGATTAGCAATTCTGATGAACTGAGTATACTCAATCGCATCTTTCTTTGGCTTAAATTCACGGTAGATTACAATATCTCTCTGTACACCGATAATACGGTTCTGAGGGAATGTAAGCTCAACAACTCCATGATTTCCTGTAGCTCCAGAATAATCGCCTGCTTCAGTTTCCTCATAAAGAGGAACCTCATAAAGAGGAATACCGAAAGGTCTAATTCCAGGGCTGGAACCAGCATTACCTGTAGCTCCACCTCCGCCTTGGTTGACAATAAAGTCACCCAAAGAAGAGTCATAAATTGCTGTAGTACCGTCAAGTTCACCTGCTGTACCAGTCTTAGTCAAACTCCAGATATAATCCTGAATCAATGAAGAAGATGTTGTCCATGCAAGCTGTGACCTACGCTGTAGATACTTGTTCGGAAGTGCTCTAAGTCCTGAATCGAAAGTCGAACGGCTTAGTGTAGCACCTGCGGCATCTACTACATTAGCTCCTGCTCTCGCACGCTTACGGAATCCGTCAAGCGACTTCAAAAGCGGATCTGGACTTGTTGTATCACCGTGGATATACAAATCTTCAAGATCGTTAGCTGTCTGACGAGCCATTAGGCTTGCCACATGATCTTCAAGAGATGAACCCTCAATGTTGTCCTCAAGTCCTTCAGTTGATAGCTCCCAATCCAAACGAAGCTTCACTGTTACCAATGAAATCTTGCTGAATGTCGGATCGGCGTTTACGCCATCATCTGTTGCTTCTGTAGCCTTTCTCATGATACGCTGTCCAATGTCAACCTTGTCGATATCCATTGTAGGGCCACTCATTCGAATGACTCTCGCTGTATGCATAAGAACTGACTGATCAAAAACGTAATCAAGGAACTTATTTGCCTGCTTAGCGGTAAGAATACCACCACCACCGGCACCTACCTGTGTTGTATCAACTACTTTTTGTAGAAGTTCTCTGCTGCCCACTATTTCACCCCCTTATGATTCGTATCCTAGTGCGCTAATAATTTCTGCATCAACAAATGCGCCCTTCCAGAATGAATCTGTCTGGACCTTTGTTGCTTCAGTCTCATCATTAACCTCATTGCTTTCGTCGTCGCTGTCTGTCTCAACAGACTTTGAAATAGCGCCGTCGTTAGCAAATTTATCAAGCTCACCCTTGGCTGTATCAACCTCAGCCTTTACAGAGTCAACCTTTTCGTCAACTGACTTCTCAAGACTTTCAATCTTGGCGTCAAATGACTTTGAAATTTCTTCTAGCTTCTCCAAAAGAGTGCTAGTTACACTTTCAACTACTTCGTTAGTGTCCACGTTATCACCACCTTCTTCGGTCGTATCGACCTCAGCTTCCTTTTCCGCTTCTACCTTCACTTCCTCTGCGGGAGTTTCCTCCGCTACAGGGACGTTGGCAATAGACTCAACTGTTGAAGCAGGCGGAACATTAATGTTGAACACGGGCGAAAATAGGCCGTCAATATTGCTATCGTTGTCCTTCTTTTCACCTTCATTTTCATTGTCAAAAATAAACTTTGTGAGTCTTTTCACAATAGTTTCTTTCTGAGTTTCGTTTAGTTCTTCCATATTGTTTACAATACCAGTGTTTGCATTCTTATGCAACACCGATTCGCTTTTTTCACCCCCATTTTTGTGATTTTCGTAACTTTCAATCATTTTTCTGATTTCTTGAGTGTTAAAGTCCTCAACAAACCCAATCTGCTTCATTTCATGGTCGCCGCAAAAAGATTCATCAACTTTTGCGATACCATCAATGTCACAATAAAAAAGAGGCTTAATATCACTGAAATTGTTCGTACCTTCAAGTTCTAGAACATTTTCCCCGTCATCATTTGAATGCGACTTAATCATTGTGAATCTCGACATTGGATTAGCAGGATTGTCAACAAGTGAAAGCTCATGCATAGTGTATTTCTTTACTCTACGCACACTCTTATTAGTTGATTTATTGAATTCATATTCTGAATCAATAATGTCTCCACCAACTGAAAATCCTTGTAGCGTGCCGTCAAGCACCTTAGTCCAAGTATCCTCAGCGCCTTTAGAAATATAAATGGTCGTTTCCATGCCACTATAGACCAACCCATCACTATCTTTAACAGCGACAGGCTTAAAATCTACCATTTTGCCCACGGCCTTAGGCATATGCATTTCTCTCACATTACCCGGCCATGAATTAAAAGCATCAACAGACCCAGCAAAGTCGATAACGTCATCTTCTTTGTCAATATTGTCTGCTGTGGCAATACCCGTGACCATTCTACGGGCTTTGTCTACCTTTGTAAAAGGAACACTAAATTGAAAATCCATGTAAGATACCTCTAATACGAGAATACAATGAGAATCGCTAAAAAGCAATCTTTATTCTATAAAGAATACCATCCTCGCCCTTTTTTAAGATCAACCACGTCTTGAAGGTACTTGTCATAGTCATATTTCACTACATCGGTCGTAAATCGCTTCGCCCAGGAACGAATTTCCTTTCTATCTAACTGATCCACCAATTTTGTAGCATTTATGAACTCGCTAAGCCTTCTGCACCTAAAACCAGTAATTCCTGGCGTAATAGTTTCCGTAAACCCGCCCCAATCTGTTGTTATAACAGGAGTGCCACAAAGCATAGCTTCTACAGTCACCCCGCCAAAAGGTTCGATATAAAGCGTGGGCGCAATCAAAGCTGCCGCTTTTCCCATCACTTCTGCCCGTTCCTTCGGCCCTAAAACGCCCAAATACTTGCATCCCTTTGGAACAAGTAATTTATCCCCACCACCAGCAACCAAAACCTTTCTATCAGTATTTTTTGCAATTTCACCAATGACAGCTAACCCTTTTCGGTCAATTAAGCGCCCCATGTACAATAAATAGCCATCATCCTTATCAGAATAAGGAAATTCTTCTAAATCGTAACTATTTGGTATTACAGTATCATAAAATCTTCCATCTGCTCCATGAGCAGTATAATCTTGGCCATAAACCATATGCATCCAGGCATATGACTCAAAAACCCGAAAATCTGCAAAAGTTCCGCTATATCCGATTCCAAACTCAACGGCGGGGATTTCTGGAAGAGAAGCAGCAATTTGTTGCTGACAACGACCAGCTATTAAGCATAAAAGCTCATTTCCTTCACCAGAATACCTTCTAGAGATAGCCCTAATCGTTCTCTTGTTCATATTCTGCCAATGAGGAAGATTAGGGTCAAATTCCTCTGACATTCCAACCTGTTCTGCTTTTCCAACTACAGTAACAAGCTCACCAGCAGCGTCACTTTCTTCCCCCGCATAAACAAGGCACTCATGGCCTAAACTGTCCATCATATCTGCAAAACGCCTCACTTTTTGCGTATACGCACAACTAGAAGGCTCCCTAACTGTTTGTGTATGCGGTAAACTTACAATATGTAACTTCATGTTTCAAATACTCCATAATATGCTCTATCATCACAATAATTAACACCATCAAGGAACTCTGTAGTCCCTTTTCCATCTAACCATTCATTCATAATCTTCTCTTTTAGCATTTGGGGGTGTCCGACACACGGAGGAAGGTCAATCCACTCAAAAATTCTTATAATCTTCCCCGCATTTCTCGCATTTTTGATAATTAGCTCTGGATTATGTGTATGTTGTAGCACATTATAAATCCAAACCTCATCAAAAGCATTTTCCCATGTTTTATCGGTTAATTCTTCGCCTTCAAGCTTGAAATATTCAATATTTAGCTCATCATAGCGATTTTTTACCCATTCAGGGTAGTCACAAGGGTCAATAACCACAGCTTTCTCAAAATTTACACATTTTAAGAGCATTGAAACTGGCCCACCGCCAATATCGAGAACTTTTTTCCCGGTTAAATCATATACAGGGTACTTTCCATAGTCAAAATAAGCATTTAAGCCCATTTTCTCTCCATATGTTAATTGTTTAGTTTCTTCAATAAAGGTATTGGCACAATTGCCCCACCATTCAGACTCCCATTGCTGATCATCATCCCACGGCATTAAAATCTCCTATTTGTCCTTAGCTAGTATATCAAATACCGTTACCCGATGAAACCCGGGCAGATACTTCTCGGGACTCCAGCAACTAATCCTAATTTATAGAATACCATTACCCCGGCCCCATTAGCACCACCAGTTGTAAGTGTCAAGGCACCGTCAGGTCCAGCCGAAGCAGTACCAGATGTATACGTAGCATCAATGCTACGTCCTCTAAGATCCGTACCTGATGATGTAGTAGCGTCAAGTCTGGCAATGTTTGACCCAAAAGTTACTCCGGCAACAGTTGATGTGAAACCAGAGGGGGTTCCAGCATCACCGTTGATTGCAGCAAATGTTCCAAACCAGTCACCAGCAGAGAAACTAATAGTCGTACCAGAAGCGGCAGGATCAATACCAGTAGCACCAATCGTATTATCAACAGCATTAGCGCAGACAGGAGTAGCCCATACGTCACTTGCACCCTTCTGATACGAAATTACCCCTCGCATTGTGCAGTTAGGTGTACCCGACAAATCTACCGCGGGCATCGCAGACCAGGCGGCAGTTTTCTCTCGAAAATATATTGCTGCCCTAATGTTACCTGCATCGTTACCGGAATCTGTAAGGCCAGAGTTAGCGGCCTCATTATTAGCAACATCTTGCCAGTCCGTCGGGGTATTGATAGTGGTAGAGGCATACTTAACAATGACAAAAAGCACCACCATATCTCCGTTAGCTGTGCCTGTCGGCAAAGCGGGAGCCGATAGAGGATCAGTCGCGCCACCGGAAGCAAGAGCAGTGTTTGCTCGCCATGAAATAGCCATTATGGCCTCGTTACTCTAAGAACAACAGTACATTTAGTTATAGTTGTAACAGAATCAACATTATAACATATCGTATCTCCTGCCGAAATTGTTTTTGTCCACCCTGTTAAAGTAGCATCCTGTGATTTTACAGCAGTCGTAATCGTTGGCTTAGCTGAAGCAGTAATCGTGTCTGCAACAGTTGGGGGGAAGTTAGCGTATGTATCCTTCCAAATATCAACAACAATTGAACCTGATACATCTGCCAACATCGTTACTCTATTTATTGTGCAAGCGAATGGAACCTCAATACATCCTTTATTTCCCGTTGTAATTACTGATCCCCCGCCATCAATAATAAATGGAATGGCAACATCACCAGCAGGACCGGTAACACCTGTTGGGCCAGTTGCACCTGTTATACCAGTTGGGCCTGTTACACCAGTAATTCCAACTCCTGTCACACCTGTAGTACCAACGCCTGTTGGCCCAGTTTCTCCGGTAACACCAGTTGTCCCTTGGACGCCAGTATTACCTGTTATTCCTTGTGTACCGGTTATACCAGTTACACCCAAGTCTCCTGTTCGTCCAAACATTAACACGATTGGGTCAGAATTGGCAAACGGACTAGCTGCACTAGAACCAACATTTGTTACTGTAATATTTCTATATCCAGCGGGGGAAGCTAAAGAAGCTATAGTAAACGTCAACCATTTAGTAGCGTCAGTAGCATGAATAAGAGTAATAAATCCCTTAACAGCATTACTTGCATCATCTACGGCATCTAGTATTGTAGTATAATCTGAAGAGTTACTTCCTAGAAGATCCGCCCTAATTATTGTCGATGTATTTTGAGTTCCTTGGTTAAGGCGTAAAGTTCCATTTCCCGGGTCCGAATCTGTTGTAGTTGTTGAGAACACATAAGGGATACTTATCGGTCCACCCACAATTCCTGTTACACCTGTAGCCCCGGTTATACCAGTTATTCCTTGAACGCCAGTCTGTCCAGTGACGCCAGTTACACCAACACCTGTAGCACCTGTTATTCCGGTTATACCTTGCACACCAGTAGGACCAGTTTCGCCAGTTACACCTGTAACGCCAGCACCAGTAACACCGGTTACACCAGTGACACCGGTTATACCAACACCTGTAGGTCCAGTTTGCCCGGTTATTCCTGTAATACCAGTAATTCCTTGTACGCCTGTATTACCAGTTGTACCTTGAACACCAGTAACACCAGTAGTTCCTAAGTCACCTGTTCTACCAAACTGTAATACGATAGGATCAGAGTTAGCGAATGGGGATGCAGCACTAGAGTCCACATTCACAACTGTTATATTTTTATACCCGCTTGGAGAAGCTAAAGAGCTTACAGTGAATGAAATCCACTTTGTGGCATCCGTAGCATGGATAAGAGTTATATATCCCTTTATAGAACTTGATGAGTCATCAAATGATTCTAGGAGGGTCGTTACATCCGCCCCCAAATTATTTAGAAGGTCAGCACGAATAACTGTAGAAGTATCTTGTGTTGCTTGATTGAGGCGCAGTATCCCTGCCCCTGGATCAGCATCTGCTGTTGTTGTACTAAATGTGTAAGGAACTGATACAGGTCCACCCATAACTCCCGTAACACCAGTGACACCAGTTATTCCTTGGACACCAGTTTGACCAGTAATTCCTTGGACACCAGTTTGACCAGTAACACCAGTTATACCAACACCTGTAGGTCCAGTTTGCCCGGTTATTCCTGTAATACCCACTCCTGTTGGACCGGTTTGTCCGGTCACACCAGTAACACCGGTTACGCCAGCACCAGTTGGTCCAGTCTGTCCGGTAACTCCTGTAATCCCTACACCTGTGGGACCAGTTGCACCAGTTGTTCCTACACCTGTGGCACCAGTTACTCCTATATCTCCAGTTACTCCTTGAACACCTGTATTGCCTGTAGTTCCTTGTACTCCTGTTACACCAGTAGTGCCCTTATCTCCCGTTGGCTCAAACATGAGCACAATAGGATCAGAGTTAGTAAATGGGCTACTTGTACTTGATGCTACGTTTGCAACAGTAATATTTCTATATCCTGCCGGTGATGCAATCGCTGACACACTAAAGATTAACCACTTTGTAATGTCAGTAGCATGTACTAGCCTAATGTTTCCTTTTATAGTACTGGACGAGTCATCAAATGTATCTAATATAGCAGTTACTGTCGATCCCGCATTACTTAACAAATCTGCTCTAATAGTCGTTGCAGCATTTTGTGTAGCATTACTCAAACGCAATATGCCATCACCAGGATCGGAGTCTGTTGTAGTTGTGGAGAATGTATAAGGGATACTTATTGATCCTCCCGCAATTCCTGTTGCGCCTGTTATACCCGTAACTCCTGTTATTCCTTGCGACCCTGTTACACCAGTAACGCCAACACCAGTTACACCAGTGACTCCTGTTATGCCTTGCACGCCAGTCTGTCCGGTAACACCAGTTACGCCAACACCAGTTGGTCCTGTAGCTCCTGTTATACCAGTTGTTCCTTGTGGCCCAGTAACGCCAGTTACTCCTACTCCTGTGGGGCCGGTTTGTCCGGTCACGCCAGTAACACCAGCGCCTGTTGGGCCAGTTTGTCCAGTTACACCTGTAATGCCAACTCCTGTTGGACCAGTTTCTCCCGTAATACCAGTAACTCCTGCTGCCCCAGTTACGCCGGTAACACCAGTTGCACCGGCTGACCCGGTAGCGCCAACATCTCCTGCCCTTGAAAATTGAGCCATTATACCATCTAAGGCAGAAAATGGACTAGCTGCCGATGATACAATAGGGGAAACAGTAACATTTGTATATCCTGTTTGTTGAGAAATACTTGTTACTGTAAAAGAAATAAAATCTGTGGGGACACCGATTTGAGAAAGATGAATATATCCTTTAACCGCATTAGAAGAATCATCAAATAGTGCAATTAAACTTCTCGCATGAGTTCCGCCCAACCCTAAATCAGTATCATCAAATCTAATTACTGTTGATGTATTTTGTGTTGCATTGTTTAATCTAATTACTTGAGGACCGGGATCAGAATCAGCAGTATTAGCATCAAAAATATAATATAATACAATTGGAGAAGCAGCGCCGGTAAAACCTGTCGCCCCGGTAACGCCGGTTACGCCAGTTACGCCTACTCCTGTGGCACCAGTTACACCGGTAACGCCAGTAATACCAACTCCTGTAGCGCCTGTTACACCAGCACCTGTTGAGCCTGTTTGTCCAGTTACACCTGTTACTCCTGTAACACCTGCACCTGTTGGGCCTGTATCACCAGTAACACCAGTTACGCCAGTAACACCGGTCACCCCTGTAACGCCGGAAATTCCTCCACCTGGGCCAGTTTCTCCGGTCACCCCGGTAACGCCAGTTACGCCAGCACCAGTAACACCAGTTATGCCAGTAACACCTTGAGGACCAGTTGCTCCAGTTACGCCGGTCACTCCTGTAACACCTGAAATTCCACCGCCCGGTCCAGTTTCTCCTGTAACGCCAGTAACACCGGTTACGCCTACTCCTGTAACACCAGTTACACCGGTTACGCCTTGTGTGCCAGCAGAGCCAGTAACACCAGTTATACCAGTTACACCTTGTGTACCAGCAGGGCCAGTAACACCAGTTACTCCTGCTCCTGTTACACCGGTAACACCAGTTACACCTTGAGGACCAGTTGCACCGGCGACACCCGAAACTCCTGTTACACCAGTGGCTCCTGTTATTCCAACTCCTGTTGCACCAGTAACTCCTG
>Ga0137450_1000003_pt1 | contig 21772 bp, 24 predicted proteins | sample EasRivERMGT454_2_FD_102313 | JGI IMG/M metagenome (GOLD analysis project Ga0137450, IMG submission 102313) | Soil microbial communities from meander-bound floodplain in the East River, Colorado, USA - East River MetaG ERMGT454_2 | ecosystem: Environmental > Terrestrial > Soil > Floodplain ... | reverse complement strand
GCCGCATTTGCAGGAGCGACTAACTGTGGCTTGTACGGTCTGCGAGTTGGGGTGGATGTCGTACTGCCTGTCGTGAATCTGTGAACTCTTGAATAATACCCATAGAATCTCCCCATCCTGCCAACGACCTTCCAGTAGAATACGGAGTTTGAAGCTAATCCGCTTATGGTCACGGTCGTATCGGTCGAAGTTGTGCCCACGTCTTGGTCTGCTCCGCCAACAGCCGTATTGAATCTTCCGTCCGCTGAAACAGAGATGTGGTAACCCTCGTTCGCATTAGAGACCTTATTCCATCTGAAAGTTACCGCCATCGTTCCCGCGCTCGGAGAACCCTGATTAGTAGAACCGTCGGTCGGGGCAACGGGAGCAGGCATGCCAACCGTTGTAAACGTAGGAGCGTCAGCCGCAGCCCTCATCCACTTAAGGAAGGATAGACGGTCATTGTTGCCCCTCCATCCCGCTGAGTTTTGTAGCCACGCCGCCTCGTTATACATGATGCCGGAAAAACCTCTTGACTTAAGATGCTTAACAAGTTCGCCAAGCGAAACCGAATCGTCATAAATGACGGTTCGTTTAGCATTACTGGGAAGTCGATAGCCAAGATAGTGATTGTTCGTGGAGTCGCGCCATTCTCTCATTGGACTCCAATATTGATCTAAGTAGGTCTGGGCGGAAGAACCATTATTTGATTCACCAAGTTGGCCACTTGGCACACCCGCATCTCCAAAAGTAACCCCAGAAGCAGACTGCCCCGGCCCTGATGCCCCACCCCACACCTCGTAAGCACCAAATCCAAGAACTTGGACGGCCTTTGACGCTCTAATTCCCCCCGCCCTAAGGCCATTAACCGTAATATAGGTTAAGCCGTTCTGCCACGTTGTATCGCTCATTGAGTACATATCAAAACCTTTTACCGTGTCGCCAGGTAGTCCGTAAGTGCTACCGACTCTCGGTCGTGATACGCCACGAGGATTTGCCGTGTACTGTGGGCTTGCATAAGAGAACCTATCTCTCGATACAACTGAAACGTAGGTACACAGAGAATCTAATGCTGAGAAGTCGTATGACTGATTCCCGACAACGGTTGATTGAGTTTCAAGGTCTAAAGATATAATCGGCGGTTGACCATCCCAAGAATAGACGGTTAGTGAGTCCTTCAACTTCTTGAAGAACTGGAACATAAATGCTTTATTGCTCTGAGCGGGGAACTCCCAGTTGAAGTCTATACCATCTATCTTATGAAGATTGCAAAATTTGCCCAGAGTAGAGGCGAAGTTCTTACTCTTGGTCGTATCGTTGACAATGATTTGTAACTGGACGGCTGTTGCTGGTGCGAATCCAACAACGGCCGAGATAGCTAATACAAACTTATTGCCGTGGGCGTGCATGGAATCACGGAACTGATACATGATATTCCTTGTCCCGCTCGATCTTGTCCAACCAAATAACCTTGCGGAGTCTGCCGCCATCGACCCATTGGGGTATTGAGCGTTACCCTGATCTGGGACTCTTGCTCTCAAGTGTGGAAAGAGGGTGTCTGGATTATCGTAGAACCAGTATAGAATGTCTTGGTTCGTAGCCAAATCACCCAAAATCGACGGATTTGCTTCGATTGCAGGCCACCACGAAGAAAGAGTCTGGACATAAAAGTACCCATGAATCTTGAACGGATTCTGAGCGACAGTCCCAACAACAAGTGTCTGCCTCGGGGATATTCTTGTGTTGGCAGTATCGTCCTTTGCTTTAATCTGGTAATAGTACGTCCCAACAGATTTAGCTGAGAACAATTTACTTATCACCGTATCTTTAGTGGTTCCAGCTTTAATGATAACCGAATCCCCCACCACCGTGTCTGGCGCACCACCCTGACCAATAGCATACGTAGTCCCAAACTTTAGCCATATACTATCCACCCCTGGATTCTTCTGGGTCGTGGTGTTACTATCCGTTATCTGGGCAGAGATTGTAAATGTCTGCGTGTTCATTACGCTAAACGATGGCGTAACGTTTGTAATCACGGGTGGTATCGTGTCACGCAATATCCCAGGTGAAGCCGCCCCACTCTTAGTACCTATCTGAAATGTGTTGAACATCGGCGGGACGGCTGATACACGCGAACGCACAGCTATTCTGCCTGGGTTAGTCAAGTATGCCGCGTTCAGGGCTGAGTAGGGGACTGAATCAATCAGCGTAGTCCCTGCCCCGCCACCTCTGACCCAATACGCCCACAGAGAGCCACCATGATTAACAACTCGCAGTGTGTCGTTCTGACGCAAGGCAAACCCACCAGAGAAAAGGTCAACGTTGCCTGTCGCCACACCCTCTGTCGTGGAATCAACCTTGTAAAATGACGAACGATAATCGCCGCCATTGGTACTGCCCGGATTTTGTCTCGCCACTCTAAAAGCCAACCCTCGCCATCTCTGGCGGTTGCTGTCGTTCAAGCCAAAGTAGAATGTCGTAGAACCAATCGCATAAGTGTAGCTAGAATCCTCGTTCTGCTTCCAGACGAAGGAGAATGAGTTGGTGTCCATGACCATCGCTGAATCCCAGAACGCTCCGGCGCGATCCCCCGACCCCAACGAACTAAACCCGGTTGCAGCTTGACCAGCACCACCCGCAGCCGTAGCCCCCTTTAAATTCCTCTGAGGACTTCCACCCGATGTGTCAATGATTTTGCGCCACTTGGGATGGGCGTTGGCTGAGTCCCCCGTAGCCCAATTCATCGCATCTCTTGTAGAGTACGTCCACGTTATCTGAGAAAACGCGGAAGCGGTGAGCGCAAAGGTGAATAAAATGACTGTGATTAGTTTATTCATTGTCTATACTCCACATAGAAATATGCGCTGTCCAAGTCAAAGGTCTGATATGCTTCAATGATTATACTGTCTGTTTTGGTGTATGCTTTGGGTGTTGCACTTAATACCTGAGCGGGGCGTGAGTCCTGAAAGAAATACCTAACCTTACTGTACGTTGTTAATCCTGAGATATACTTGGCTTTCCGTGTTGCGCCAGCCGCGATATAGATTGAGTCACTTGTCCAGTCTAGTGACACTATCCTGCCGTTGGCTTTGACCTTACCCGAAGGTAGAACGAGCGTATCAACCGAAGCTGTTTCAATGTGATGCTTGCCCGTTGCCGTCGTATTAAAGACTACGGATGAATCGTACCCACCAGCAGAAGAACCCGCGCCCAAAACAACGGTTCGCTTTCCGTTTGCGTTCGCTTGCAGTCCTATTGCGATCCCATTTCGGGAACTTGCGTTGGCTGTATTTCCTATGGCGATTGAAGATGTATCTGTTGATGTGACGCTCACGCCAATACCAATCGCACTGATACCAGAAACGGTAGTGTTCTTTCCTATCGAGATTGTATTTGAGTTGGTAGAATTTGCATTATACCCTAATGCTACTGCGCCAGTCCCTGATGCAGTCGCTAAATCGCCAACCGCAGTTGCGTCTGTTGCTGTAACCGCACCACGACCGAATCTGAGTGAATTAGCAGAGCCAGAATTGTACGAACTCATCCCACCTGTGAAATACCACGGAACGGCTATCGTATCTCCGGCTGATTTTGTGTTAATTGAATCTCCGATGTTCGCCCCGCTCATGTGCGTCGTGTAGGCGTAGCCAATCTGAGTTCCATTCCAAACTCCTGCGGTGACCGTCTGACCGCTATTTGCCAAGAAAACTGTGCCCGATGTGTCGGGAAAAAGAACAGACGTATTATTGTTTCCGCCGCCAAGATTAATCGTTGCTATCTTTCCTGTACCATTTGTTAGCTTCAAATTGCCAGCAGAGCCACCAGTTGAGTCAACCGTTAAAGTCCTGACTTTAAATGAAGCCGTCGAGTCAATGTTCTGGATTGTGTTAATTATACCTTCCGACCCCACGCCAGTTGAGAGCGTGAAGTTTCTATCGGTTAAGCTAATCGTTGTATCTGGGTAGATGTTGACAGAACCATCAACGCGCTTTAATCTTACACCGTTTCCAGAACCACCCCCACCACCGCTAATCGTTGTCGGAACCCACGCCGAACCACTCCACCCCAACGCCTGACCAGCCGAAGCACCAGACAGCTTAACGCGATTAATGACGTTGGACTCATCCTTGAAAATGAGCGTATCGCCACTTGCAGTTAAGAGTCTGCTCTTGCCGGAGAGATTATTTGAGGTTATTGATGGCAACTGAATTGGGTTACTCATGGCAATAGCCCTAACCCCCAACGCTCCCGCTGTAATGCCAATGCTCACACTATCCGGCGCACTCCCGCCAGCCACGTCAATAATCTTGAACTTGAGCGAGGGAGCAGTTAAATTCCCACCGTTGTTCAGTATTACGTCTCGTTGTACTCTAAGCCCATTTGTGTCAAGTCGCGTAACCTCGTTACCATTGACATAGAACAAAGCCGTGTCATTCCATACCGCAAAGAACCGATTGAACGTGGCATTTGAATCCTGCTGCCTGCGACCCGAACCGTAAACTTCCCCATCCCCTGCCGCGCCTACAACTGAGAGCGTCTTGGACAGCCCCTGAGACACGGATTTCAATGCCACACCGTTGCTGGACAAGTACCCACTGTCCCTTGACACAAGTGTTATCGCTGGCCTGTAAATCGAATTGGCCACGTCCAAGAACGCATTACCATTAGCCACAAAATCAATCTTCTTGCTGACCGTATCTGTGAACCGAAGTATCTTAATGTTCCTTAACGAATCATTTACGCTGAACCAATGCCCCAAGTATGTGTCAATTCTGAGCATCGACCCGTTCACGCCTACGTTTGACGTAGCCGTGTCCGTCTTTGACCCTGAGACAATCGTAGTACCTGGGTCATGGAGATTCAACCTAAAATTGGTAGTCTTGGACTGTGCAAACCCATGCGTTACGCATGATGCGTAAAGTAAAATAAGAGTTAATGTTATTTTCATTCTCAACCCCATGATGTGCCACCATCCCAAGCGTCCTCATCCCAGACACCGACGTTGGTTATTGTTACAAGTTCTGCCGCCCTCTTACTTCTCGGACGCAGTTCACCATAAATCTCAATCGAGTCTATCTGCAAAACATCCCCACCCATGACTTCCGGCGAGGAATTGTTGTTGTAGATGTACCTCCACTCGAATCCAATCTTGGAATCGCCGACAACAGAGAATACATATACCCTGTCCAAAGAACTGTCTGGGTTGTACGAACGAAGCAAAGCCCTGTCTTTGTATAACGCTATACTTAATGTCCCAGTCGTATCTTCATCGAAAGTCCGGTTAAAGACTATCTTGGACAAACACATATCCTTGTTGTGACCGAAGTTAAAGTACCAACTGTCAAGGTAACTCTTTATCTCCGTATCGTCATCTGTGTAATAGAAACCGCCCGTAGTCGGGTTCTGAAATTGTCTTAGACCAGTGTTGCCCGGAGTACCCAAAGCCAAGACCGTACCATTGTTCAGCTTAACGGGGAACTTGAACCATTCAGTCGAAGTCAATCCAGATGTCTGCTTATAGGCCGCCTGTGTCCATCCGCCTCTGTCCAAGATGTACTGCGAACCTTCTTCACCGAAAGTCCACATGATATAATCTTGGGGCAACCAAATCACCACGACGTTCTCTTTCTGAGTGTTTGTCAGGACTTCTCGATAGGTATGTAACCAGTCTCGCTTGTCCTCGCGTTCGATCAGTGGTTGTAGTCGCCCCAAACGGTAAGAATAGCAATCATCGTATCCTGCAAAGAATATCTCCTCTTGGTTGGAAACCGAACATCCGTGAAAAGTGGAACATCCGATTCTGTGATCGACGATTCTATTTATATGTTCTGGGATTAAATCCTGTGTTACTGTGTTTCTTACCGATACAATGCCTAAATTCTTCAAGACCAAAAACTCATCAAACCCCATCGGCACTACTGCGTTGATACGTGAACCAATGTCCGGCTCACACCTTAGACGATAAAATCCCTGTTCATTCGGAAACACTCTACGGGCAGTTATGCCTGAGTTAATGGCAGCGTTCTGACCTATTGGGTTTGTGAATAGGTTTTGCTTGTCTGCTTGGGCTTCTGAGGTGACATAGACGTTATAGAGATAATGTCTGCCTCCAACCACCTTACGCCCCGAATAAGCATACGAAGTATCAGATTGGATTTCAGCCATGCCTGAATCTGTTTCATAGGTATTCCCCTTCTCGTCCCACATTTCTTGGGTTAAGCTGAAAATAAAAGCATACTCTCCCGCGCTGTAACTCCACACCCCACTGCCTGAAAATACGTTCTGAGATTCAGTTGTGAGTGAAATTGACCCAACAGACCAATACGGTGTCTGTCTGCCAGAGTCCCTTGTATCTCCTACGTCCTGAGCTAGATAGATCGCGAAGCCCTGCACGGTTTTGTTCAGTGTCCCAGCTTGGATGCGAACTTCTACGGCAATGGTATTGGTGTCGTCTGCCTGTATGTAGTTTTCCAACCACTGCGAAACAGTGGTATAGTCAGCCGGAGTCTCGTACTTCTGCAACTCACCAATAGTCCCATCGTCATAGATAGCGGCTATCCCAACCCAATATGTATTCCCAGAATCACCGGCTTCAAGGGCGGTTGAGCCAGAGCCAGTCCCAGCAGTCCCCAAATCTTCTACTATATCATACCCCTTGCATCGTTCCTCAGATACATACGTTCCGTCAATCGTGAACGTCTCAGCCAACCCAGGGAAGAACGTCTTGTTCATCCTCGGATAGATGATTGACCCCTTCAAGCTATTGTTTGCGTCTGGGTCAACTCCTTGCCCACCTGAGAAATGGATGATGCTATTGTCTGCTACCGCACATGGAGGGTCACTTAATGTAACATTGTAAACTGGGTTGAACGTGTGGTTGTCGTGGTAGTTCCGGTAAAACGCATATGTGTGAATGTTCGACCAATTCAATCCAGTCGGGCTTATATCATCGGCAACCGTAAAAGTTGCCACAATGTTTCCGCCACCAGAATCAACAGCAGAGAAATCTGTAACCACCGTCGAAGTCCCAGTGGTATCATTGTATATCTTCCATCCATTGTAATAGTCTGCTGTCTGTGAACCGTATGGAGCGAATAGTTGCCAGTTCTGAAACCCGAATGAATGTGTCGTGACCTGAGCGTAGGTTGGAATAAATCCAGGCGTTAATGACTCAGCTAACGCCATTGACCCAGTGACTTTCGTTGACCCCCTCCAATACGGGAACATCCACACTTGAGGAATAGAGGCCATGCACAGAATGTGAACATCCGTCTTTTCTGGGTTCTCAATCTGGCATATCATCGGTACATCCAACGATGACGCATCCAAAGACACACCATTAACCACAGGCCACGTTATTCCTGTGTACTCAGCATACCCCCTCCTGACCCTAAGACCGTCAGTTAAGGTGTTTGAGTAGTTCAGGATCGTCTTGAAGTCGGACGGACTTCTTTTGCGAGATAGCCGAATCTCATCAGCTAACTGAAAATTAGTCACCGTCACCAATGGACTCTCTTTACCCATGCGGTAACTTCTCCATAGCCATAGCCATAAATCTGTTTCCCTTTTCTACCATTGTCGGGTCTGGGTCTGCAATAGCACTCACCGAATCAAACGAAGCCCTTGCCGCAGCGTACAGTGTCAGGAAATCATTCCACCTTGCATCTATCGCAATGTCTGGCGCGGTATTAACAGAAACATCTGAACCTGTGGTTGAATCAGTCCTCTGCACACCGAAATACAGGAACGTCGCTGACTCTCCGTTTGAGATTGTCATTACACTTGCAACTCTCTTGTAAAAGTAAATCTTCCCGCCCGAAATCGTATATCCGTAATTTAAGTACGGGTCTAAGTCTTGGTCTAGCTTAGATTTGGTTGAAACATACTGCGCGTCAATATTACTAAATGTTAATTTAGACGGGCAGATGAAATTCTTTGGTACTGACGCACCCGAACTTGAAGTTGTGATCGTGGCGCTGACCATAGCACCCTGTAATGCTTCTGTGGCTTTCTCATAACCAAGCCTATTGGTTAGGGTTAAAACCAACTCTCTCTCGGCTTCTGCGACGTACTTATTCCTCTTAACTCCTGTGTAGATTACACCGTCTAACGCTGCGGCTAAACCATTGTCAGCGTCATAAACGGCATCCTCTAAGAGTAGAGATAGGTTTATGTTAATCTGGTTTGCAACAGGAGTAGTGTCAGGCATTAGAACCAACTCCCCCTTATCGTCGGAATTTGATTATTCCTGATTATGTTCATTACCCCATCCTGACGGGCTTGATTATCAAACTCTTTCATCAGAGCGTAATGTCCGGCTAAATCTTTCTGAATCTTCACCCAGTGAGCGTCGAGATAGATAATCAGATTATGCTGGAACTCGGTCGGGACACTCAAATCACTTGCGAACGAAGCTAGTACGGCTGGCTTCTTAATGTATGGAACGGACGGGGTACACGCTCCGGCTGACCAAACATAGAGCGTCCCATTCCAGATTGAGTAATGAGTCAACGCTGAAAAGTCCATCAGATTAGCGTCTGGGTAATCAATCTTCCCCAGAGGCAAATCAGACGAATCAGAAACATCCCGTTTAACTCTATTGGGAAATTCCCTTAAGAAATCACTCGGTAGGGCGATGTTCCCAGACGAGGTGATAGTTGGAGTCCAGACACCGCGCAGCACTTCGCTTTTATCGAAGTAGCGGAGTTGCCCCTGATTTAACCATCTCAAGGGCAACCCACTACGGATTACTAGCTGCTGCTTGTCCTCATCACCCGCCGCCCACTCGTTTACTATATCTTGGGCAGTGGCCATCTTCTAATCTTGATACTGACGGTTGAAGACGTACTCAACAGTAGGCGTGGTAACGCCATTAGCAGAAGCCGCATAAGTGATGAAGAACCTGTACTCATCACAAAGCGGTGCCAATGTCACCGTCGCTATCTTGAGTGTATCGTTTGTTATCGAAACGACTGTGGTGATAATCGTATCTCCCGCGACAGGAGCAAGCATTACTCCGTTGACCACCCTTCGCACACGAACACTGGTAAGACTCATAGAGTCCTTCGCCCGAAGTGCAAACGATAGTCCAGCCAGACCCGGCTCGCGTATGAAGCGAAGCGTGTCCACCTGAGAGTTAGCATACGTTACAACAACTGATGTCTGAGGACTTCCCGCTCTAAGAGGAACAGAGAGATAGTTCCCCGCGCCGATAAAGAGAAACACGGTCGCAAGGAGCATCAGCCCCGACACAGCCTTAAAGATTACTTTTTTCATTTTCTGATCCTTTCTTTTTCTTGGCTTCGGCCTTCCTATCCACAATATGGGGCGCGACGATAGCTTCTTCCTTCTTGACTTCTACCAGTTCCAGGAACTTGTAGTTGTCCAAAAGGTGCTGAGGCCAATTAGGATGATGAACCTTCACTTTCCCGAAATGGTCAACGAAGGTAACCTCCTTTTCAACCTCAAGCGTGAAATTGTTCTCCTTTGCAAAGTGGAGGACTTTAGCTTTACCGACAGGCAGCGACAAAGTAGCTACCCATTCCCCCGCGTTACATTTAATGACAGCACTGATCTTTTCCATGACTTTTTCCTTTTATTGTTGTGGGATCACAAGGAAGCAGTTTTTGAACTTTAGTCCCGCGGTGCGGTCAAAGTCCAATTCCTCCAAGTGTTCCCATTCTTGTTTAGGAACAGTCACTTTCAAGCTGTTGTCAATGGTGAACTCTCTCACGAACTTACCATACTGCATACCATAATCACCTCCGGTAGCTGGACGATAAGTGTATTGAGTCGGCCCAATTTTGCTTCTAAGAATGACTGTTTCCATTAGAGTACGGTTGAATTAACAATTTGAAGCAGTGACTGGTTGATGTCGATAGTCCCACCTTCGTTCTTCCAATCTGCCCGCTTCGTTCCGAAAATCTCATCAACTGCACGACCGATGATATTTCCGTAGTCGTTCTCGCTTCGGATGCGTTCTGCCATTGAGTACATACCGTCAGCCCAAACGACAGCGTTCGCACCTAAGAAGTACGTCGCGTGAAGATCGGTTGAAGCAAGACCACCACCGATTCCGGTATAAGCGGCTTCCGTGATTACATCGTTGGAAACCGTCAGACCAGCCGGATTGTTCCCGCCAAGAATGGTGCGAATCTTGTCATAGGTAAAGATGATGCAGTTACCGTAGATAAGACCATCGCCGTACTTGAACAGTGGATTATCGACGCTACGTTCGCGGGCGTGTTGAACCGCAGAGCGGAATGTCGCATCTTGGTAGAGAGCCAGTTTCGCCTTCGGTGAAATGAGGGCGACCCAGTACGAATCTCCGCCAACCGAGATGGGATCGAACTCTGCCTGACGGCAGTACGCTTCGCCGATTTCAAATGTAACCGGCTTCACGTTGTCCGTTCCCGCGCCCAACATATTCGCAATCGTGCGAGATGTGGTCATCGTGGTATCATTACCGTAGAGGGTATTGATAACCGCCGTAGGGGCGAGGTTGGTGTGTCCGTACTTACGGAGCAGGTGATGTCCGAAGCCGTAGTGCATCGCATAAAGAATGGATGTGTCTTTCTGTTGGGCTGACCAGTCAGAAAGCAGAGACACTTCCGTCTGTTCAAAGGGTTCATACGGATTACGCTGAGAGTTGATCCCACCGTTTGTACGAACACCCTGCCGGAACTGTTCGACCTTCACCAACTGATTGTCCAAATCCCATCCTACTTCGCTGTCCACCAACTGAGTCCCGCCAGTCGTACCAGTCGAGATAGCAAAAGACAGGTTCTTACGAAGTCCCATCTTAATCGTATCGCCAGGTTGCGCGGTGAGGTCAGTCTTACGAACTACCGGAAGTCCGGGAGCCGTTTGAGCAAAGTCGCCTTCGCTGTAAACGTCTGCACCGATCATTCCATGCGACTGAAAGAAAGTCTTTTTCTGGACTTCCTTGTGGTATCTCCGGTCAACAACAACATTAACCAGAGACTTGATATTGCTTGCGCTTGCCGACCCAAACTGACTGTCTACGAAAGTAAAGGGGGTAGACGCATAAGATATTGCCATAATTTACTCCTTTCGGAGCTTACCTACTGCTGACGTTGAAGTTGGGCTGTCCCGTCCCAAAAGAACTTCTTTAGTTCAGGACTCCAAGTTGATTCAATGTTGGGATTTTGATTGTAGGCTTGCGCCATCTTCTCCCAGCTTAACTGAATCGCTCCTTGACCCGTACTTGCCGCGCCCCTCATAGGACTCGCCCCATTTTGAGGTTTCCTGATTTCATTGAATGTTTGATTGATCGCGTTACGGGCAACATTTTGAACTTGGCTTGGCATCGTCATCAGCTTATGTCCTGCGTCTAAGTTCCACTCGGCTATCCCGTTCATCCGGTTAAATGCCTTTACTGAATTGACATCTACCCCAGGATGAGAGTTAGTCCACTGCATCTCAGCCGCGCCAGCAAGCATCTGTTGAATCTGTGCCTGATTCTGGCGGTTGGCTTCTTGGATGAGGAACTTATTTTGCTGTTCCATCTTCCATTCAAGATACTCGACAGGGTTTGTAGCCTTGTCGGGTGCTTGAACTTGCGGTTGGAACTGTTGCATGAACTGCGCCTGTTGCGCTTGAAGCTGTTGCATCTGCTGTTGGAGGGCTAGGTTTTGAGAATATACCCTGTCCTTCTCCGACTGTATCTGCCTAAACCGTTCATCTGTTGCACTCTGAGTATCAACACCTTGCGAGGCATTGGGGTCAGCGGATGGTAAGCCACCTTGACCTTGCTGTTCCGTAGCGGATGGTTCAACTACAAAGGGTAAAATGTTCGGATCGACAGACGTAGCGGATGCGGGCTGAGCAGCACCTTGCCCAACTTGGGCAGCCGATGCAACGTCAGTAACCGTACCTTGCGTGTCTAAATCCATGACTGTTTCCTTAGATTATTGAATTGTGAGTTAGTTTACTTCTTTACGATTCCCTAAATTGCCTGACCTCAATTTGTATGTTGGGATCATTTTTAAATTTGGATAAAACTTCTTCTGCATAAGCCATCGCAACACCCTTTGATGGGGTAGCAAAGATTTCTTCCTTGCTTAAACGATGCCAACCATCCAAATGTCTGTCGTTTGTAACATCCTCAATCCATACACCATAATAAACCACCGTTTTTTCAACATCAGTGATTGGTTTATTTGTTTTACTGCCGAATATGTTAAACCACCCCATAAATGCTCCTATCCGAAATTCTGTCCACCCACCATAGACCTCATCCCGGCTTGAGATTGGGACGCTCCTGTCTGGGCGTTCTTTTTCTGATTTGAACTTTTCTTCATCTTCGCTCCGGCTTGACCCATAGCCACCTTAGACTCTGTGGGGATCAATTTTTGCGTCATCTCCAACTGAGACTGTAAGCCTTCGATTATCATTTGCTGTTGTCTGATGATGTCGTTCCTTGCCTCCTCGTTTGAAGCTATCGCACTGTCAACGTCCTTAATCGGGGCGTTCTGGATTCGGTATGAATCTGTAAATGGAACGTTCAGAGACACCAAAGACTCAACCGCGTTAAAGGATTGCTGTTTGTTGAAGTCACTCAAAGCTGAATCCGTAATCTCAACGTCGTAATGGGCGACATCGACATTTAGGGGAAGCTGTAACGGGGGTTGTAATGGAATCCCCTTCACTGGGTCAATCTTGCCAATCACAATCTTGAAGAAATTCTCGTCCCCAACAATCCTCTGCATCCTCTCAGGTGAAAACTCCGCTATGATTATATGCAAAGCCTTGCGCCAGAAAGCCAACTCGCTTAACTTCTCGGCCTTCACCCATTTATTCAAAGGTGTAACAGCCGCGTTCTGTTGCATCGAAAGTTTAATCCCAGAATCCTGTGACCCAGACTGACCCCTTAACACCGGCTCAGTAGAGGCGGCGGCGAAGTCCATGTCCTCTCTTGCAGACTGACCCTCCTCAATAGCTTGTAAATCTACGTTGGGCGTAATATTAACATTGATAACATCTTCGTTCGGGCCGATTGCAAGGATAGTGCCCAACTGACTGTTGAGAATCTTCGAGTCAATCATAGCTGGGTCGAGATTCTTGATAGCTAGGGGGGCTTTGATCGCCTTATTATTAAACGTCGTTTTCTGCGCCCAAGCTATATTGATTCTCTTTTGGTGAGGAATAACCATCTCGACATAAGAGAAAGGTTGACCGCTTTTCTTCATCGCGGCGCACATCCCGACCAAAGGGGAGAAGGGGTATTTAGACACAGACTGCTTGAGCAATGTAGCGTTCTGCATATTCCCTGCTGAGGCTACGATGAACTGTTCCCACGTCTCGTTTACAGATACGCCTAAATCCTGCTCCAACTCCTGTGGCTTATAATCAACGGCCTCCTCTCTGACCTGCGGGACGGGCATTACGTTTCCATCAGGTAAAGGAATGAACTGAATCGAACCAATCTTACGGACGGGGATTCTTCGACGAAGCCAGAACTCGTATTTATCTACTTGGTCTTGGTAACTTAATGAAGGATCGCCGGAAGTAACCAAGGCACCGTAGTCCTGAACCAGAGAACCTGTCGTACTACCGCCTTTAATCTTCTCCCACTCGGAAGCTAAAACAGTCTTCATCCCCTTTAAGATTCCAGCCTTCTCAGGGTTGTCAGCCATAGCATCTTCCCACGACTGGACTGTTCTCCTCCACCACCACGAAATATCATCCAATTCTTTTGAGGCTGTCTTACTCCACCCACAATCTTCAACTGGGAAGTTTTCACACCACAACTCGCCAATTCCACCTCTTGCGGTAGGGTCATAGCCCAAGACCCTCAAGCCCATTCCGGTCTTGGCCATTGAATCAAAAGCCTCATCCCTGGGCTTCTGAAAATCCCCACAGTATTCAGCGTATTCAGCGCAAGCCTGCAAAAGAGAGGCCACCCTATCATCTCCTTGCTCTCTTTTGACGATCTTCATTGTGTTACCAGTGTTAGCCCTCACACCGTTGATATAGTCTAAACCTCTGTTGATCCTGTCTATGGCTAAAGTAGGAACGTCAGCTAGGGCTAGAAGCTGCATATCGGCCCCGTCCCACTGCCTTAGTTCGCAGAAATTGTAATTCTCCTTAACAATCTCGTTGTGGGCTAGCTTCCAGGGATTAGCCTTAGCCTCAACCAACTCAAAGAGCTTCTTAATTACATTCTGCTCCTCAGCTGTGGACTGAGAATTAACTACCTCAATATCTTTCTCAAAGACATCAGGCATAGTAGAGAGTATTCAATTTATGAGTTTCCATTACTTTCTTCTCGGTTTCCTCGTTTAAGACGATACCTTTCCAGTTCTTCAAAGGTTTCTCAAAATCGCTGGTTAGAGATACTACCTTGTTCCTTGCTACCTTCACAAAAGCGGAACGGACTATGACAAAAACAGCACCCCCCCAGTCCTCACATGAATATAGGAACGTCTTTATCTTGCTCTTCTTCATACTAATTTAGTAGTGATTAGTATTTGATTAGTATTCATCTAACCACCCATCCCACCAAAGCCTTGTTCTGATAATGTTTTTTCTGGATCGCTTGCCAGTCCGTCTCTCTTACCTTACCTCTTGTCCTGTAAGGATTTGGCAACTGCGTATCAACCCACGCATTAATAGCCCTGTCCATCACCCTATCATCAAAGCACTTCTCGCCTTTACCCTTACCCTGAGCCTCCATCTTGCCGTCGTTATTAACGAAGGTTAGACATTCTTTCCAGAAATCAGTGTCGTAGTCTCGGAAAGTCCCCTCAACGATCTGTTTAGACAACTCACCTATAATCATCCCCTTCATGTGCCTATTTGAAGTGTCGAAACCGATCTTGTCTGTACTCTGGGGATAACCCTTAGTAATGACTTCTTTGTGGTAAATTCTGGTGTAAATCTTTAACAACTCATTGATAACTACACCACCTGAATTTCCTTGTCTTTCGGGTGCTATCCAGGCTTTCTTGTACCAATACCCTAGTTTGGCTAGTTCCTCGGCAAACTCGAAGGGTTTAATGTGTGTATGAAGCGTACAGACAGTTAAAGGAACATCTTCATCGTGGTTGACAAACCTCTTTCTGACACTGGCTGAATCCCAGTCTCCCTGCTCTAGACCCTCAGCTACGTCGGCACTTATCGAATAAGCGTTCTCCCAGCCTTCCTCAGGTAACTCCCACACAAGATACAGCCCGTTCATGTTCTCTAAGAACTCAACAGACAACTGCTCTTTATTTACACAGGTTCCACTTTCATTAAAAATCGGGCGCACTTTCCATAAAAGGTCGCCAATCTTAAGAGGACTCTTGCAATCGCGCATCCGTTCTTCACACTTAAGTACGTCAAAGACCGGATTACCAGAGGTAAGGTAATTACAGTCCAAGTTCTCAAGTATGTCCTCACGACTCCTTCTCTCACACTCACGATCATACCACTCACTCCTGATCTTACCATACTGATCTATGTAACACCCAGAAGGGGCGGCCTCCTGATTCTCTGCTTTCTGAACAATATACCCGTCAATCCTGTCTGTTATCTTCGCATCCTCAACAGTCTTGAGATAATCCCTACCAGTATAAGCCTTCTTGGGATGTAAGAACCACTTCAACCTATGCTTTGACTTAATCTCCGAAGTCCTTGACAATTCAGCAAACTTGTTGCCTGCACCCTTGGGTGTGCCAAAAACAATCTTACACCTGGTAGCGTCCGAACATGACCTCCACGCTTCATTGGCCATGTCCCACGACTGGAATTCATCCAAAGCAATCGCCTTCTCACGACCACCTCTTGCAAAATCAGCATTTGTAGCTTCACCGATTAAAGCATTACTTAATGAGGGGGCGATAATCTTCATAAAAGTAGAGTGCTTACTGAGGTCAAACCCCTCCGGTAAGAGCCACTTCGGCAACTTAGAGAGTAAATACCGCATCTTCTCGAAGTGCGTACTCATGTCCCCCAAACGATCCACATACTCCTGCTTCCAACTACCGATTTTAAGCTGCTCACCCCTCTTAGTCAAGAACCTCCACACAAACACACCTATTACCATCCATGTGACACCCATATCCCTACTCTTATCACAAAAGAAGTCCTCACCTTCATCTATACACCGATTAAGCTCTAAAATGAAGTCGTCCTGATATTTATACGTCGTGAACGGTAAATCTTTATCTTTACTCTCCCTGGGATCATACGTCCAAAAGAACGTATTAAACGCAAATAACGGATTCTCCTCGAATATCCTCTTAACCGAAGCCCGGAACTTCATATCCTGAGCCTCTTTCATCAGCTTAATTCTGTACTTTACGTTATCTTCCCTGTTCTTTGGGTAATTCATACCTTCACGTACTCAGAATACAACCCAATCAACAGAGACATCGCCAAGATTCTTCCAGTCTCAAACATATCGGTCGGAGCTCCCGTAAATATCGTCAGCCCTATCCAAAATATCATCCCGGATTTCACAAAAACAGCAGCCCAGTTCATTTTCTTAGCTTGCTTATCAACAACACTATCAGGCAAATCGCGCATATTCCTATGAAAAACAACGGAATGTACAAAATTCCATCTATTGAGCCACCATCATTCACTTAGTACCACATACGCTACGATCATGCCAAATAACACGATAAATGGCATGGAGAGCATTATGAAACGAACACACTTCATTTACATGGGTACGGGTATGACTTCATGTTCCCCTAGCTAAAAAAATACATATAGTTGGCTTGGCGCTTAGTACCTTCATCTCGACGGGTGCCGGGTCGAATCCCCGCCTCCCCCCCCCGTCCCGTTTTGCCCCGGCCCTTGTCCAGCCATGCTCGCAGCCATAGCTTGGGTGTGTGCGTGTGTGCTATGCACCATGTATGCACCGGCCATAGCCTAGTTCTTGCCTACCTGTACACGCACTATCCCCCGCCCCACCTGTGCATTATCCCGCACTTTTTGCACTACATACTCTATGACATGGGTGGGATTGTATAGATCGACACGCTGTTCATGTATCTCCTGGGCTACGCTATTCCTGCCCTGGTCGAAATACTTGGCTATTTCGCCTATTGTCAACACTTTGCGCTTGCGCATACAATAGCCATTATTCGAGCAGAGGATCGTATTAGACGAGGCTTGGCTGCGAACTCAGTACATTCGCTCATTCCGTGCACATTCGATGCCTTGCCCCGTTCCATATTATGTAAAGTTATAGTCAACTTTGCGCTCTGTTTTAGCCATATCCATACTTATGCACAAGTTATCCACACTGTATCGTTTCGTTACACTGTTATTGTTGTGTGGTATCATTCATTGATACTCTCTGCAATTAGCGGCGTTTCATCTGTCTCAAGTGATCCCTGAGCGATTAATGGCACTAGTTCAGTGGCTTGTAACTCTTTCCTTGCGAATGTCTCAATTCCTGTACTTTCCAATTTCATGCGGCCTATAAACTCACGTTCAAGCTGATCCAATGGTACGTGCTTAAGATCAGGCATATTCTGAGTTACGTTTGCATTGACGTTGATAGTCTTTTCCACATACATTCCATTGAAGCGGGCTAAGTTCTCCAGGCAACGAGCCTTAATTAGCTCTGATTTACTCGTTTCATATAATACGGCGAATTCAGCCCTAACTACATCGGGGGAGTATATTTTGGTAAGTGGTACGCGGAGTTTCTCGATCTGAGCTTGTACTGCAGGGCGTTTGAATAGCTTCTGGCCGTTAGAAGCTGCGCTATTGTAATGGGTAGTACCATAAGCCTCCATGTATGACTTGACTATATTCTCCGAGGTAGCGTATAATCGGCAGAATATCAGGGCTTTGGTGCTTAATCTGCGAGGCTTTTTAATCACTCTCTTGGAGTAAGTTGATTAAAGACTGTAACGAAACGATACACTACTTTGGAATATAAGAAGCGCAGGATAAAATAGCAAGTTAAATTTTCATACACAAGTAGAAAACTCAATTATTAAATTTTACTTAAATTGTATTTTCTTCTTGACATTGGCTGAAAGCCTTTGTATATTGATAAAAGTAAGACTAACTAACTGTTCAAATAAATAGGAGAAAGTGCCATGCCAATGCCAACGAAAAAAGAGTACCATGATAACGAAATGCGGAAGTATTTTCATAAGATTGAGGAACTGAACGCATCTCCGTTAAAGGATCGCCAAGAAGCGAGGGAAGAATTTTACAAAGCTATGAAAGATAGCCCACTTTGGGTAGCCGAGCAAATTGACTGGATGCTTAGCGGTACTTATGGCTATGCCGAACAGTATGCGGCTATGAATTTTTTCAAGGGCAAGCTGAATATCGCCGCCGGACTTACCCAAATGGTAGCTGAATTGAATTGGCAAAGTACGGCGGATTTCGCAAGAGACGCATGGAAGAAATTAACCGCAGACGAAAAACAAGCATTACAAGAGCACGTCGATGCTGTTATCAAAAGAACCCGCGAGGAATTGGTTGAAGAATACTTCGCCGGATATACGACAGCACTTGACGAAATTGAAAGAGGCGCACAATGAAAGAAGAGCCTGTCTACGCTTTCCCACGTCCAGAATGGACTACTCAACCCCATAGAACTGGCATGACCCTGCGTGACTATTTCGCCGGACAAGCGTTAAACGGTGTTATTGCCGATCCCACAGTCCAGGTTGACCCACAAACCGCAGCCAAAGCCTGTTATGAATACGCCGATGCCATGCTTACTGAAAGGGGGAAGGAATGATAAAACGCATCCAACGTAAGCGCACAAAGAATTGGAAAGCCCCCAGTGGGACTGTCTATGTTGGCAGACCTACAAGGTGGGGCAATCCATTTAAGGTTGATTCATATACTCCAAATCGCACAGAGTGTATTGAAACATTCCGAGACATGCTAATTACTAGACAACATGGGACACCGCTTTGGTTCGACGATTTCTACCTTGTGCCCCTGAAAAACAAAAAATACCTATCTTGTTGGTGCAAAATCGGCGAATTGTGCCATGCTGATATATGGATCAATTTTTTAAATGAACGTGCCAATAAAAGGGAAATAGAGCGGACTAAGTTCACCGCTTCCACGTCTTTCACCAATTGGTGAACAAATGAGCCTACCAAAATGCGGACTGTGTGGAAGTGAGGTCACAATTACCTACTCATCCGAATTCGGGAACTGGACTTCTCATAAAACACATAGAGAGTGTAATCTTGCCCTATGCTATCTGACCCCACCAGAATGGGTCAAACTGTTCCCCGATAACTCGCTGCTCGATAAAATAAGAGATGAACTTGGGAGAATACAGAGCCATTACGGAGAAATGGGCGAAACACCAATGCCAGAAATTGTAACCGACATTGAGAGCCTAATATACTTAATCCCTTAAAGGACGAACCAATGACAACTATTGTCGGAATAATGTTTGTAATCTTTTTTGTTTTTTTAGTGTGGCTATTTTTCTGGACAGAGCCAAAGCCATGAAACTCTTCCTCGCTCCATCCCGTCCCATGTCTTTGACCTTCCATGATATTAAGTCCCTGGAATGGCAGGGGAAGGGATGCTGGGTGCAAGTAATGACGCACGGATATTGGCTCAAAGTCTCACAAGTTGTAAATAGCCGACAAATGAAATATGAAGTTCCCATAAATTAGTTAGCAAATTGCTTACAATATTCTTTGCCAACTATGATCGGCGTGCCAAGTTCGTGTGTTTCTCATTTGTTCTTTTTGTGTCGCCCAACGGCAGTTAGCTTTATAATAGCCCTTGTTGTTATCAATACGATCAATACTATGTTTGGGGGATGGCTTCGGCCCCATGTCCTCCCAAAAAGCGAGAAAGTTCCATCGCCATTCCTCGCAAATAGTTATCCCGCGCCCACCGTAATCCTTAAAATTTTGGTCATTTGGGCGACAACATCTATTAATTATGTTTCGCCAAGTATGATATGTATTATACTTATTAAGAGGAAATTTCTTTCTTTGGGACTTCCCATTGCATTTTCTGCAACCCTTACTCTTTCCACTAAGAAGATTTCCCCTATGGACTGCTATCTCTAGGCCACACTCACAACGACAAAGCCAGTATCCCCCTCCATCAAAATGAGAATACGAAAGAACTGTCCATCGTCCGAAGGTATAATCGGTTAAATCTTTAAACTTAGACATATTTTATTGCGAAAGGTTAATATTATGAGCTTTTATTCTTCATGCTGCGGCTATCCCATGCCTATGTGGCCGGATAGCGATATATGCCCAGACTGTAAAGAACACACTGATGGACTTTGCGAATGTGAATTTGCCTCAGATCAAATTGGGGAATGTGACGGATTTTGCGATTGTACTGAAAAATGCAAATTTTGCTATCCAAAACATGATTCCCATGCTGAGAATATTGCTTAAGTCTTAATTTGTGCTTTTGTTTCTGCTTTTGAAGAAATCCCTTGAGACCTGAGGGTAAAGCACCACCTGCCCTTCTTTTAAGAAGAGACAATCCCCTAAATCTCAATGGCAAACTCGGTTTTCGTTATGGTGAATGAGAAATTATCCCCATCGACCTTCGGGCGTAACACACACAAGAGACATTGGCCGGGGATTCTAGTCCGGCTCGACATCAGAACGGGTAAGTGGTGGATGGCCAATCCCCCGTTTCTATTTCGCCTCTTGACCTGCCCACACTTAAGTGGCTCGAATCGCAGGTGAGTTTATCTCAGCACTGTTTGAATGTGCTATCTTTTCCTACTAACCGTGAAGCCTGTAAATAAATATGCTCCGATCTTTACCCGTTGCCGATGTGGTTGTCAAGAAGTCGTAAAACTCATTTGAGGATGAATTTTGCCACGGCTCGACAACGGGTAAAACGCGAAGCATGCCACTTCTTAGCCATTCATCCTCGCTCGGAATATAACACACGCAGGACAAAGTTGCAAGTTAACTTTTCTCACACTCAATTATATGAAATTCATAACAATGTCTTTTCCCAATTATTAAATCTTTCTAATGAATACGATTTCCCTTGCTTTTGTCGAAAACATTAGCGATATTCATATAAATCACAGTATAAACTAATAGGAACTACCATGAAACAGTTCAGACAAGGCGATGTTTTAATAGAACGCATTGAAACTTTGCCAGAGAATCTTAAGAATTACAAGCGTGACAATGGCCGGATCATACTTGCTTACGGTGAAATCACGGGTCATGCTCATGCAATAGACGAGGAAACAGCGAAGTCTTTTGTGAACGAAGCCGGGGAGTTATTCATCGAAGTTGATGAGCCAGCCGAGATCGTCCACGAAGAACACGCCACAATCCCGCTTCCTACGGGTGTGTATAGGATCACTCACCAAAGGGAATATACGCCCCAAGAAATTCGCCGCGTGGCAGACTAATGAAACGCATAGACAAATTAACACCCGAACAAATAGCCCAATTCCCCGCCTACGTTGAGAAGTGGGTAAAGATTGGGCTATCGACAGACAGAGCCGATTTTGATATGGCTGAAAAATCGGTGCGAGAAATATACAAACTATGTAAACTCAAACCGCCCAAGGTTGTTTTGAGAATGGGTTCTCCGTTCTCGGCATCGTTGGGCGGGTTTCTGGCGGTGCATTTGTTGAATGAGATATTTAAGAAAAAGTCGCAAGTCGAGTCGCAAGTCGAGTCGCAAGTCTGGTCGCAAGTCGGGTCGCAAGTCCGGTCGCAAGTCGAGTCGCAAGTCGAGTCGCAAGTCTGGTCGCAAGTCTGGTCGCAAGTCTGGTCGCAAGTCGGGTCGCAAGTCGAGTCGCAAGTCGAGTCGCAAGTCTGGTCGCAAGTCG
>Ga0137450_1000002_pt1 | contig 24063 bp, 28 predicted proteins | sample EasRivERMGT454_2_FD_102313 | JGI IMG/M metagenome (GOLD analysis project Ga0137450, IMG submission 102313) | Soil microbial communities from meander-bound floodplain in the East River, Colorado, USA - East River MetaG ERMGT454_2 | ecosystem: Environmental > Terrestrial > Soil > Floodplain ... | reverse complement strand
GGTGGCAACCAAGTTCCGGGGCCGGGTGTCGTGCTTCCCTATTCGGGGATCACGTGGACAGGGAACGGCGCGTGCAACATCTCGCACAATGCGATCCTGAACCACAGGTACGGGGTGAACATCTATCCGCAAGATCCTGCTCTCGTGCCCGGGCAGAGCGCGATGCGGCAGCTCTTCATTTGCGGCAATACGATCGACGGGGCCTCGATTGCGGCGGTGTCTCTCTACCCGCAAGGGAACGGGACGCTCGGCGGGGTGCTCATCAGTGACAACATCCTCAACCTTGCGCACTACGGGCTCTCGGTTCCCGCGACGCCTTACGGGAATTGGGTCAAGTCTTTGATGTTCAGCAACAATAACTGGCACGACGACGGGCAGCCGGGGGCAATCCTCGGGGCGATCGATGGTGTTGAAACGTTCGTGTGCATCGGGACGCTCGGGGAGGCGACAGGGCCTTCGACGCAGGGGTGGCGGATCGGCAACGGGGTTTCTGGCGTGCTCGCGGTCGGAGCGTCGCGGGGGCCGTTTACCGTTCCTAATGTGCTCCCCTCGACACTGCGGGTACTTTGATGCGGCGGGTTCTTCTTGCTCTTCTCGCGCTGATCGCACCCGCGTCGGCGCAACAGTTTCCCGCTCCGTTCTTCTTCGTGAACGGGGCGAACCCCTATCCGATCTGCGTGCAGGTTCCCTCGGTATTCTTGAACGGGGCACCCTGCATCCCGTTCGGGTCAGTGGACATCATGTCGAGAAGGTTTTCCTTCTCGGGGATGAACCCGTTCGCGAACCAGACCGGGCCGGGCAATCAGTTTGTGACCGGGACGGACATCAACGGGAACTTCACCTACGCGCCGGTGCTCGGCTCGGCTCTTCCGAACCCCCTGATCATCAACGACCTTCAGGTGCTCACGTCGGCCTCGGGGGCGGGGCTGGACGCCTATCTTGCGAGCCCGGCTCCGATCGGCTCGGTCGCCCCGAACACCGGCGCGTTTACGGACCTGACGGCCTTCGGTACGGTGTCGGGTTCCGGGATCAACTCGCTGTTTTCGAGCCCTCCTCCGATCGGGAACGGGGTTCCGAGCTCGGCGGCGTTCACGACCCTCTCGGCGACCGGCGCGGTCTCGGGCTCCGGGTTCGATGCTTTCCTCGCGAGTCCGCCTGCGATCGGGGGGACCGCTCCGAACACCGGCGCGTTCACGACCCTCTCGGCGACCGGCGCGGTCTCGGGCTCCGGGTTCGATGCTTTCCTCGCGAGTCCGCCTGCGGTCGGCTCGACAGCTCCAGGCACCGGCGCGTTCACGACCCTCTCGGCGACCAGCACGGTATCGGGGGCCGGGTTTACATCGCGCTTTTCGGCCCCCGGCCCGATCGGGGATGTGACGCCGAGCACCGGCGCGTTCACGAACCTGTCGGCGTCCGGCACGGTGTCCGGGGCGGGGTTCGAAGTACTGTTGCCTGCGGACACGCCGAAAGGGCGGTTGACGCTGACGACCGGCACGCCGGTCATGACTTCGACGGTCTCCGCGGCGACGACGATCTATTACACGCCCTATGTCGGCAATCGTATCCCGCTTTGGAACGGAAGCAGTTTCGTTTCAACGACATTCAGTGAAGTCTCGCAGGCGACGACGGACACGACCAAGAGCCCGGCCGCGGTCGCCGCGACCGCGGTTTATGATTTGTTCGGGTGGTCGGACGCCGGAACGAGCCGCGTGACGCGGGGGCCGGCGTGGACTTCCGCCACGGCGCGCGGAACCGGCGCGGGCACCTCGGAACTCACGAGGGTGCAAGGCGTCCTGGTCAACGCGGTCGCGATTACCAATGGTCCAGCAGCAGGGTTTGGAACCTATCTCGGGTCGGTCGCGTCGAACGGAACGAGTACGATCGACTATACCTTCGGGAGCGCGGCTTCGGGGGGCGGCGAAGCCCGGCTTATGGTTTGGAATATGTATAACCGGGTCACGGCCCTCGGAGACGTGAGCGATAACGGGGCAAATTATACCTATACGACAGCGACTGTCCGCGCGGCGAGAGCAAGTAATACGAACAGGGTTACTTTTGTTTCTGGCCTAGCAGAGGATGCAGCCTCGTCGCACTATAGTGTAGTCGAGCTCTGTACTGCCGCGGCGGGGGCTAATCTCCAGACCGGGCTCGGCTTGGACACCACCTCGGCCTTTTCGTCTACACAGAGTGTCGGGTATGGGGTAGGAGCCGTGGCTACATTCGGGCTGACCAGCTCGCTCATTATTGCTCCTCAGCTCGGGGTTCACTTTATTCAGGCGGTGGAGCAGGGCGACGGGACGAACGCGAACACCTTCGATGCTTCGGGGCTCAATAGGCTGATGGTGCAGGTTCACAATTGATAGGTGCAACATGACGGTATGGCCGACACAAGCGGAAGCGAGCAACTTTTTCGGGAACCCGAGGGGGAAGAACCCCGCCCATGCATCCCCTGCTTGGGAGGTGTCGAACCTCGTTTATATCACACCCCCGTTTCGGATGACCTATGACGGCAAGCCGATCACGAAGATCAGGTGCCACAAGAAAGTCGCAGGCAGCTTGGCGAACATCCTCATGGCGATTTGGGCCGCGGCCAAGCACGACCAGGCCGTCGTCGATTCCTGGGGAGCGTCGATCTATGGCGGCTGCTACAATTACAGGCTGACGCGGAGCGGGGCGGGGCTTTCTATGCACGCGATGGGGATCGCGATCGACCTCGACCCCGCTCGCAACCTGCAAGGAAATTCCCGCCCTCACTTCGCGCGGGTGTCCGAAGTCGTGAAGTGCTTCAAGGAAGCCGGCTGGATTTGGGGCGGGGATTGGTCGGGGAAGAGCATCGACGGGATGCACTTCCAAGCAGCGAGGGTGATCTAATGGACATGGCGCATATCTGGAGCGAGGTTCAGACCTGGGCTCCTCTCGTCATCACTGTGGCTTCGGTCGCCGCGAACGGGATCAATGCAGTGGACCCCCAGGCCGGGGAGAACCCGAAGGTGAAGAAGGTGCAGCAGATCATCAACTGGCTCGCATTGAACTTCGTCCACAAGAAATGAACACCGAGCACGACGGTCAGATCACGCAGACCGTGAGCAAGATCGCGGAAGCCCTCGATCTCGCCGCGGGGGTTTGGCCGGCGCTGGCTCCGGTGTTCAGGACGATCCGAGCGTTTGTTCTGCTCGAGGGGCAGAACTTGATTGCCGGCCTGCACGATGGGAGCATCGTGCCGGACGGGCAGGGGGGCTTCGTCCCGGTGACGAACTCTCGTTTCGACCCGAAGACCGGGAAATTCTTGAAGAGGACCAAGCCATGAAGAAGTTCGCAATCCTTCCCATGCTCGCGCTCTGCGCTTGCACGACGACCGGAAACACGCCGAACCCGATCGACTGGGCGGCTGTCGATGCCAAGCTGAACGTGGTGGCCTGTCGGGTGTCGCGTGCGGCCGCGGTCGGCGCGGAAGTCGCACAAGCGGTCTCGGCGAAGCAGGCATACGTGACGGGGGCTGGAAAAGTTTACACGGCGTCGAAGATCGTTTGTGCTTCTCTCGGGGGCACGGCGACGGCAGTAAAGGTGCCCTAGAGGCAAGGGCTTGACGAGAACAAGCACTGAACGATATTCTGTTTCAACGGTTCGGCCCCGGTAAAAGCCTGCGCGTCCGGCAGACGTAATCTGCCCGGTTCGGCCCCGTCAAAGCCTGCGCGTCTTGCGGACGTTATCCGCTGGGAGAGTGAAATGGCAATCGACGACCTCGATCCGCTTGGAGGAATCCCGAGTGAAGTCCTCGACAAAGACCCCCCGCTGCCTCCAGGTGCCATCGAAGACGATGACCTCGGAGAACAAGGCGACCTCACAGACGGTGGAGCCGAAGACCTTGATCTCGAAGATCAACCGGAGGCCCCTAGCGAACCCAATGCGAGAGGGAAATCGGAACGCCTGAACAGGCGATGGGCCAAGCTGGAGCAGCAAGCACAGCTCGAGCAGGCCCGGGCGGTCGCACTGGAACGAGAACTGGCCGCGCTGCGCGAGCAGCAGACCATGGGGCTGCGCCAGCAGCAAGAGGAGCAGGCACGCCGGCAAGAGGAACTGGAAGTCGCGTCTCTGCCGTTCGAGCAGCAGATCGAGTACCGGCTGAGGAAGTCGGAGCAGCAGCACCAGACTGCAATGCAGCGGATGCAGTTGCAGCAGCACATTATGACGGACCAGAACACCTACTTGGCGAAAGCAGCCGCGGACGCGGACATGCGCCGGATGCAGGCACAAGTAGAGGCGACGTTCTACGAGAGGTTGAACAGCGGGCAGTTTCTACCGAGGGAGGCGATTTTCACCTACCTGTTCGGGCAGGAACAGCTTCAAAAGAGGCAAGGAAAGACCAGGACGGCCTCCCCGGGGGTGCAGCGGCAGAGGGTTGCCGCGCCGAGCGGGGGGCGGAACGATGTAGCTCCGGCCCGCTCTCGCGGGGGCGGCAGGGCCGAAACGCTGGAGCAACGTGAAGAGCGGCTATCGCGCGTGCGCTTCTGACCCCGCGAAGGTCGGCAGCTAGCAGGAGTAGGTTAGATGCCGGTCAATGTCGCGCCGTCTTTTTCCGCGGACATCGAGAACTTTATCGCGGACAAGACCCTCGATCTGGCGCAGCGCCAGCTCGTTTTCTACCAGTTCGGCGACATGGAGTCGATGCCGGAGGGGCGCGGCACGACCTTTACGATGACGAGGTTCTTGCGGCTTCCCCTGCCCTATGCGCCGCTCTCGGAAGCGGTTCCTCCAGTCGGGCAAACTATGTCGATCCAGCAGGTATCGGCGGTCGCCCAACAGTGGGGCGACAAGGTGACGCTCACCGACGTCGCCGAGCTGACGATCAAGCACCCGCTCGTCAAGCAAGCACAGCGGGTCATGGGCTACCAGATCGCGGAAACGCTCGACCGCAACACCATCGTGAACCTGCTCGGCGGTACGCAGGTCAACTTCGTGAACTCACGCGGGTCGCGGCCGGCGCTCCAGGCTGCCGACTATATGAACCGGCACGAAGTCCAGCGCGCTGTCGCGCTGCTCTTGAACCTCGGCGCACCGCTCTATCTCGGCGACGAGAGGACGGACCAGAAGATCGACGCCGGCTCGGGCGGGGCGAAGTCCTCGTCGAACCCGCGCACGAACCAGCACTATGTCGCCATGCTCCATCCGTTTGTCGAAGCGGACATGCGCGAGGACGCGACAGTCACGACCGCATGGTCCTATTCGGACCTGAACAAGATTTACAACAACGAGCTCGGCGAGCTGAACGGGGTTCGGTTCTGCCGGTCGAACATGATTCCGAGCTTCACCGGGTTCGCGAACAACGACGGTGGCCTGGCCTACGTGCCGGGCAATTCGGGCTCGCTGGCGACGAACGCCGGCTACCGGATCATCGTCACCGGCGTGGACACGCAGAACCAATTCGAGAGCCGCATTTACACGGTCTCGGGTGCGCAGTCCGTCACCGGCCCGAACGGGTCGATCGCCGTCACCCTGCCGAACAACGCGCCGGGCTTCACCTTCAACGTTTACATCGGCACGACGACCTCCCCTGTGAACCTCGGGGTGAGCCCGCAGGGCCCGGCTTCCGGCCCGCTGCTCGGGCAGGCGACGCAGCTTCCGGGGGGCACGACAGTGTTCATCACCGGGATCGGCGTCGCGCAGGTTCCCCCTGCGTTCCCGGGCAATGCGAACGGGATCACGGTTTACCCCACGTTCATTTTCGGCAAGGGTGCTTACACCCAGATCGAGCTCCAGAACGTCCAGATCGTAGGGCTGTTCAGTGCGGACAAGTCGGACCCCTTGAACCAGATCAGGGTTATCGGCTGGAAGGTGTTTTACGCGACGCTCATCAAGAACAACCAGTTCTTCATGCGCATCGAAAGCACCGCCTCCAATACCGGCGCATTCGGCTAAGAGAGAGGGCAGTCAGGTGTCAACTATTACCATGGGAACCACGGCGAATAACTCGCTGACTGCCCTCGCCTTCTCGCACGTTGCTCTCGACGCGGACATGGCGTCGATCAATGCACTCATCAAAGTGGACATCCCGGTTTCGGGTTCCGCGGGTGAGGGCTTGGTCGGCGGGACTTTCGTGACGCAGGCCTTCGCTAAGAACGGCTTCCTCTATGTTCCGCGGCGCGGGGTTCTCAAAGTGTTCCAGGGCGACTTCGTGGCCGTGGACACGCAAACCGGCTGGCCGATCCTAGTGTCGGGCGCGGCCGGTGCGGCGAACCCGAGTTGGGTGCACTCGTGAGGTGGCAGGAACGCCGGGCGACCGTGGCCCGGCACCCGTCCTTCGTGTCGAAGACGGTTCACAGATGGACAAGGATCAATGGCCCAACTACCCCCTTCCCCCCAGAAGAAAACCCTGACACCTCCCCCGGCGCGGCCTAAGCCGCTGACCCCTGAAATGGAAGCCATGTTGACCGAAGCCGACAAGGCTCGGCTCGACATGCAGGTCGAAGCGGAGATCAAGGCGAAGCAGATTTTCGAGGCCGAGCAATCCTACATTGCCGACCGCCGAAAGAAGGTAGCGCAGGAAAGGCTCCCCGAAGAGCAACTGCATTCGATCTTCATCGACCTACCCGACGAGGCCCCCTTCATCGTGCTCGACGGGGTGCGGACCTTCTACCCGGAAACCGAGTACAAGGTCACGGAAGGGGTTCGTGCGACCCTGATGGAAATTATGTCGCGGGCGTGGTTCAATGAAGAGTGCCGCCTGGACGAGACGCGAGGGAACTTGTTCAGGCGAACCCGAAACGTGCAGCTAGGTGGCAAACGCAATGTCCGACAATACGCAGGAACCTAACATCCCGATTATCCGAGTAAGCTTGAACTTCCCCCTCGGGGGTCCGCATGGGCCGCAGTTGGTTTTCGAGACCAATTTCCTCCAGGACGTGTCGGCGGAGGAGATCGGCGCTGTCGTCGATAAAGTGGAGCGCGTCGCGACCCGGCAGGCGCTCAAAGGCGAGATCGCGGCCAAGCAATCGCAGCTCGCTCTCGCGCGGCAGCAGTTCGACACCATGTCTCGCGACAAGGCGCGCGTGGCAGATCGGTACAATCGGCTCGCGCAGGAGCACACGGAGTCCGGGCGGAAGAACCCCTTCAAGCTTCCAGCCCAGGAAGCGCAGCACGAAGAGACCTTGAACACCAGCCTCGCCACGTCGCGAGACATGGTCGAGCGGCTGGAGCGCGAGATTGCGCAGTTGATCGGCCTCGTGGACGCGGGGCTACAGCAAGCGGCGGAGTGAGATGGCGCTACAGGCAAACCAGATCGTCACGCTTGCCTGTCAGGTCGCCAAAGTCCCGGCCTTCACAGCGCAGGCCGGGCAGCTCTTGAACATGATCCTGAGCGACTTGAGCCAGACTTACGACCTGGAAGTCGCTCGGGGGCTCTACCTGTTCAACTTCAACAGTGCGACGGGGACCGGCTCCGGCCCCTATACCTTGCCCTCTGATTGGCTTCGGGCAAGGAACAAGGACGTGTTCTACACGATCGACGGGGTTGTCTACCCCATGATCAAAGTAGAAATCGAGGAGTACGATTGGTTCGTGCAGCAGGCGGGGCTCGAAGCCTACCCGTCATACTATACGACCGACATGAGCCTGAGCCCACCGGTCATGTTTGTTTGGGTGCCGCCGTCCGGTTCTTTCCCGGTGACGTGTCGGTACTATAAGCAAAAGGCCGACATCGTGGATCCCGAGACTTCCACGGAGGTTCCGTGGTTCCCGAGCCAGGACTATCTCATCACGCGCCTCGCTGGTGAGCTGATGAAGATTTGCAATGACGATCGGTGCGGCGACTTCCTCGGGGACGGCAAGGGCGGGCAGGGGCTCCCCCAGGGGGCGCAATACATGCTCGACCGCTACTTGAAGAAGCAAGGGGACCGTAACGACGTGGTGTCGCGGGTGTCCCTCGACCGGCGCATGTTCGGGCGAAACGCTCGCTTGGCGGGCCTCCCGAACACCAAGACGATCGGGTGGTGACGTGTCCCTTCGCAACACGCAACCGCGCCTCTTCTCGCCCAAGGGGGTGGGCGATGCGTTCGACGAGGACCACGGCTTCCCTGGAACCTGCCTCCAGCTCAAGAACCTGATCCGGGACACCAGGCAAGAGGACTCGTGGGTATGCAGGCCCGCGGCCGTCCGCCTCACGCAGTTCCAAGGCTTCACGACGCCGGGGCAAATCTCTGCGCTGACCGTCATCAACGGCATCGCCTATGGGATGCTGGCGACCGGCCGGAACGCGGGCAAGGACGAACCCTTCGCGTTCAATATCGCGGGCGGCGTGTTCCTGACCGTCTCGAATGTGCTCGCCGACAACGTGCCCTTCACGCAGCCGACGACGGGGAACTGGACTCCGCCGACGATGGCGCTCGTGGGGGCACGACTATTTGTCACACACCCCGGCTTTGCGGGCACGGCGAACTTCTTCGGCTGGTTCGATCTGTCCTCGCTCGGGGCTCCGGCCTGGAACGCCGGCAACACGACCGGCACACCGCTCCCCTTCGTGCCCGTCGCCGTCGCGCAATACATGGACCGGGCATGGTTCGCGGTGAATCTCGTCTCGGGGTACTCGGCTTGCTACTTCACCGACACCGGCACGCTGAACCTGACCAGCGCTACGCAAATCCTGACGTTCGGCGACAACACGCCGATTTCTGCCCTGCACGGCCTGCCTTTCAAGAACCAGCTCGGGGGCCTCATCCAGTCGCTGATCGTGTTCAAGGGCTCGCCGAACGGCGTTTACAACATGTACCAGATCACCGGCGACTCGTCGCAGGCGACGCAAGCCGTCGTCGCGGGCTCGACGACGATCACCCTGTCCAGCGGGCTCAGTGTAAACGCTCTGAATTGCGCAACCACTTGCCTTGCTCCCAACTCGATCGTGGCGACGCCCAAGGGGTTGTTCTTCGTCGCGCCGGATGGGTTACGGCTCATGGATTGGGAAGGGAACGTGAGCCCCCCGATCGGGGGGATGGGGAAGGGGGTGAACGCCGTCTTCTACCAGATCGTTTCGCCTTCCCGGATATGCGCGGCGACGAATTCGAACCTGATCCGCATCTCTTTCGACGACATACTGGACGCGGGCATCCCGACCGAAGAATATTGGTTCGACCTCGAGCGAGGAACCTGGAGCGGCGCGCACACGTTCCCGGCCGACTTGATCGCTTCCTACGGCGACAGTTTCGTTCTGGCTCCGCATGGGATGCCGGGGCAGCTTTGGCAGTCGGACTCGCACCAGACCGCGGCGAGCGGGTTTGTCGAAGCCGGCGCGCAGATGGTCTACAGCCTCGACACGGCCTTCGTGCAAGACCCTGGGGGGATCAACGAGTGCTCGGTTATCGAGACATCCGTCATTGCAGGGATGCCCTCGGCTACTAAGATCATGGTGACGGCCTATGACGAGCAAGGTTCGCCGCTGGACAGTGCAGAGTATACGGCAGCGGGCGCGGCCTCGATCTGGGGCAGCTTCGTTTGGGGGCAGGCCAATTGGGCGGCGGCTTCGAATTATTTCGGCCCGCGCCGGATCGACTGGCACAGGCCCCTAGTTTATCGGCGGCTGCGGTTCAGCATCACAGGGGATTGTGCGTCGGGGCTCCGCTTCGCCGGCATTTGGTTCAGGGAGGAACGCCTTGGGTATTCTCAGATGCGTCCTTAGCGCGCTGCTCCTGCTCTTCGCTCCGGTAGCGCAGGCACAGATTTTCACGAGCTATCCGTTCATTCTCCAGAACGGGACGATCGCCGATGCCGGTCAGGTAATGGCGAACTTCAACCAGATTGCGAATCAGGTCAACGCGAACGCCGCGACGAGCGGGCTGAATAACAACATCACGACGATCGCGGGGCTCGGGAACGGCTCGGCGACGCTCCCGTCGCTGACCTTCGCGAACTTCGCCACGACCGGGCTCTTCTATGACACCGTAAACGGGTGCCTGGGGATCACCCACGCCGGAGTGCAGGTCGGGTGCTGGAATAACACAGGCCTGCATCTCTTGCCCGCGCAGACCACGCCCTCGGCGCGCGACGCGGCAACGGTCGCTTACGTGGACTCGAAGCAGGGCGTGCTCCTCCCACAGCTTCGGGTGTCGAATTCGAGCACGCAGTTCATGCCGGTCGCGTCTGTCACGGCGGCGACCTCGATCTATTACGTGCCCTACAACGGCACGACCGCCGTTTACACGGACGGGGCCGGGAATATCTTCTCGACGCAGCTCACGTCCACGCTCTCGCAACTGCTCAGTGACACGACATTGAGCCCGGCCGCGGCGGTCGCGGCGACCGTTTACGACGTTTACTTCTGGTATCACACCGATACGACCTTCACCGGGGTGACGACTTCCGGGTCGCAAGTGCTCTCGACGATCGGCGGAATCACCGGGGGGACCGGCTCGCTTGTCGTCGGCGCGGCGATCACCGGGCCGGGAATTCCCGTCGCCACGACCGTCACCTCGATCGACACGCCGACGCAAATCCATATCAGCAACAATGCGACGGCCTCGGGGTCCGGCACCTTCTCGGTGAATGCTTCGCTCATCAAGACCTTCGCAATCTCGCGAGGGCCTGCCTGGACTTCCGGCACGGTGCGCGGGGCAGCAGCGGACCAGACGACGATCCAGAACGGGGCCTATGCCGTAAACTTGAACGCGATCACGAACGGGCCTGCCGCGCAAGCGGGCTTGCACATCGCGACGATCGTGACGGACTCGTCGGGGCCGACCGTGAGCTGGCTTTACGGCGGGCAAGCGGGCGGGGGCTCTCCCGCGACGTTCGGGGTGTTCAACCGCTACAATCGGCTCCCCGTTTACACGACAGTGCAGGATACCGGGCAGTGGGCCTACAATGTCGCGGCCTACCGGATAGCAGACGGATCGACGGGGAACCTCGTCAGCTTTATAACGGGTGTCGCCGACGAGTGGCTTTCGGCCAACTATAACGTGTTCGCTTACAACAACAATATTTCGTGCTATTCTATTGTCGGGATAGGCTTCGACATAACGACCAATCCCGGGACAAGTCAGATCGCGGGGGTGTCGGGTTTCGGCTCGACACAAGCGAGCGTGACCTCGCACAGGGTGCTCATCCCCGGGATAGGAGCGCACTTCGTTGCTCCTATCGAGCTAGTGTCTTGCGGGACGGGCAGTTTCGTGGGAAATGTCGGGACGATCCAATTCGGGGGTTTCTTCTTCGAGTACCGCATGTAAACGCAGGGGACCAGCATGTCAGACGTACCGCTCAACCCAGGGCCATTGGACATCACCAATCCCCTGCTCTCCGACAACCTGCAAGCGCAGGCGATCAATGCCAGCATCGGGGGGATCGTCGCGGCTATCCCCGCGCCGTTCGTCACGACCGGCACCGGCGCGAACAAGGCGCTCGGCTACACGGTCCCGGGGGGCACCTTTGCTCTCGGTGAGGTGTTTCGGGTTCGGGGGTGGGGTGTAAACTCCGCCGACGTGAACGCCAAGACGATCACTGTTGCTTATGGCGCGCTCACCGCGAACGCGATCGTGACGGGCTCGGGGCAGATTTGGGAATTCGAAGCCTACTTCCAGAACGTCGGAACGGTCGCCTCCCCGGTGCAATCCGAGATGATCCGCGCGAACACGGCAGCGACCGTCGTGACGACGGCGGGGCCGGCGAACAGCACGCAGTCGATCGCGGGGCCGCTCGACATCTCCGTCAGCCTGACCGCCGCGACGGCGGGGACCATGACCCTCAATGGGTGTATCATCGAAAAGGTGCAGTGATGGCAAAGAAACCGAAGCCCATGCCGAAGGGTAAAGGTGGCAAAGGAATGCCGATGATGGGCGGCAAGGGGATGCCTCCGATGGGCAAGAAAGGAAAGTGATATGGCGAAGAAAGGGGGCCTCGGCGTCCATGACAAGATGGGCGCGAAAGGCAATTCTTCCGAGAACACGGGGGTGAAAAACCAGACGGGGTATCCGAGTGTCGATGGTTTCAAGACCCGTAAAAGCACCGCCGCAACCCCAAAGACCCTCGGCGGGCGCAAGACCTGAAATATTCACGAGATGGGAGAGTTTTTCTTCCGGGGTGAAGGAAGCCCTCCCACTTATGAGACGCCACTACAAAGAGGCTTTTGATTTTACTGACAAGTTCCCCTTCGATCCGCAATGGGAGTTTTACTTTGAGCTGGAACGCCAAGGTGCCCTCCACATTCTCGCCCTTCGATGCGCCGGGGACAATCTGCTTGTCGGATACATTAGCCTCGTTGTGCTTCCTCTCCTTCACACCCGAAGTTGCGTCCGTGCAAGGGGGGATAGCTTCTATATTTTACCCGCCTTCCGGGGAGGAACCGGGCTTTCTTCGCCGTTCCTGCGCGCAATCCGGGAAGTCGAACGTCACATGAAAGAGCTGGGGGTGCACCGGCTCGAGTGGGTGCCGAAGAGAAGGAATGGGCAGCATGTCGATTCTGGACCTGTTTTTAGGCGGCTCGGCTACGTCGAAGTCGAGTACACCTTCGCCAAGCTTCTATGACCACTTCGATTGGGATGACGAGTTCTATGTCACGGCAGTGAACGAGGACGGGTGCGTGTTCGCCGGGTTCATGCCCCGGCAGGCGTGGCGAGCAGAGCGGCCCGTTCTGGAGCTGGAGGCAGTTTGATGGGCGGATCGAGCGGCGGGGGCGGGGGCAAGGGCGGGAGCGCGGTCCCGATCTATCAGTACGGGAACATGCCGACGGCCGACTATAACGCGACCGCCGCAATCTCGAACCTCTACAATGACCCTCAGAACCAGCAAATCTATAATCAGGCTCAGGGGAGCCTCGGTGGCATCCCGCAGTACAATACCGGCTACAACCCGGCCAACGTCACGCAGCAAGGCATCAATGTGCAGGACGCATCCGCGGGCCTGCCCTACATGGCGCAGCAGATCGGCGCGGCCGGGTTCGACCCGCAAGGCGCGCTGTTCCAACGGATGCAGCAGCAGATCACCGACCAGACGAACTCATCTCTTGCACAGCAGGGGCTCCAGGGTTCGCCCTTCGCGCAGGGGATCATGGGGCAGAACCTCGCCAGCCTCGACGCCAACTGGCAGCAGCAGGCGCTCGACCGGATGATCAAGTCCGCGGAGTCCGCATCGGGTCTCGTGAACCAGTTCGGGAAGAGCCAGCAGCAATCCGCTGCTCTCCAGCAGGCGGGGCCGCAGTCCCAAATGGACGTGTCGAACTTCCTGTCGGGGCTCAATGCGTCGCGGCTCGGCCAGGCGCAGCAGGCGATCACCGATTGGCTCGGCTACCTCCAGGGCGGCACGCAGGCGAGCAGCGCGGCCGCACAGGAGCAAATGGCGCTGAACGATCAGGAGCTGAAAGCCCACCAGATGAACAACGAGCGCGCTATGGGGATCGCGAAGATGGCGATAGGCGGGGCGCAAAGCTTGATGGGCGGCATGAGAGGAAAGGCGTAAGCCATGGGCGGCTCGAGCGGCGGAGGCGGCGGGGGAGGCAAGGGCTTCTATGCCGACCCGATGATCTACCAGACGCAATACAACCCGCAGGGGCAAACGCAATATTGGTACGGACCGGGAACGCCGGCCCCGAATTCCTTGCGTGGGCAGCTGGGAATTCTAGCGGACACGCAGACCCCGCAGTGGGCGAACGTGAACCGGAACCACACCTTCTTTACCGGGAACGGCTACGCCGGCGGGGGTGCGGGTGGGGCGCTCGCCGGGTACAACAACACGCCGATGGCGAACCTCGCCGCCTACAATTCCCCGAACCAGTACCAAGGCGCGGGGCTTTGGGGCAACGATATCAACCCTGCCCTTTGGCAGCCGCAGCTCTCCAACACCCCGGCGTCAGGCGACCCGATCTGGAATAATTCATGGTCCGGGGGGCCGGAGATGGCCGGGATGGGGAACTATCAGCCGACAGGCGGGGCCTATTCGCAGTACATGCTCGACACGGTACGCAATCGACAGCCTGGGGCGACGTTCAGTCAGCAAGGCCCCGGAACGCCGAATACCGGCATCCAGGGCAGCATGTCGAATTATGGTGACGTTTCCGGGGCGTCCCGATGGTGGGGCGCGAACGGCAGACCCTGGGGGACCTGATGGGCAGCACGGCTTCGGCGGGCGGTTTGAACGGCCCGAAACCCGGTTCCCAGTATCTCGGCGGGACCGTGATCGACAAGACGACCTATACCGGCCAGGGTGTCCCGGCCGAGTTGACGCAGTTCAACCCGACGAGCGGGCAGTTTCCGACCCCGCAGCCGGGCTCTTCTCCGATGGGCGACACCGGGGGGAGCCCTTACGCGGGGCTTTGGACCGGGCTCATGCTCGGCTCGCTACTCTCCCAAGCCATGAACCCGATGGCCGGGGGCGCGGGCGGGCCGATGGGCGGGGGCATGATGCCGATGGGCGCACCTTCGACCTTCGGGCCGGGCGGCTTCACTCCGGGGCTCCGCGGGCTCGGTGGGATCGGCTCGATCGCGCAAGCCGGCGCACCGGCGGGGAGTCCAGTCGGTGGGAGCAGGTGAGGGGCGGGGCGACATCTATCGGGACCGGAACCCCCATAACCTTCCGGTAGGGGGCGGCGACCCTTCGACCTATCGGCAGTCGTCGATGCCCTTGGGCTTCCAGCAACTGCTCTCCGAGTCCGTCGCCAATCCAGCGAAGCCGACATTGCAGCGGGGGACCGGGGAGCCGAGCGGGCTCGGCGGGCGTCTCGTCGTCGGAGACAGCATCGGGGCAGGTCTCGCGAAACAGCTCGGGCTCGACCCTGCTCTCACGAAAGTCGGCCGGTCCCCGAAGGACGTGCTCGGCTCGCTGCAAGGGCAGGACTTCGCCGGCAAGGACGTGATCCTTTCGTCGGGGGCGAGCAACAATCCGAAGCAGCTCGAGATGGTCATGCAGCAACTCGCTGCCATGAAGGGCGCGAAGGGCGTCACCGTCATGGGCGTCGGCGACCGGCCGGACTTCAGGGGCGTGAACGATCAACTCGCTCAGATGGTCCAGCAGGCCAAGGCGCAAGGGATCAATGCCAATTTCGCGGGGCCGCTCGCCAACTTGTCGGCGGATCGCGTTCACCCGAAGAGCTACGCGGGGCTTCTCGACAAGCCGGCCGATACCTTCGTCAACAAACGAAACGACCCGGGCCTCCCCAAAGGCGCAAGCCCCTCCAGCTATTCGTTCACGCCGGAGAACCGGGGCAATCTGACCGGGGGGGCCTTCGCTTCGCCGGGGCAAGTTTACACGATGCTGCTCGGAAGGGGGCTCAATCACCGGGAGGCGTCGAGCCTCGCGGGGGTTCTCGCGGCGGAAAGCCGATCGTTCGGGGGCAAGCTTTATTCCGGTTCGTTCGGCAAGCAGGGGAGCGAGCGCGGGGGCGCGTTGAATCCGCGCGGCGCGTTCGGCTTTGCTCAGTTCAACGGGCCGCGCCAGAAACTGCTCGCCGACTTCGCGGGCAAGCGGGGCATGAACCCGGCCGATCCTCACACGCAGCTCGACTTCATCGTGGCGGAGGCCAAGGGGCGAGGTATTCGGCTCGATAATATCGCCGACATCGTGCACCGGTACGAGAGCCCGAGGGAAGACTTGCGCCCTCGTGAGATCGCGGCGGCGCAGCGCATCGCGGCGGGGCTCTCACGAGAGGCGGTGCCACAAGGGTCACTCGCCTCGAGCCAGGGTGGTGGGGATGCTCCGGGCCGAGGGGGAGACGGAACCCCTTCCATGCCCTACGAGACCGGGCAGTCGCAGGCCTCGGGCGGCAAGCCGGTGCCGACGATCGAGCAGATGCTGGCCGAGCTCGACACGGAAGACCGGGGGGGTGGCGGAGACGGCGGCGGGGGTGGCGGAGACGGCGGCGGCGGCGGCGAAGAAGAGCAGCCAATGCAGCCCGGGCAGGAAGACCCGCCGACGCAAATTCAGCTTGCACAGGGGGTGCCGCTCCCCGAGAATATCTTGCTCGGTCGCGCGCCGGGTTCGGTGCGCAAAGCCTGGGGGCAGCAAGTCGAGGAGCAGCCGCGACGTGACCTGTTCGCGGCGTTTATAGAGGATGCGTAATGTCCAGCTCGGCGGGCGCGCAGACGCAACCTTCGTTCGGCGGCGGCGGCGGCGGCGGCGGCGGGGGAGGTAACGACTTTTTTACCGGCCTGTTCGGGGGGCCTCGGGCAATTCGCAATGCTCAGGCTCACCAGATGCGAATGCAGCTTATCCAGCAGCAGCTCGCAGAACGCCAGCAGGCGCGGCAGGAAGAACTCGCGGGAAAGCAGACGTTCGGTCGAACCATGTTGCTACCCGAGTCGGGCGGGCAGCAGCAGGCTCCCAGTCAGTTTTCCCCGGGGGCGACGCCCGGGGCGCTCTCGCCGGTCCCCATGGCGTCGCAAAAAGGACTGCCCCTCGGGAGCGCACAGCCCGGGGGGCAGTCTGACGCCCCCGAGACGGGAGTGAAGGCCTTCGTGCGGCGCATGAAGGTCGCGAACCCCAACATCGGCAAGCACCCGGAAGCCGTCGCGAACGCGATGCAAATCGCCTTGCCCTTCATGAACGCCGAAGAGGCGAGCTACTGGAGGCGCATCGCCGACCAGCGGTCACAGGCGCGGCTCGCACAAGGGCAGCAAAGGGTCGAGCAGGGGCAGCAAAGGGTCGAGCAAGGCCAGCAGCGGGTCGGAGTTGCGACCACGCGCGAGAACCGCTTGGGCGACGCGCAAGAATTTCGAGAAGGCTCACAGGCGAGCAGGCTGCAACTCGACCAAGGTAAGGCCGCGGAGGCGCAGCGCCATAATCTCGCGACGGAAGGGGCGACGCAGCAGCGGATCGAACTCAGCCGGGAGCGGTTCAAGGAGTCGGTAGACAAGCACCAGAAGACGTTTCAACAGGCAGCCGAACGTATCGCGAACGCGAGAACCGCGAACGAGCAGCGCACGGCGCTCGCTGCACTTCGCCAGCAGCAGTCGGCGGTCAATGTCGAGATCGCGAACACGGCGCGGTTGATGATGGCCGGTGCGAGCAAGGGCGACATCAAGGCGATCCAGGAAGCGTCCAAGGCGCAACAGGACGCGATCGACGCGGCGGTGAGCGAGATTTTGTCGCGCGCGCAACAGGGCACGACGCCTCGAGGTGACGCGGGGGCGGGAGGTGCTTCCACGCCTCCCGCCCCCGCAGGGTCGCAGGATGCTCCAGCATCTTCGGCCCCGGAAGGATTTACTCCGCCGCAAGATGGTGCGCAAGTCATGGAGGAGGCGCGCGACGCGATCGAGCGGGGGGCACCTCGCGAAAAAGTGCTCGAGCGGCTTCGGCAGCAAGGCATCGACCCGAGCGGGCTGTGACCGATGGGAATGTTCGACGACCTGGTGCCCCAGAAGAAGGGGGCGTTCGACGACCTCGTGCCCTCGAAAGGGGGCAGGTTCGACGACCTCGTGCCAAAAAAAGGGGTCGCACAAGGCGACCCGAAGTCTAGAGAGGAAACGTCACATGGGACAGTCAACCCAACGCGACAGGCCCTTTCTACCCCGAACGCGCCCCCTGCGCAACGCCAAATGTCCTATGCAGAGGACATTACCAAGTCGGTAGGCTCCAGCCTCGCGCGCGGCGTCATGTCGATCCCCGGGATGCTCGGCGACATTCCCGAGCTCGGCCGGCAAGGTGTCGAATGGGGGCTCCAGCACACAGTGAGCCCGATCGTGCGCGCGCTCGGGGGCAAGGTCGCGGAGAGCACGAAGCCGGCATTCCAGCTTCCCACGACCAGCGACATCGAAGGCTACGCGCAGTCGAAAGGCTTGCCCGTCCATACGCCGCAAACGACGCCGGGGAAGTATTTCGGGGCAATCGCGCAAGTGGTCCCGCTTGTTGCGATGGGGCCGCAGAGCGTCGCGCGCAAGGCGCTCCAGGCCGGCTTTATAGGCGCGGGCTCGCAGGCCGGCGCGGACATCGGCGGCACGCCGGGGGCGCTCCTGGGCGGCGTTGCCGGCGCGATTGCGGGCTCGGGGGTCAGCAACACCGTTCGGACCGTGCGCGACTTGCGCGGGCGGCAGGTTCCGGTCGAGCCCGCCGTGACGCACGCAGAGCAGGTCGGACAGTTGGCGGATGACCTGTACTCGACCCGCACCGCGGCGCAAGCCGACATGATCGAAATGCGCCAGCGCGGCGACGCTATGGCCGCGCAGATGCCGCCTGTTCCTGCTCCCCCGAAGCAGCCGAGCAAGATCACGGCATGGCTCCGGGCGGCGACGGTTCCCTCCAGCAAACCTCGACCCCCCGGCAGGAAGTGCCGACGAAAACCCCGCAGGCTATTCAAGAGCGTTTATACGCATTCGGGGAGCGCGACCCTTCGATCACGCTCGACCCTACCGAGCGGAAGCTTTGGGACGCACACGTCGCGCCATTGAAGGCCGAGGAAGCACGGCTCTATGCGCGAGCCAAGTCCCTCGAAGTGGACCTGGGTGACGTGATCGACCCGACCGAGCGATCGGGCTACATGCACAGGGTAGTGAAGGGGGTCGAACCCGACCGCGGGCCGGGCGACCCTTCCTTGCCCGGTACGGACTTTCTCGTCGGCGGGCCGGTCGGGGAGCTTAAACGAGGCATCCCGACTTCTGCTCCTTCGCTGGAGCAACGCTCGCTCTTCGCGATCGAAAACCGTGCCGGCGATCGGCGCGTCGTCAGCATCGACGCCGACGGCAACCTTCGCACGTGGTCTGGAGGGAAGCCGGGACAGACCGTGGACGGCTGGGCTCCGACGAAGGGCAGTGCGCAACCCAAGGTCGGGGAGATTATCGAGCACGACGGGCAGCCTTGGAGGTTCAGCACCGCCTTCACTCGAGAGATCGAGGCCGAGACCCCCTATCGCTACAACAAGTCGGCCTTCGCGAACACGGCCGAGAACGTGCAGCGTCTCCGCGGGGCGGTGCGCAACGCCGAGCTGTTGAAGGAAATCAAATCGACCGAGTGGTTTCAACAGAATAGCACCCGCGCCGGGTCGAACCTGCACCCGGAAGGCTGGAAGACGCCGAAGAACCCGAACTTCAACGGCTATGTCATGGAGCCTCGGATCGCCGAAGCTCTCGACGACTTCGCCGGCATCCAGCGCAGCGGGATCGAGAACTCTTTGGCGGCGGCGAACCGCTACTTCGTGCAGGCGATGTTCTGGTCGCCGCTTGTCCATGCGACGAACGTCGCCTTGCACGCTGTCGTGTCGCGCGGATGGGGGAACTTCAACCCGACCAATGTCCCCTCACGTGCGCGGGGCTTTCAAAGCGCCCTGGAGTCCGTCACCACGCAGGACGCGACGTTCAAGGCGTTCTTGCGGGATGGTGGCGCGCTCATCTCGGGCTCGCTCGACAACGCGAAATTTTACGAGCAGCTTCTGAACAAGTTCGGGCAAGGGCTCGACGCGAACCCCGAAGTCGCCGCGAACATGGCGCGCTCCGCTGGCTTTCCCGACTGGAAAACCATGAAGCTGGCGATGCAGAACAACCCGGTGTCGAACGGGGTCAGCAACGTTTACAAGTGGTCGAACCGCTCGCTGTGGACAACCGGCGACGTGTTCATGCTCGAGCGGTATCAGGAGCTCGTCGCCAAGGGATACTCGTCGAAGGCCGCGATCAAGGAAATCGAGCGGCACGTGCCGAACTATCGCATCCCCGAGCGCGTGCTGGAAAGCCGCCTCTTGAGCCATGCCTTCCAGAACCCGGCTATTGCTCAATTCAGCCGGTATCACTATGGCCGGTTGCGGTCCTGGGGGGCCGCTCTCGGCGATGCGTTCGGGCTGGGCCGGGCGACGACGGCCGCGCAACAGATGGACGGCGTGGGCGCGCTCTTCGCGACCTACGTGCTTTGGGAAGGGCTCCAGGGGGCGAACACCTTGCTCCGGGGCAAGTTCGGAGACGAGAAGAAGGCCCCCAAGCTTATCGGCTTCGGGCCGCTCGCTGTCGTGGAGGCCGCCGAGAAGGTGCAGAACGGGACCGCGGACGTTACCTCACTGGCGCAGCTCGCATTCGGCCTCGCCCCAGCGACGAAGTTCTTCATCGAGCAGTGGGCGAACCGGAACCTGTTCACAGGCAAGGCGATCCGCACCCGCGACATGGACGAGAGCATGGTGCAGGCGTCGATCCGACAGACCGCGCAGTCGCTCGACCATCTCTTGCGCCTCGGGGTCCAGCCCTATCAGGCTGCTGATGGCGCGTGGAAGGATATGCAGACCGACGAGAGCATCCCTTCCGCCCTCGTGAAGATGCTCGGTGCCGCCTCGGCGAGCGGGCTCGGGGTCTACAATGCGGCGACGCCCGAACGGCGCGAGGCGACCGCGCGGCGATACGGTCGCGCCGAGCATACGCGGCGGATGCGCAAGCCGGAAGGTCCGGTCGAAGCCGGGGGCAACCGACTTTCCGAGTGGGTGGGCGAGCAGATGGGGCTCGACAAGGCCGTCGGCGCGCGTACCATCCCGAAGAAGTCGTCTCCCTACGGAGGCCCGCAATGAACTGGACAACTGTTTTCGTCGGCATGTTCGCTTTCGCCGCGGGCGCGATCGTCTCGGCCCCGGCTTACGCCGCCCTCTTGGACTTTCTCGACTACCCCTATAAGTGGAAGGCGCGCGGAGATGACCCCGGAGCGTGAGGACGAGCTGTTTGAGCGCCTTGCTCGGATCGAGGCGCTATTCGAAGGCATCCCGAAGCGTCTCGCGCGTGTTGAAACGTGGCAGCATTGGGTGACGGGCGGCTTCGTCGCCATTGGCACCGCGTTCACGTTCACGCTCGACAAGTTCATCGCCTGGATCAAACCATGATCGGTACGGTCGCGAACTTCAAAACCCGCACCCTCGGCGGGGTGAAACTCTCCAAGCAGCTCTTTCGCATCGCCACGGCTCTCGTGATAAAGGCAAGAACCATCCCCGAGCTGCTCGACATCGTTTGGGGGGACCTCCCCGAAGGCGGGCCGAACTCCGCCTTGGGCGACATCCGGGTGCGGCTCATGTCCCTTCGTCGCCGGCTGGAGGCGGTGGGCTCGACCCTGGAGTGCTCCGGGGGCTACGTCAGGATCATCCCATGCGACTCCTCATTATCGACGACGGCGCGCTCGCGCTCGATGTTGCACTGCGCGCGATGCGAGAGGGCCATCAAGTCAAATGGTACTTTCACTCGACCCCCCGCCTCGCCGAGATCGGTAAGGGATTGGTTGAACGGGTCGATGACTGGCAGCCTTGGTTGAACTGGGCCGATCTGGTCTACTTCCCGTCGAACACCAAATACCTTCGCGCCGCCGAGCAGTGCCAGAGCAAGGGCATTCCCTTCATCGGCTGCACCCGAGAGCAGGCGGCGTGGGAGACCGATCGCACCGTCGGCGACGCCGTGCTGCGCAAGGCGAAGATCGACACCTTGCCCTGCAAGGAATTCACCGATTACGACGCCGCGATCCGGCACGTGAAGAAGACGTTGAAACGCTACGTGTCGAAGACGGGCGGGGAGAACAAGTCCCTCTCCTACGTGTCGAAGTCGCCCGATGACCTGATCTACATGCTCAACCGATGGAAGAAGGCGGACACGCTCAAAGAGGCATTCATCCTACAGGATTTCGTCGGCGGGACAGAGATGGCCGTCTCGGGGTGGTTCGGGCCAGGCGGCTGGCATCGACAATTCGAGGAGAATTGGGAGTTCAAGAAGTTGATGAACGGCGACCTCGGCTGCAACACCGGCGAGCAGGGCACCGTCATGCGCTTCGTGCGCAAATCGAAGCTGGCCGACATGATGCTTCGCCCCTTGACCCCTCAGTTGGAGGCGATCGGCTATTGCGGTAACATCGACGTGAACTGCATCATCGACGACAAGGGCAAGCCATGGCCCCTGGAGTTCACGATGCGCTCGGGGTGGCCCACGACGAATATCCAGGCCGCTCTCTACAACGGGGATTTCATCGAGTGGATGATGACTTTAACCCAGGGGAAGCCCTTCGACTTGTTTTCGGAAAGCAAGGTGGCGGTGGGGGTAGTGCTGTCGATTCCGGATTACCCGTACTCCCACCTGACAAAAAAAGAAGTCGTCGGCGTCCCGATCTTCGGCATAACGACCCGGAATTGGCAGAACCTCCATCTGTGCGAGTGCTCCCTGGGCGAAGTGGAGACCTGCCAGGGAAAGGAAAAGCTGATCGTGACGGCGGGGGATTACATCCTGGTCGCGACGGGGACAAGCGCGACGGTGCAGGGCGCGAGGGAGGCGGCCTACGCCCGTTTGAACGGCCTCACTATTCCAAACTCCGCCATGTGGAGGACGGATATTGGCCGTCGCCTTTCCCGTCAGCTCCCGGAGCTCCAGGCGAAGGGGTTCGCGACCGGGATGTTGTTCAGCTAACGCCCGCGCAGAAGCTGGCCGATGTTCTTGTCCCCAAGGCACTCGCCCACCTCGAGAGGGTGCTGGACTTGCACCTCCCCGACACGTCCGACGATGTGTTCGACACCGTGGTGAAGGCGAAGAACCTCGCCGCCTCCAAGGTGATCGACGCGCAATTGAAGGTGGACGAGAACCGGCTTCGCACCCAAGTCGATCTGACCGCTTGGGCTAGCTTGAAGCTGGAGTTCGAGAAGCTGAAAGCGTCAATTCCAGGACATGAACCTGCCCCCCAGTGAACTGCGTCCCCGCGCCGAGATAGGCGCGGCGATCGTGCGAGGCCATGCTTCCCCGATCCCTCAACGCCTGCACAACCTTGTCGGGGTTCTGGTCGCGCGAAGAGAGCCAGTTGCGGAAGTGAACCTTGGAAATCTGGCATGTGCCAGTCAAGTCCTTGCGGATGAGCAAGTCGCCGTGCGGAGCCTCGACCACCCGGATGCTTCCGCCGAACTGCTCGACCACTAGCGTTTGCACGAGATGCGCGTCCAGGTAGGTCGCCAGCAGTTCCTCGGCGTCGGGCTTGCGGCCTTCCGCGACGTGCCGGGTATCGAGCAGGTTCGCGGCGTGCTCGACGACCCCCATCGGGTCGAAGTCGATCAGCCCCAAGCTGTTCGCGAGATTGCCCCCGAGCAGCATCGCCGAGAGCGCGCGGAGCCAGTAACGCCGGTTCGACCCCCACTGCGGGTACATCTCCCGCAAGACAGCCTCCAGGGTCTCCATGGACTCACGGAGGCCCGCTCTTTGCGCGACGAGCGCCTGAAGGTAGAGCAGCCCGGCGTGCCCGCAATTGGCTTGCACTTGGTTCCGCATCCGCTGCCCTCGCAGCAAGTCCATGGACGAGACGGGCGGCATCTCGACCTCGAATTCGAGCACCCGTTCCGCCATGGCGCTCGACCTCGAGGCCGCGGTGACGGTATGGACCAGCGAGGCGTTGCCGGCCGAGATCATCAGCGTGTTCCACGAGGACGCCTTGCGCAGCCCCTCCCCGTCCCGCGCGGCGCGGGCCTTATCGACGCCCGTTGTGAAGAGGCGAAGCAGGTTCTCGGCTTCGTCCGCCTTGCGCATGACCAGCTCGTCGAAGATCGGAGGCAGATTGCCGAGCATCCCCCACTGTATTCCGGTCGAGGCCTTGGTGTCGGCGAGCGTGCATTGGAGCCCGAGGGCGTTCCCCCATACCGAGGCGGCGACTTTGAGGCCTGTACTCTTACCCGTCCCGGAATCGGCCGACACGAAATGCAGGACCGCTCCGCCTTCGTCGGGGGACATAATGGGCATCAGGGGCGCGGCGAAGCTGCCGAGCAAGGCGAGGCGCTGGAGCGGGAAGTTCTCGGAGAGCAGGGCTTGCGATGCTCCCTTCCAGCTCTCCAGCGAGCCTTGCGGCTGGAAATGCTTCACTCGTTGCCCGAGCGCGGGCGGGATGCGGGGCCGCTCCGTTCCGGCTGGCGTCAAGAGCCGATCGCCCCACAAGAACCCCTTGGAATTCCAGCCGAACTGTTCAAACGACATGGACGGGGGCTTCTTCGACGCCGAGTAGATTTCTTCCGAGCAGACCATCCACAGGGCGAACTTCGGCACGTTACGGAGCGCGACGCCGTGCTCTTGAAGGTCCTTCGCCAGATCGGTCGGAGAGGCGACAAGGCGGGCCGGGATGTCGATCTGCTTCTCGGGGGCGTTCGCGGGGCAGTGCAGGAGCTGATCGTGGTACGACCCGTTCGGGTTGACG